>Ga0080006_1146668_pt1 | contig 17387 bp, 16 predicted proteins | sample RS3BMetagenome_FD_69209 | JGI IMG/M metagenome (GOLD analysis project Ga0080006, IMG submission 69209) | Ferric oxide microbial mat and aquatic microbial communities from Rainbow Spring, Yellowstone National Park, USA - RS3B (SPADES... ... | reverse complement strand
AGGGCAGTGAAGACCTCAAAACCCCGCGATGGGTTCTCTCAAAACCCGCCTGATCGTGAGAAATGATGCTGAAATAAGTGCAGAAGTGAGAACCTCCGAGCTTTGGCGAGGAGAGTATATCAGCTATTGCTTGCTCCTGCATGAAAACTTATCCCAACATATTACGGGATAATCAAGAATAGCCACTTCCAAATGCATATATCATGACAGAAACACATGGCATTCTGGATCACGAGCATGAAATGTTGCTTGAAGAACTTGACGAAGTTTCCCGTAGGACAGGTAGAGTTGGGCAAATATATTCTGAAGTTCTTGGACTATTCAGGTCACACCTTGCAGAGGAGAACGAAACCATTGTTCCCCTGCTGAAATACTATAGGGAAAGGCTTGAAGAATACGGAAACAAGGATGTGGAGAAACTCAAACTGGCATCAGAAAGATTTGAAAACCAGTTTGATAAAATGGTTCAGGAACACAGGGAAATTTCCAGGAAACTTAACCAGATCTTGGAAGAGTTGAAGCGCAATCCCGATGAGGATGCGATGCATCTCGCCCAAGAGCTCATCCACCATGTGGAGCTTGAGGAGGAGATCCTTTATCCTGCAGCACTGGCAGCCGGCGACCTTATAGAGTTTGAAAGGGAACATCTCGGGCAGAAGAAAAAATACTAGGAAGGGATTTTTTCAGCTTTTTCCTGGAATTCCCTATTCTTCCTTTTTCTTGAAATATGAAGAAATTATGTTTTTCTCAGCACGCCTCAATATTTCAGCAAGAGTTACATAGGAAACGTTCAGCCTCTTGGACAGCCCCTCAAGATTGACCTTCTTGGGATAATCGAAGAATCCGAGTTCCAGTGCGGTTTTCACAACAAATTCCTGCCTTGCGGTAATATCGCCCCTCTTAGAGAGAGCACGTTTCTTGAGCAGCTCGAACCTCACGCCATCTTCCTCAAGCCTGTGGAGGAAACCGCTCACAGTGGCCTCATCCGGCACAAGCAATTTCATTATGATGTCCCCGGAACCTGTGGAATAAGCTTCAGTTAAAAACAAGTCCCACTTCAGTATTGACTTACATACTGCACATTCATGTGCGTTGACAATGGCTGTTGCGTGGGTGTCATCCACGATTGTCACGTTATCCTTTTCTACCCTCTTCTTGTCGAGAAGTTCCGAAGAAAATCCCTCGATCTTCCCTGAGGGCATGAAGATTTCAAGAAGATCCTTCACGCCCTCCCCACTCATCCTAATGTCCCTGATCCTGATGCTTGCGGAATGAGTTTTCACAAGATCCTTAATCCAGGCCACTGGCTCCTTGAATTCAATCTCCACCTCCATCAAGGATATCACTTAAAAAGCCCGACTTGGTTCATAAATATATTGTAAATATTTAGGTATTAAGAATATAATTATCATGCATCAGTCAGATTTGTGATAGGCGAATTCTGTCCTCCGTAAACGGGCTTGACCCATCTGAACCGCCTGTATGGAAACAGAGCGCAGGGGATATTAAGCTTGAAGGCAGTGGTAGGACCTTTGTCTACACCTTCCGTCTGGAGAACCACCCTCTACCAATCAAAAACTCATGAATTCCAAAAAATATCGGTTCAACGTCGCAATTGTGCAAGGCGTTTGTCACCTAGAATAAATAGAATAGGTTTACCCAGGGAGTTGTGGCAGAATTTTGAAGGCCATAAGATGAGCGGATATGTCTAAGAAAGGAAAGATGCCAGGTAATTACATCTTTACTTCAATTAAATTCACCCCTGAACTTCGGATTGATTCCTTCAATGCATCCCTGTAAGACGAATCACTGTCGGAATAGTGGTAAGTTGCCCCGAAGCTCTTTGCAAGCATGCTGAAGTCTGGATTGGTAAAATAAACATTTGAGGGTTTAAGTCCCTTATCCTTCTGCTCTTCAGAAATGAGCGTCAGCGTCCTGTCGTTAAACACGGTTACGGTGATGTCTACTCCCATACGCTTTGCAGTTTCAAGCTCCTGTACATTCATCAGGAAGCCCCCGTCTCCTGATATGGCAACCACTGGATCATTCTTTCTTATGATCCCGCAGGCTATGGCTGCAGGCAGTGAAGAACCCATTGATGCAAATCCGTTGTATATTATGGTCCGTCCACCTCTCTTTGGCTGATACCATCTTGAGACCCAAACTTTGTGCATTCCCACATCCGATATGGCCCATGTTTCAGGCGGAAGTTCGTCTGTCAGCACCTTCATTATTTTTCGTGGGAGCTCTTCGCCCTTTCTGTTATAATCGGTGAGTTCCGCAAATCTTCTTTTCCTTATTTCTTCAAATATGCCCATATCCTTCCGCGGTGAAACCAGCTCCGAAAGATTCCTAACACTGTAGTTTATATCACCTATTACCTCAGTGGTTACGGGAAGATGAGAATCTGATTCAGTTGGATATGTGTGAATGTTCAGTACAGGAATTTCTGAATTCTTATTCCACAATGCAGGATCGTATTCCACAAGATCGAAGCCTATTGCAATGACAAGATCTGACTTGTTGAGGACCCTCAGCTCATCTCTGTATGGGCGGTAACCTACCGAGAACAAGTTCAGCCTGTCCTGAAAAGGTATGATCCCCTTGGCCATGAATGTGTTAACCACCGGTATACCGGTTCTGTGTATAAAATCAGAGACTACCTGTATAGAATTGGACCTGATTATTCCATTCCCTGCCAGAATAAGTGGATTCTTTGCCGAGTTTATGAGAATCGCAGCACTTCGTATGTTGTCGATTGAGGCATACTCAACAGGAGGCTTCAGGATTTTCAGCGGTTTTGCGTCAACCTGTTCTGAAGCAACGTCTTCCGGAAGCTGTATGTGTGAAGCACCCTGAACCTCCAGCGATGCGATCCTGAACCCTTTCCTTACTATTTCCGGAATTGTGCTCGCTCTCAGGACTGCTTTGTTGTATTTTGTAATGCCAGAGAAGAGCGCAATTGTGTCTATGTTCTGGTGTGATTCCTTGTGTATTCTCTCTGTATTTGCTTGGGCCGTAATGGCAACAAGTGGAATCTTGTCAAGATGGGCGTTTGCGACTCCGGTTACAAGATTTGTTGCACCTGGTCCAAGTGTGGAGAGACATACTCCAGGACGTCCTGTAATCCTCCCGTATATATCTGCCATAAAGGCTGCACCCTGCTCATGCCTTGTGAGAATGAATTTTATTCCGCTGTTGTTCAGAGAATCTATTAGGTCCACATTCTCCTCCCCTGGTATCCCGAACATATAATCCACATTCTCGTTTTCAAGACATTTAACAAAAAGATCGGAAGCTTTCATGGTTTCAACAATTTATTTTTGAACTTATAATTTGGGACTCGAACTTCGGAAATATACTATATCGGATTTTGATCTATTTCAGGAGTTTGTACTTCTTTCAAACCCCTTGGTCTTGTCAACCTCTTGTTTCGCGGCAGATGTTTGTGACTGTAATGAGATATCAAGCGCTTCTCCTAAAATGCGGTTTAAAGCCTTTTCAAGTGGACTGCTGGACTGCTTAAACACAGTAGGTATGCAGGTGCCGGGATTTGAACCCGGGCTAAAGGCTTGGAAGGCCTTTGTGCTACCAGGCTACACAACACCTGCTATACCCCTGTAAGTCCTATGGAATATTAATTTTTTCAGGGTCAGGCGCATAAAAATAGTAATGCTGATGTTGATTATGTGCTCATCCATCCAATCCACTGAATTCAGCAAGGAACAGTTTTTTAAATATTATGTTTTGACGAAAAGTCCAGGAGGGATTAAATTTAAACATTCGTTGCCTATAGGGAAAAGGTATAGAAGGAATGAGGACCAACGTTGTTGTTGCGGGTATTGTGGTGCTTGTAATTGGTCTCATACTTGTAGGAGTATCGCTAAATCAAGCAATGGATAGAATGCCTTACTCAACTGCGGAAATGACCTCGTCTGGCAAAGGATATTTTCAGTCTAATTTGATAGTTGTGAATGGGGGAAACGAACTTATTCTTATCTCCAATTCCACTACCTATTTGGTGCCATCGCAAGACTTAACCTTTCTGAATTCAACAGACATAACAACCTATGCCCTGCATCCTTCTTTTACGGAAGATGATTCTTCTCTTTTTACCGGACTTAATGGCACCTTTTACATAATCTCGCTGGGAAGCATGACCCCCCTTGTGAAATATTATGTATTGAACGAAGAGATCGGTCAGATTGAAATGTATGGGCTAGCATTGCTAGGGGGAGTTATATTAATTCTCGCCGGTATAGTTGTTGCCGTTATCGGACTGTTCTTGCGGAAAAAGGTGCATTGAGGAAAAACTTCTGAAAGATTTAATTGAGAGAACGGTTCTCAAAGTCTTAAATAAGAAATAATTATAGTCAGCGGAATGAGAGAAGCATTCACGGACGACGAAATAAGGGGCTTGTGGCGGAAGATTCTGACAGATAGGAGCGTTGAGATATCCAGATTGAATGATCCTGAATCCAGAGAAAATACAATTCATATTAAATACGAGGAGATGGATGAACTTAACAGGGATTTTGCCCTTAATTTTTTGAGAGCTCCGGAAGAATATATTAGATTATTGAAGGAGGAACTCAACGAAAATTTCCTTTCAGAGGGATACAAATCCAGAAAGGGCAGGAGATTGAATATAAGCATCTCGTCTTCGCTCCCGGATCTCAAGAGGGAGATAAGGGACCTCAGAAGCGCAGACCTCAACACCTTTCTGCAGATAGAGGGGATAGTGAAGAGGGTATCTGAGGTCGTTCCCACGTTGACAATGGCAGCTTTCAGATGTTCCTACTGCAAGAATGTTGACCTCTATCCTGTTACCGGTTCAAAACTTATACCTCCTAGCACCTGTTCAATCTGTGGAAAGGAGAAGGGCACCACGGAATTCAAGTTCCTCCCGGATAAAAGCATATATATGGATACTCAGATAATAGAAGTTCAGGAGAGGCCTGAACTCTTGAGGGGTGTTTCACAGCCCGCGAAGCTTTCCGTGCATCTTGAGGATGAAATTTGCGGGAGGTTAAACCCCGGTGATAGGATCACGATCAACGGAATACTCAAGGGAAAACAGAAGATGGTCAACGGCTCTCCGTCCAATCAGTTTGACGTATATCTTGATGCGATGTATGTGGAGAAGGAGTCCTCGGAATACGAGGAGGTGGAGATAGACGAGGCGGATGTGGATGCTATCAAAAAGGCAGCCAGCGACCCCGATATTTATCAGAAGCTGGTTGCGAGCGTGGCACCTACCATATACGCGATGGAAATTGTGAAGGAAGCTGTAATATTCCAACTCTTCGGAGGTGTCAGGAAGCTCTTTGAGGATGGAACTTATGTAAGGGGTGATATTCATATTCTCCTGTTTGGCGATCCGGGCACGGCGAAGAGCCAGATTCTCAAGTACGCGATAACTCTTGCACCTAAATCTGTATACAGCTCCGGTAAAGGCGCATCTGCAGCGGGTTTGACCGCAGCAGCCGTGAAGGATGAATTTTCTGAGGGCAGATGGTCCCTAGAAGCCGGAACGCTGGTTCTGGCGGATGGAGGACTTGCAGCAGTGGATGAACTGGACAAGATGAGCAGGGAAGACAGCAGTGCCCTTCACGAATCCATGGAACAGCAGACCATTACGATAAGCAAAGCGGGGATAAATGCAACTCTTATGTCAAGGTGTGCATTGCTAGCCGCAGCCAACCCAAAATTCGGGCGGTACGATGAAAGTGAACCATTCACAGCTCAGACAGATTTCCCACCCACGCTTCTCTCAAGGTTTGATCTCATATTCATAATTGTTGACCGCCCCGGGAAAAATGATGTTGAGATGTCCAATTACATCCTCAAGGTCCACTCTGATGGGGAGAAGCTTGCGGGGGGGATTCAGGTTGAAAAATCTGAATTCAAGCCCTATTTCGACAGGGAGTTCCTGAAAAAATACATAGTTTACGCGAGGAAATACTGCTTTCCCGTTCTTTCCCCGGGTGCGAAAGAGAAGATTAGCAAGTTCTATGTGGAGAAGAGAGCATCATCTAGGCAGGGTACCGTTGCGATAACACCAAGGCAGCTTGAGGCACTCATAAGACTTTCAGAGGCGTCCGCGAGGATCAGACTTTCAGACAGGATAACAGAGGAAGACGTTGAAAGGGGAATGAGGCTCATGGAATCGTTCCTGTCTCAGACCACGCTTGTAAACGGTATCCCTGACATAGATATAATACTGACAGGCTATCCATCGAAGGACAGGAAAAATCTTCTGTCCCTCAGTGAAATCATAAGAAAGCTTCACGACGAGAACGGAGGGAAGGACGTGTCGATGAAGCAGATAATGGACGAGGCGCGGGGAGCGGGGATGAGCCCTGAGCAGGTAGAACGCAACTTGAAGCTTCTGAGAGACAGGGGGCAGCTCATCGAGCCCAGGTCAGGTTTTTACAGACTGGTGAGAACATAGAGGGAAGTGTTTGCAGATCAGGTGAATGCTCTTGATCTGGACCAAGATCTATAGAACGCCAACGGACACCCTGCTCGCTGCTGCTGACGAGGAGTTGCTGGGAAAGGAATTCAGAGAAGGAAAATTCAAGCTCAAGGTTTCCGAGTCTTTTTATAAGGATGTTCTGGTGGATGAAAAGGTGTTCGCTGATCTCCTTTCTCTCTGCTCAGTTGCAAATCTAGTTGGTCCACGGTGCATAGCCGTGGCCGAATCCCTGGGTATGGTTAGGAGGGATTACGTTCTCTATATAGGGGGGGTTCCACATGCGCAGTTCACAACAATGGAGTGACATATTCTTCAGGTTTGATCCTGAGTCCGTATCAAAGGAATACGGCGTACCGATTGAAAGGATATCTGACCACAGGTTGTTCATCGTTTCGAAGAGGGAATTGGAACTGGGTTCCAGGCATTTCATATCACGGGGAAGATATGTGTATCTTCCGGGTGCGGAGGAGGCAAACATTCTGATTTCCAAAATTGAATATCCTCCCGGAAGCTCATTCTGGCTTCGTTCTTCGCTTAAATTCTTTGAAAGACACCTTAATGGTACCGACATTCCTGCCGTGATGGGAATAGTGAATATGACCCCAGATTCCTTCTATCCGAGAAGCAGGGTTCGCGAAAATGAAATCGGTGAATTTCTCTCCCATATGAAGGAAGGCGGCGTGAAGATAGTGGACATTGGCGGTCAGAGTACCAGACCGGGAAGTGAAAGAATAGGGGCATCTGAAGAGATGACGAGGATCAGGAAGGCTGTCGAAATTGCTCTTGACAGTGGATTTATTGTATCTATTGATTCCTTTTATACAAGCGTTATAAGGGAATGCTTGGAGATGGGAGCTCACATAATAAATGATGTCACAGGCTTAGAGGACCCTGAGATGGCTCACCTTTCGAAAAAATATGACGCACCCATAGTCATAATGCACAAGAAAGGGGATTTCAAAACCATGCAAAATTCTCCTTATTATGAAAACGTGATCGAGGAGATCATCTCATTTTTTATCCGCAAAATCCAGAACGCCAGGGAGATGGGAATCGAGGATAACATAGTGCTTGACCCGGGCATAGGTTTCGGAAAGAGGGTTGAAGATAACGTTTCGATCATAAAGAATCTGAGAGATCTCAAGTTGGGCTTTCCCCTTCTCATCGGTCTCTCCAGAAAGAGTTTCATAGGTTCTCTCACTGGAGAGGACGTGAATGAGAGAGGTTTTTCAAGTGCAATTTTCAACACGATCGCCCTCATGAAAGGCGCGGATATAATTAGGGTTCACGATATTGAAGAAAGTGTAAAACTAGCAAAAATAATAAAAAAAATAAACGAGTTTTAGAGGTGCACCAGGTAGTGGTACATTATTATTCCTATGAACAGTATGGAGATTGTGTTCACCACCTTGACCAGCGGGTTTATTGCTGGGCCCGCGGTATCCTTGGTTGCATCTCCAACCGTATCCCCCACCACTGCTGCCTTGTGCGCCTCTGACCCCTTACCTCCATAATTCCCCTGCTCGATGTATTTCTTTGCGTTATCCCAAGCCCCACCTCCAACTGTCATCATTATTGCCAGAGGGAAGCCAGAAATTATGACGCCTAGGAGAAGACCTCCCACGGCCAATGGCCCCAAGATGAATCCTAGAACTATGGGTGTTAAGACGGCTATGAGGGCCGGAACCATAAGCTGTTTCAGTGCCTCTCTCGTCACGATATCAACTGCCTTGCCGTAATCCGGTTCTTCCTCACCGGTGAGTATCTTTGGCTTACTCCTGAACTGTGATCTTACTTCCTCAACTATTGCAGAAGCGGCCTTCCCGACTGCATTCATGAGGTAAGATGTGAAAAAGAATGGAAGGGCACCACCTATCAGAAGGCCAGCAACCACCATGGGATCATCGAGCTGTATGTTTGAAAACTGTGGGATTGTTGAAATTAGAGTTTTGAATGCTGCAAAGAGAGTTAGGGCCGCTAACGCCGCACTGCCTATTGCATATCCCTTAGTTACCGCCTTGGTAGTATTACCTACTGCATCTAGCGGATCAGTGACCTCCTTCCTTGTTTTTTCGTCAAACCCCGACATCTCCGCTATTCCTCCCGCGTTGTCCGTGATCGGACCGTAGGAATCTATGGATATGATCATGCCGGTTGCGGAAAGCATGCTTGCAGCTGCTATAGCTATACCGTAAAGACCCACCTGGGCGTTGCTGCTAAATGAGAAAAATGTGATGGTGAACGATATTATGATGCCGGAAACGATAACGATCGCAGGGATGAATACTGCCTGGAGGCCGTAGCCAAGACCGGTAATGATGTTTGTTCCCGTCCCGCTGACAGATGCCTTTGCAATCAGGGAAACTGGTTTGTATCTCTCCGAGGTGTAATACTCAGTCACATAGACTATTATTGCCATTATTATCATTCCTATGATCGCATCAAAGAATATTGCCAGATTTCCCCTCATTAGGTAATAATCAACAATGTAGAACCCTATTGCGGAGAGTATGACAGTCACCGCGAGACCTTTGTACATAGCTGTCATGATTCTCTGCTTCTCGCCCTTCTTCACGAAAAATGAACCTATGATGGTCGCAATTATCGCGGTTCCACCAATAGCAAGGGGAAGAATCACGGCTGCGCTTGTGAGCAGTTTGGAACCCACGGCGGTGGAATAGATCAGATATCCCAGAAGCATCGTGGAAAGGGCGGTAACCACATAGGTCTCGAACAGATCAGCGCCCATTCCCGCGCAGTCCCCAACATTATCACCGACATTGTCAGCAATCACTGCCGGGTTTCTGGGATCATCCTCAGGTATACCCGCTTCAACTTTCCCGACAAGGTCAGCCCCTACATCGGCACCCTTTGTATAGATACCTCCTCCAACCCTCGCAAAGAGACTGACAAGGGATGCTCCGAAGATATACCCTACCATCAGCTCAGGATTGCGGAACCACATATAAAAAACTATGAGGCCGAGTAATGCGAGGGAGGCTACCATCAACCCTGTCACGGTCCCGCCCCTGAATGCCAGTTTAAGAGCAGGGTTGAGGCCTTTCTTTGCCTCTATTGCTGTTCTTACATTTGCTCTTATGGAGATGTTCATCCCAATCAATCCCGCAACCGCGGAACCAATTGACCCGACAAGGAAACCAAGCGTCAGTTCCCACGCTCTTGAAATGCCGGATGAAAAGTAGAACGCTATGAATATAATGATGGCAAGGATAATCGCGAATATGAATATGTTAGTGTACTGCCTTCGCATGAAAGCGTTTGCACCCTGTCTTATTGATCTGGATATCTTCTCAGGTTTTTCCTCGGTCACAGGAATTCTCAGAAGGAGATAACTCTGGATGCCTGCATATAAAATTCCGATCAGTGCAGCTATCAGTATAAATAGCTCCCAATAGAACAGATTTATTGGCATGGTACCGAATTCTCCAAGTATTTATAATACTTTTCCCTAAAACATACGAGTTTTCTGCGTTCCAAATACAGGAATGCGAACAAATAGAAATGAAAATGAAAAATTATTAATTGTCAGAATGTCTGGGATACCCTGATCTTGTTTCTATCTATTTTCATGCCCCTAGGTGTAACTATTAGGTATCTGTTACCAAGGGCAACAACGTCACCCCCGTTGTCAGTCGCAGCCCGCTTGAGCTCACTAACAATCCTCCGGAGCTGCAACTCATCAGACTGTACGGAGCCGTAATCCAGGATGAGGACATCTCCGTTGAGGACTATTTCATTGAACTGGGGGATTTCTTCAAACTTCTGCAACTCTCCAATTTTCACCGAAGTCCCGGCTCCAGGTTCATCTGAAAACTGGTAGTCATTGAGGTCTATATATTTCCTCGGTTCTTTCGGGGGCTTATCCGCACGAATAACTGTTTTCTTTCTGAATGTCATCGGCATCTAAAGGGTCACCTGCTTACCAATGAATTACTTATTAATTAATATTTTCGTCATTTTATATGTGCTATGACTATTCTAATATACCAAAACTCTGCTCGGGTTATGTTTAGTTTCGATTGAAAATTCAATGATACAGAAAAATATTTTTGTCTGCAGTAATAGGGTTCTCACCCGGCTTAGCTCAGTTGGAAGAGCGGTGGACTGTAGAGGGAAAGCGTGTCGGCGCAACCGCCGCTATCCACAGGTCGCTGGTTCAAATCCGGCAGCCGGGATTCACCAAATGGTTTAAGTCCGTGTATGTTATAACTAGTTATGAAAGAAGAGTTCAAAGTCGGCACTCAAAAGTATTACGAATATGAGTTAGATAGGCTCAAAAATTCAAAAATAGGCCCTGATTCAAAGAAAAAGATAAAGCAATTTCTGGACTACCTTGAGAATGTGGAAGAGCTCTCTTATAACAGGTTATATTTCCATGCCATCAACTTGAGGATCTTAGCCGAGGGTATGGGAAACTCCTTCATTTCTCCTACAACTGACGATATAATCGAGGCATTGGCAAAACAACGTAAGAGAAACCTATCAGAGTGGACTATTGAAGGCTATAAGGCCACGCTTAAGCGATTCTATAACTGGTTAGGGAAACCGGATGTAGTAAAGGATATCAAATTCAAGAGTAAGAGCAAGATCAACTACAAGAAAAAACCGGACTGGAGGATCAGCCAGGAAGAAGTGGACCTATTAATTGCATCATGCGACAATGCTAGAGATAAAGCAATAATCAGTCTGCTTTATGACTCAGGTATGAGAATTGGAGAACTACTCACGCTCAGGATAAAGGATGTAGTCTTTGACAATTATGGTATGAGGACGATGGTATCAGGTAAAACGGGAGTCAGGAATGTGAGAGTCATAGGGGATTCGATAGGTTATGTGAAAGCGTGGTTAAATGTCCATCCTGATCCGTTCAACCCCGAAGCATGGTTATTCTGCGGGATAGGGCATGATATGGAAGGGAGACCAAATACCGGTGAGGCCTTGTACCATCAGCAGATTTATGCAATGTTCAGAAAAGTCAAGAATAGGGCTATTCTTAAAGGATTCCCAAAAGACAAAAGATTGAATCCTCATAAATTCCGTCACAATAGAGCTACGGAACTGGCCCCAAAATTGCCTCCATTGGTCTTAGATAAGGAAATGGGATGGAACCTAGACAGTAAGATGCCGGCCGTTTATGTCCATCTCAATGACGAGGAAGTGGACAATGCATACCTGGAAGCCAATGGAATTCATGTTGAGAACCCATCGAAAGAGATAAGAAAAATGAGGACCTGTCTAAGATGCAAAACAGTCAATCCTCACAATTCTGAATATTGTTTACAATGTGGGAGCCCTCTGGACTATGACAAACTCAAACAACTAGAGAGTAAAGAACTGGAAGTAGAATCTAGCCTTCTGAATTCATCCGTAATTGACAATAGCACTAAGGCCCTCTTGAAAGCATTTGATCCTGGATTCAAGGACAAGATCTTAGAAGCCGTTCTCTCTCAGATAGTCAGCAGGCCTGATATAAAGGAGAAATTCATAAGGGAGCTAGCAACTAAAGAATAGGTTTCCGCGATTCAAAAATCAATTCATAAATCACTGGATAAATGCCAAAATAAAGGGCTAATTTTTAGATATGTGAGACAGGATAATATGATTTCACCTTTTGAATGTGATACCTCCGAAAACTCAATAATTGGATATATTTTTTGAATAAGTTGAGGATCCTTGTTCGTCATTACCGTTCTCGGACACTGTGACCGAAAACGGTTTTTACTCTTAATTTATCTTGTCGGAGACAGTCTCCTCCAAGATGCTGCCCCTGTTAAATTTGTTAGAAGCCTCCTTGCGGGAAGGGTCAGCTTCATTTTTATCCGCTTCGGAGACTGTCTCCGAAACGGATACATCTTCAGAATGCCATCTAATTTCATTGTTTTTTTCTGCTTCTTCAATTTCATGGGCTATCCTGACCTTCCATTCTGAAACTTTCCATCTTTCAGCGGCAATTTTACGAGCAACGTTCTCCTCTTTCTTATCACCATTCTTGGAGACAGTCTCCAAGATTGGTAAAAACCTCCCTTTTTCATCACGCGGTTGATCACTATTTTTATTCTCATTGAGCTTCTTACTCAAAATTGCACTATAATTATTCGCAAGCACTGCCTTCTGCCCCTCCGTCAGGTGCCTCCTATTCAGTGCAACTGAAATGAGACATTAACCCGGGACAATTCGGGGGAAACACAAAAATCATAATTTCTTTATATAGTTGAACAAAATAATAATTAAAAGTGAATGAAATATGAAGACCATGAACTTCTCTTCCTACAACAACATGCATCCTTTCTATTGCCTGCACTGTGGCCGGAATTTCAAGGATTACCCCTATCTCTACGCTCACGTAATCCGAGAAATGATCAACCTGGAGTATCTTGCGCTCAACGAACTGCAAAAGGGGGATCCCAAGGGGACTCAGCCTGATAAAGTCACTCTGCAAATGGCTAAAAACAACGCTCATAAAACTGAGGCCTATAAACTACTTCAGAAAACCCTTGCAGAGAATAGGAAAAGGAGGCCTTTCATATGCTATATCTGCCACAAGAACTTTCGTGAAAAGCAAACTCTGAAAGGTCATTATCTTAGAGTTCACCATATCAACGTTGGAAACGCAATAAAAACAGGGCCCAAAGGTTGAGATTGTTAATAACGTTACTATTTCCTTTTCTCGTTTAAATTCCTTTAAAACTTTAAAAAGGTTAAAATAATAAAAAACTCTATATTACCCAGTATGGAAAATGTGAGGAAGAAGCTAATCAGCATACTAAAGCTAATTGGAATTACATCAATTTCCCAAATTAAAGAAAGTGAAAACCCAGAGGAAGATGACAAATCATTTGAGCGCAGGCTCAGAATACAAAAAATAATGTATTTCATTATTAGCGAAAAACTAGATAGCGATCTAAATTATTCATATTCCGTATATCTTAGAGGCCCCTATTCTCCTGATCTGTCAAAAGATTATTTCAATATTTCAGATGAAGAATTTAGGACTACGGAAGACGTGCTCGGCGAGAACTCACAACTCAGGACACGGATAGAGCAATTAAACGAAAAAGACACCTTGTGGTTAGAAATTGCATCAACCCTCAAAATGCTCAAGGATTCAAATTGGCCAGACAAGAAAGCTATTGATAGAGTAATAGAGATGAAACACAATATCTTGAACCAAAAAAATAAGGATCCAAGTTATGTGAGACAAGTATTCAAAGAAATGATTGACCTTCGCCTGTGATTTAATGCCTGAAAAGGCTCATGCGGCAAAGCAAGTGTATCATATTGACGCAAACGTATTATTAAGTTATTTATGGAAGGATAACGAAGATCAACACAAAATTGTGCAAGGCCTGTTTAACAGAAATAATCCAGGGGATCTCAAAATTAAAATCAATACGTTTGCATTGGGCGAGGTCCCTCAGAATTTGATTAGAAAGCATAAGGAGAAAACTAACGAGGACCATTCCCAATTATTGGCATTATACGAGCTTTTTGATAATAAGAGGCTTGAAATCTTTGAATTTAAAAACATTGATAACAAGGAAAAAGAAGAGCATGATACGGAATCAGGGGGATATGATAAGGGATTGCACAATTTAACAAAAAGAATTAATGAATTGAGAAAGGCAGACAGTCTTGTTGATAACGGCGATATATTAAATATTGCTATTTTTATATTTGATAATGAAGGGACAGATTTCAAAACTTTTGATAAAGCCGTGTTAGGAAGCCAAAAAATAAAGGACTACTTAAAGGGTTTTGACAAAAAAGTTTCAGGTATAGGAGATTAATACCAAAGAGTGCTCAATTTATCAATAAATAGTTCATGACCCTTGGTTCAATGGCAGGCCTGCATAGTCAAAAATCACTCTCAGAATACACTTGTAAAGGTCAAAATAAAGGGTCAAATTTACAAGATAAGGGGTCAGGTAATTTCAACTACTAGGCTCAACCCCTCCAATATTCCTAAAACCATTTATCTATTCAAACTCTGAAATAATAATTAATCACGTTAATTAATCTAAATTCTTATTCATTTCTCTCGGGTTTGAATCGTTTAACGGAGGGAGCTCGCCATGTTCGTCAAAGTATTCATTCAATAATTTCTCTTCTTCTTTTCTGGCATCTTCTTTCCTTGTGATTTTCCATAAAATTGTTACGTTTGGTTTTCTTTTGATAAATTTATTTATCTTTTTATTTGTAGTTTGAGATTTACCTGGATTTCTATAATGGGAAAACCTATTCCTTAATCCTCCCTCACCCTTGGTACTGCCTATATAGACTATATCACTTTCACCCGTTAGCCTACAGATTCTTTCATCTTTTAACGCTATAACATATACCCCAGGTTTTTTGGGCATATCATTACAAGCTTTGTCAAATGATTCACTTTTCTCGAACCCTACTAAATCAGAACTATCCGTTTAAATCACCTTCTTTACAATAATATCTTAGATATTAAAGGATTTCTAATATCTAGATGTCATGAAAAAAGTATTCTGGACACTCTGTTATGACGATTACAGAGTGAGAACCGGAGAAATAAATAACAATACAGGGCTAAGAATATTAAAAATCTAGAAGAAGATTAAATACAATCAACCTTATTTTTAATTGTCTGATGATTTTGCCCGATTAGGAGGGTAGCAGGGGAATCCCATAAACTCTCAAACAATTAGGGGTGTTAAAAAGGGTCGGTTTGTGCTTACCTCATTTCCCGTTTCCTTAGCATAATTCTTAGTTATCAGAGGAAAATAAATTTATTTTCTAATTATTATACAGACAGTTGATGAAATAAAAATCCTTAATAAAGATGAAACACAGATATAAATTTCAAATACTAAGGCATGTGACCCGTTCATTTTTTCCTTTGTTGTACTTTATTATTATTTCGTCTTAAATAAATGCCGGGATGTCACGATCTGTTCTATCCTTAAGAACATCATCAAGGAGGTTTGTCATTCCGCTTCGTGGTCCATGCATGAATAAAGTTTATTCCCACCAGATCTGGTAAAATATTGGAGTTTTTAAAAATCTTCTATATCTAATATTGGTCGATCTTAGAATAGTGTCCTACACCTATACGGATGGATAGGTTTATATTAAAGTAAGTAATTTATCTAAGCGAGATAGATGGCCGTAAGGCCAGCAATGGATAGGGATGGGGAGGTAACCCCTCTTACCTATCCGGGAATATTTTTAATCCATAACCAAGATAATTTCCATTTTTTGAATCAAATTTTGTTGAAATGATTTCAAAATAATTATCCCATCTCATTTTTTTGTCCAATGATTGATTGCTCTTGAATTTTCTTCTGATGCAATATGCGACACAATCTACTAATTGTGAGAGGTTCCTCCATTTTGAATTCGTGAATAGTGGATCTTCTATTAAATAATTTATCTTTGAATACATAGTTCCATCAGCCATGATTATATGAACCTTGTTTCTAATCATTTCATCGTTTTTTGGTGATACCGTATCCTCTATCATAAGCCCATATTGATCTGTTTTGTTATTTTTGTTTACTTTTTCTAAATATTTTTCAATCCTTTCTATAATTAGTCTATGACCCCATTCTTCAATGTCAAATTGCTTTTTTTTATGAGGGTATATTTTATCCTTTTTTATAATCACTGAAATTATTGTTAAATTAGTTTTTTCGTCTCCTATAAATCTGTAGATGTCTGTGAAAATATTAAAAATTCGGTCAGAAGTTAAATCCTTAAAATCATTGTGTTTATTAACCATGTCTTTGGCATGTATTTCTATCTTACTTGGTTCTATATTAGGAAAATGTTTTATCTTAATATCTGTAACCATATTATCAATATAAGTCCAGTCATTTTCATTTACAATTATGGCAGAGAGAACATAATTCTCATTTTCTTTCATTAATGGTGTGCCAGAAGAATCTATGTAGATTAGATACATTGAATAGTAATACGTTGACGATTTTTATTTTTTCTATATCTCTAAGCATGTTGTATAATTAATAGGTCTCAGTCATCTGTCTCATAATGTTGCAATAATGGATCTTCATTGCTATTTCCTGAGCTGGTTATTATGGTTTATTTGCCTTTATAATATATTTGTCTTCTCTCGCGCCCTGTAATTAACATATATAGATTGATTTTTTCTGTCGTTTCTGTCAATCCCCCGTATTTTTCGAGTTCCCTTTCCCTCTCTCAGAGAGATGTCCTGGTTCAAAATCGATAAAATCGTATATTTTTTGTGCCTTGGTTGTCTATTCATTTTGCGAGGTAAGGTTTCAGGTAGTGTAATTTATCGTCCTTACCCTCATAACCTCTCAAAATGCTTATCTGGAAGCATTTTTCTTTCAGATTTAAGGCAATACATTCTCGATCCTCCTGGGAAAGGATAATGTAATTATTCGATATGGAAAATAATGATTCATTTCGTATCTAATCCTTATTCTCTGGGAATAACCATGGAGTAATGGTGCAGATGCGTCGCAGATAAGGGCGATCTGCACCAACAAGAGTGCTTACTGTAACTAATAAAACATTTCCCCTTGAATACTGATTCTCCAAATGCTTATTGAGTGAAAAATAATGCCCTATTCTTCCCACTCGGAAAGAATTGTATCAAATTATCTACTATCCTTATTGGCCAAGCATAAAAACTGTTTTTTTGAGCAGTCTTTTTGCATATATATGGTTGTGTTGCCTTGTGAAAAAAACTTTCTTGCACATACACGCATGTTATTGATATTAATATCAAACACGACCGGGGGGAGACAAAGAAATATACCAGAAATTATCTCTACGTTTTAGCCTAAAACGTATAGAAATTTATTTCTTTTCCATGAGTTAGTTAAATATCTTGGTAACAGAAAACATTATTTCCCTATACGTTTTATGTTAAACG
>Ga0080006_1214578_pt2 | contig 17388 bp, 16 predicted proteins | sample RS3BMetagenome_FD_69209 | JGI IMG/M metagenome (GOLD analysis project Ga0080006, IMG submission 69209) | Ferric oxide microbial mat and aquatic microbial communities from Rainbow Spring, Yellowstone National Park, USA - RS3B (SPADES... ... | reverse complement strand
TCGACCTCGACCTCGACCTCGACCTCGACCTCGACCTCGACCTCGACCTCGACCTCGACCTCGACCTCGACCTCGACCTCGACCTCGACCTCGACCTCGACCTCGACCTCGACCTCAGTTCGCGGTCGGAGCCGCGCTCGCCGATGGCGCAGCCGGCGCCTGAGCGGGCGCCGCCGCCGCCGCCGGCGCTCCCCCGGTCTCCTGGAAGTACTGCTCGATCACCTTCCGCACGTTGTCGTCCTTCGGGATCACCGCGATCTCGATCCGCCGGTTCTGCGCGTACGCGTCCTCCGTCTGCCCCGCGTTGATCGGGCGGAACTTCGAGTACGCGCTCGCCGCGAAGTAGCTGCCGTACGAATCGCTCAGCGCCTTGTTCGCCTCGAACAGGGTATCGAGCACCGCCGTCGCACGCTTCGCCGACAGGTCCCAGTTGTACGCCGCCGAGCCGCGCGCGTCGGTGTGGCCCTGGATGAGGATCGTGTCGATGTTCGCGCGCACGTCCGGATCGGCCAGCACGTTGCCGAGCGCCCTCGCCAGCGAGTCGAGCAGCGGCTTCGCCTCCTTCTTTACGGCGTACGATCCGTACTCGAACACCAGGCTCTCGTTGATGACGATGTTTCCGTTGTCGCCGATCGACACGAGCTGCTCGCCGGCCGGGTTGGTCGTCCCGAGCTCGGCCTCGATCGCCGACTTCAGCTTGTTCAGCACGTCGACGCGCAGCACGGCGATGCTCTGGAGCTGCGAGCGCAGCTGGTCGAGCTGCTGGTTGCTCGAGGCGATGACCGCCTGCTGGTCGCGCAGCCTGGCCTTCGACGCCGCGAGCTGCGCCTGGCCCGCCAGGATCTGCGACCGCAGCGTGCGCAGCTGCACCTCCGACGTCGCGATCTGCCGCTGGAACGCCTTCAGCTGCTTGCCGCTCACCAGGCTGCGCACGTACGACAGCAGCACCAGCACGAACAGGATGAGCGCCATCGTCGACATGACGTCGGTGAACGACGGCCAGATCTCGCGCGCTCCCTCCACCTCCGAGAGCAGTCGCCGGCGGTTTCGCACGGGGCGCCTCCCCCCTACCGTCCGTCGCCCTTGAGCGACACGACGAGCTGCACCTCGCGAAGATCCCTGGTGCTCTCGGAGAAGTGGCGCAGCGCGGACTCGAACCGCGCGACCGTGCTCTCGAGCCTGGCCACCGCTTGATCGAACCCGCCGCCGCCGCCGGCGCCCGCCCGGGCCGCCCCCGACGCGGGCAGCAGGCGGTCGAGGTACGTCTCGATCTGGATCATCAGCCCGGTCCGCCGGTCGGTGACGTTGTGCACGACGCCGATGACCGTCAGCACGACGGCCGCGAAGACGCCGAGGAGCGAGTTGGAGAACGCGACCGCCATCCCGGCGAGCGCCTGCGACAGCCCGGTCGTGACCGCCGTCGCCACGTCGTTGATCTGGCCGGCGTCCGACGACACGAGGCTCACGAGCTTCCCGATGGAGAGCGTCAGCCCGTAGAACGTGCCGAGCAGCCCCAGCACGAGCACCAGGCCCGTGGCCGCCCGGACGAAGCGCTCGGCGAGGAGCGCCGACCCGAGCTCCGCCTGGAACGTGTCCTCGATGATGGCCTGGGCGTTCGCGTCGCCCGAGCGGCGCGCCGCCTCCTCCGCCTCGCGCACGATGCGCACGAGCAGCGGGTGCGAGAAGTGGGGGCGCGGCTCGCCGTTCTGCCGCAGATCGCGCTCGATGGCGCCGTAGCGCGCCCGCAGGAACGCGTGGCATCCGATGCCCGCCAGCAGCGATGCGACCGTCGCCGCAAGGATGAGTCGCCCGGTCGTGTCGACCAGCGACAGGCCATCGAGGACGTTCGGCATCACGCGTCTCCTTGGGAAGGCACGGGGATCCCGTGGGGCCCAATGATCCAGGGCGCCCATCTATTCCCGCGACGCGCGGTCAATCGTGCGACGCGTCGCTCACGCCGCCCTCCAGGGCCGCGCCCGCGTCGGTCGACGGCGTCGACGAGCAGGGATCCGTCTGCACGCGCAGCGACCACGTCGCGTCGGGTGCCACCTGCGCGCGGCCGTCGGGCACGCGCCCGGCCGCCGCGAGCACCGCGTCGCGCACCGCGTCGCCCGTCCCGGCGTCCGCGGCGCCGGCGTCCGGCCGCGCCTGAGCCGCCGCCGGTACGCCCAAACACGCGTGCAGCGCGTCGAACCGCGCCACGTCGTCGAGCAGCGGCACGACGCGCGCCACCCACGCCGGACCCTGCGACACCGGCGCCGTCAGCGGCTCGTGCGGCAGCACGACGTCGTCGACGGTCACCGCCTCGCCTGCCGCGTCCGACAGCGCGCGCCCCAGCATCTCCGTCGCCGCGGGGCCGAGCGCGTCGCCGAAGTGTGCCACCTTCACGCGCGACGTCCCGGCCGGGCCCGTGTCGAGCCGCCACGCGACGAGGTCGCCCGCTGCGGCCGCCGGCCACCCGAGCGTCAGCGCGTCGGCCATGCGTGACGTCGTCGTCCGCAGGTCCACCGTCTCGTGCACGACCTGCAGCTTCGGCGTCTCGGCGAGCTGCATCGCCCGCCGCACGGCCGCCGCGTCTCCGACCGCCATCACCTCGACCGTGGGCGTGACCCCCGCGGCCTTCGCGATGCCCGCCGTGAGCGTGCGCTGCAGCGCCTCGGCGCGCTGCGGATCGCCGATGACGACGAGCTTCACGCGCACCGCGTGGCGCTCGACCTGAACGTCCGACTGGACGGTGTCCTTCTGCAGCGGGTCGAGCTCGTCACGGATGGCGTGACGCGTGGTCACCTCCCAGGCGACCTCCGCGAGCGCGCGCCGCAGCGGCAGGAAGACGAGGCAGATCAGGATCGTCGGCATCACGATGCGAAGCGCAACCCCGCCGCCCCAGCGCCGCTGCGGCCCCACCTCCGCGAAGCCGAAGGCCGTGAACGTCAGCACCGCGAAGAGCATCACCGCCGAGAAGCTCGCCACGAACAGAAGCGCGGCCCCGCTCGCGATGCCGAGCTGCGCGGTGCCCGCGCCGAACCCCACCACGCACAGCGGCGGGAGCAGCGCGACGGCGACCGCGGTCCCCGCCGCCGTCTTGGCGATGCCCGACGTCGCCGCGACGGTCGCGAACGACGCCATCACGGCGCAGCACACCGACACCAGCAGGTCGAGCACCGTCGGCGACACGCGCGACGCGATGGGCGCGGTCACCTCGTGGAAGGGCAGGCCCATCGTGATCAGCGTCGCGAAGAGCACGACCGCCGCGATGCTGGACAGCACGCGCACGAACGACCGCGCCACGAGGCTCGGCAGGCCCACGGTCAGCCCCATGCCGAGCTCGACGATCGGCGTCACGAGCGGCGACATGAGCATCGCCGCGATGACGACGACGGTGCTGCTGAGCACGAGCCCCAGCGTGCAGACCGCCGTGGCCAGCACGAGCTGCAGCCAGTACATCGGCGCCTCGTGCACCTGGCGCCCGAGCATCTGGCGCACCAGGGCGGCGCGCCCCTCGGGCGTCACCTGGAAGGCGACGAGGAGAGGGCGGCGGGCCCGGTGGGCGACGCGCCCGATGACGGTGTGGGGGCCAGGGGTGGCGCCGGGGGGGTCGGGAGCCGTGGCCATCGAGCCCCCTGCGTAGCATGGGAACGCATGCGACGAAGGACTTCGCCCATGGCGACCGTCAGCGCGATGCCCGCGATGACGAGCAGCACGTCGTGCCCGGTCGGTCGGTAGCTCCCCTCGGCGAAGAGCAGCGTCGTCGACCCGGCGGGGGCGTGGCGCGCGCGCAGCAGCTCGCTCGAGAGGGCGGTCAGCGCGATGGCGACCGTCGCGGCCGCGAGGCGCACCCCCGTCAGGTGCCCGCTCGACATCACGCCGGGCGCGTGCTGCGCGCCGATGACGACGACGGCCAGCCACCCGGACAGGACGCCGCAGAGGTGCCCCGCGACGGCGTTCCACGGCCGCGCCGTCGGCGGCGGCCTGGCTTGCGCCTGCATGACGGCCGTCGGCCCCAGGCTCGGGAAGAGCCACGGCTGGTGCCCCGCGAGGCCGAGCGCCGCGACGGCGGCGATGACGGCACCCGCCTGAAGCGAGGACGCGACCGAGGGGCGCAGACCCATCCCCCGCGCGGGGAGCAACGCCCGGGCCACGCAGTGTAGGATGCAGCCTTCATGAACCTCATCGATGAGGGCAAGGGCCCGGCGGTCGTGCTGCTGCACGGCTGCCCCGGCACGCTCACCTTCCTCGCCCCGCTCGTCGAGGCGCTCTCGCCCACGCGCCGCGTGATCGCGCCCGAGCTGCCGGGCTACGGCGCCTCGCCGCCGCTCGAGGGGCCGTACTCGTTCGATCGCGTCCAGGCGATGCTCGAGGATCTCCTGCTCGCGCGCGGCGTCCGCGAGTGCGCGCTGGTCGGCCACTCGGCGGGCGCCTACCGCGCGATCGGCCTGGCGCTCGGCTCGACGCGCGTTCGCGCGACGCACCTCGTGACCCTCGGCGGACTCGCGGGCCTCGACCCCGAGGTGCGCGCCGCCTTCCGTCAGTTCGCCGACCTGGCGCGCCAGGGATTCGACTTCCGCCCCATGTGGCTCGGGCGCATGGCCGCGCCCGGATTCGCCGAGCGCTTCCCGCAGCGCGTGGGGGAGGTGATGTCGTGGATGACGCCGCGCCGCGCGCCGTGCTCGCCGCCGAGCTCGACGCGCTCGCGGGCGGCGCCGACCATCGCCCCCGGCTCGGCGAGCTGGCCATCCCCGTCACCGCGCGCGTCGGCGAGCACGACGCCGCGACGCCGCCCGTGTGCAGCGAAGAGATCGCTCGCGGCGTTCGCCGGGGCGAGCTGCAGGTCGTCCGCGGCTGCGGCCACGCGCTCTTGCACGAGGACCGCGAGGCGACGGTCCGGGCGGTGGCGACGGCCCTGTCGCCGTAACGGTCGACGGACGGCCGGTTTTGGTTGTAAAACGCCGGCCATGCGGCTTTCCCACGGATTCCTGGCGGTTGTGCTGGCGGGGGTGTTCGCCGCCGGCTGCGTCGGCGGCAGCAAGGGCCTGTCTGCCGAGGAGAAGCAGAAGCTCGCGCCGTACATCCTCGACGCGGCACCGGCCGACATCCCGCACAAGCTCGACGTGAACTTCGAGAACAAGGTCCACCTCATCGGGTACAAGTTCGACCCGGAGATGGCCAAGCCCGGCCAGGAGGTGAAGATCACCTACTACTGGCGCTGCGACGACACGCTCGAGGACGGCTGGCTGCTCTTCACGCACACGAAGGACAGCGGCTCGGGCAAGATGGGCAACCTGGACTACGTCGGCCCGCTGCGCGAGCACGATCCGCACAGCGAGAGCCACCAGGTCCTCGGCCCCGAGCGGTGGGAGAAGGGAAAGTACTACGTCGACACGCAGATCTACAAGGTCCCGGACGACGTGACCGGCTCGGAGATCACCGTCTACACGGGCATCTGGAAGGGCGACGCGCGCCTCCGCATCATCAGCGGCCCGAACGACGGCGACAACAGCGCGATCGTCGGCAGCATCAAGACGGGCCTCGCCCCCAAGGACGAGCACGCGGCCAACGACGTGCCGACGCTCACCGTCGTGAAGCTCGCCGACGGCGCGAAGATCACGATCGACGGCAAGGGCGACGAGGAGGAATGGGGAGGGGCCGCGAGCACCGGCCCTTTCGTCGACGTCGGAACGGGTAAGCCGAACACCACGTTCCCGGTCAACGCGTCGGCCAAGCTGATGTGGGACGACAAGGACCTGTACGTCCTCGTGCAGGTTCAGGAAGCCGGCTTCTACACCGGCTTCACCGACGCCAAGGCGCAGCCGAAGGACTTCACCGCCGCGGGCCAGCCCAAGCTCTGGACCAAGGACACGGTCGAGATGATGGTGGAGCCCGACGCGGTCGGCAGCAACACCAACTACTACGAGCTGCAGATCAACCCGCAGAACAAGATCTTCAAGTCGCAGTTCGACACGCTCCAGCAGCCGAACGGCGGCCCGAACGGCCCCTTCGGCCACGAGGACTGGGTCCCCAAGCTCGAGAGCGCGGTCACCATCCAGAAGGGGCCCGACGGCAAGCCGACGGGCTACACCGTCGAGGCGGCGATCCCCTGGACGGCGTACGCCAAGGCCGCCAACCACCCGCCCAAGCCGGGCGACGTCTGGCGCGTGAACTTCTACGCGATGAAGAACAACGGCGGGGTCGCCTGGTCGCCCATCCTCGGGCAGGGCAACTTCCACAAGGCGTCGCGCTTCGGCAAGGTGGTCTGGACCGTGCCGGGCATGCCGGTCGCCGCCGCGTCGGCGAGCGCCGGTCACGCGATGGGCGCGTCGCTGGCCGCCGCCCCTGGCAGCGACGGGGCGCAGCGGCCGCGCATCATGATGCCGCCGCACCCGTTCCACCTGAGCAAGCTGCCGACGGCGCCGTGACGCGCCGGCCGGCGCCGCGCGCGACGAGCGGCCGGCATCGGTAAATTCGTCTTCGACCCGGCGGTTGCTTTACGCTTCCGCCATGCGCAATGCCAAAGCGGCGGGCTTGCTCGCCGCCGCGCTCGTGGTCGCCCCCGCCACGGCGAGCGCGCAGAACACGAAGAAGCCCTACAAGCCGCAGCCGCTCATCCTCCAGAAGGAGCAGCTCGGCGACGTCCGCTTCGCCGCGGTCGCCCGCGACCGGATGCGCAATGGCGACTGCGCCGGCGCGCTCGACGCGTTCGACGCCGCGCTTCGCACGGCCACCGACCCGACGCTCTACCGCGATCGGGGGCTGTGCAACGAGAAGCTCGGCTACCCGTACCCGGCGATCGACGACTACCGCCACTACCTGACCGAGGTGCCCGACGCGGCCGACGCCGACGGCATCCGCGAGCACCTGGCCAAGCTGCTCGCCCAGACGGGCCAGGGGGCGCCGAGCGACGGCGACGACGACTCGTCCCCGGGCGGCGCGAGCGCGAGCGCCAAGGTCTCGATGGGCGGCGGCGGCCTCGACGCGTCGACGTCCGGCTCGGGCGTCCTGCACCCGCGCGACTCGATGGACTACGTCGACCGCGACAACGACGAGATGGCCTCGTCGCTCCGGCACGGCAAGGGCTGGGGGCTGGCCCCGTTCTTCTCGGAGCACAAGTTCCTGCCCTCGGGCGCCGCGTTCGACGCGCCCGAGACGTGGGCCGAGTGCGTCGGGCTGCAGTTCCGCTACTCGGTCGGCCGCCCGGGCACGATCGTCGTCGAGGCGGGCTACGAGCACTTCAACGCGTCGGACGCCGCGGCGACGTCCACCGCGGGGCTCACCTCGCAGGTCGGCTGGGAGTTCCGCCTGCCGCTCGACGCCGAGTACGACAACCAGCTGCTGCTGACGCCGGGCGTCGGCTACGAGCACCTGGTGATCACCGGCAACGACCAGTCGCTGTCGCTGCCGTTCGACCTGATCATCCCGCGCGCACGCGTCGGCTACCGCCGCATGGTCTCGCCGTCGGCAGGCATCGACTTCGGGCTCGACGGCGGCATGGCCTTCGCGCTCACCCAGTCCATCGGCGGCAGCGCGTCCGCCCCGCTGGTCGGCCTCGACGTGTCGCTCGTCTGGGGACTGTGATCCGCGGCCGGGCTTCGTGTAAGCATGGCTCATGCGCCGCGTCCTGCTCCTCGCCGCGTGCCTGGCCGCTTCGGGCGCGTGCAGCCGCTCGTCGTCGCAGGATCAGCTCGCGCGGACGTGCACGGTCGCGCCCGTCGCGCCGGCCGACTGGCGGCTGCACGCCGACGGGACGCAGCTGAAGGACGGGCTCGGGCGCGTCGTCTTCCTGCGGGGCGTGGACGCCGGCGGGCGGAGCAAGTTCGCGCCGTACGTGCCGTTCGACTACGCGCAGGGGCAGTTCGCCGCCGCGCTCGGCGCGTACATGGACCGCGCTGCCTCGTGGGGCATCGACGCGATGCGCGTGCCGTTCACGTGGGCCGCGCTCGAGCCCACGCAGGGGCAGGACGACGCCGACTGGCTGGGTCGCTACAAGCAGATCCTCGACGCGGCGTGGGCGCGCGGCATCTGGACGGTGGTCGACTTCCACCAGGACGTCTACGCGGAGAACTTCTGCGGCGACGGCTTCCCGTCGTGGACCATCCCCGATCCGAAGCCCGCGCCGCACCACGACTGCCCCCAGTGGAGCTTCGAGTACGTGAACGACGCGGACGTGCGGGCGGCGTTCGACCGCTTCTGGGCGGACGGGTCGACCGTGCAGGCCGCGTACGTCTCGGCGTGGGACCGGATGATCGGCCAGTTCGGCAATGAGCCGGGCGTCGTCGGCTTCGAGCCGATCAACGAGCCGGGGTGGGGGACGCAGGACGAGTCGACCTTCGAGGCGACGACGCTGACGGCGTTCTACGGGCGCATGGTGGCCCACATGCGCCAGATGGCGCCCGGCGGGCTCGTCTTCGTCGACCCGACCGGCCTGGCCGGCACGCTCCTCTCGACGAGCCTGAAGCGCCCGCCCGGCGACGGCGTCGTCTTCGCGCCGCACTTCTATCCCGTCATCGCGCCCAGCCCGGACGTCGTCCTGGCCAAGATGCAGACGTGGGCCGACGTCGGCACGGCGTGGAACGTCCCGGTGTTCGTCGGCGAGTTCGGCACGTCCAACGGGTTCGCGTCGGCGCCCGACTACATGGCCGACGACTTCGCGGCGCTCGATTCGCTGGGGCTGAGCGGCACCGAGTGGGAGTACAGCGTCGAGAGCGAGGAGTGGAACTCCGAGAGCGACAGCGTCGTCGCCGCCGACGGCAAGGAGTACCCGGTCGCGCAGGCGCTCGTGCGGCCGTTCGCGCGGGCCGTGGCCGGCGACTCCGTCACGCAGAGCTGGGACGGATCGAGCCAGTCCTTCACGCTGTCGTACGCGCCCGCGGCCGGCGTCGCGTCCGGCGTCACCGAGGTGCAGCTACCGGCGCGCGCGTACCCGAACGGCTACAAGGTCACGCTGAGCGGAGGCTGCTACGACGACCAGTCGCAGCCGGGGCGGATGCTCGTGCAGGCCGACGACGGGGCGGGGCAGGTGACGCTGACCGTCCACCCCTGAAGGGGGGTGGCGGCCGGGACGTCTCGCCGCGTCTCATCGCGGTCGCTCGCGCGACGGGCGCCGCGCGCGGTCCGTCCAGGCGGTAGCATTGCACGATGCTTCGACTGGCCCGCTCGCTTCTCGCCCCCTTCGCGCTCGCGTCGTGCCTCGCCGTCGCCGCCGTCTCGGCGTGCGGATCGCACGGATCGAGCAACGCGTTCACCCCCGGCAGCGACGCCTCGGTCGACGGCGGCGACGAGGCCGCCGTGGAGGCCGGTCCGCTCGACGGGCTGCAGGCGATCGACGTCGAGCCCGGATCGGCCAACCTGCTCGCCGGCGATCAGACGACGAGCGCCAGCTTCACCGCGACCGGCACGTTCGCCGACGGCACCAAGCGCGACATCACGTCGGAGGTCGGCTGGAGCGCGCAGCCGCCGGCGCTGCTCTCGGCGAGCGGCACCAAGGTCACGCCCACCGGCAACGGGGGCGGCGTCGGCACGATGGCCGCGGCCGGCAACGGCATCTCGGGCAGCGCGTACGTGCTCGTGAAGTACGTCAAGACCGTCTACGGCCCCGGGGCCAACCCCGGCGACGCGACGAAGTTCCAGGGACCGGCCGATCCGTCGCTCGCCCCCACGCTCGTCTACCCGCTCGACGGCGTGCTCGTGCCGCCCAACCTCGACGCGATGGAGTTCCAGTGGATGCCCGCGCCCGGCTCGACCGAGTACGACCTCGAGTTCTCCGGGCCGACCATCGACCTGCACGTGTACGCGACGTGCCAGGCCATCGGCGCGACCGGCGGCTGCGGCCTGGCGCCCGACAGCGCGACGTGGAGCGCGATCGTGCAGACGCTCGAGGGGCAGGATCCGGCGCAGGTGGTCGTGCGGGCGCTGGGCGCCTCGGGCAAGGTCGGCACCAGCGCGCCGGCACACATCCAGTTCGCGACCGACGCCGTGCAGGGCGGCCTCTACTACTTCAACACCAAGAGCCAGACGCTCGCCGACGGCGGCATGGAGCAGCCGGGCATCTACCGCTACGACTTCGCCAAGAACACGGTCGGCCCGTTCTTCACGCAGCAGCAGTGCGCCGGCTGCCACGCGCTGTCGAACGACGGCACCAAGATGCTCGCGCCCATCTGCACCAACGCGCGCGGGTGCGGCCGGCCGCTGCAGCTCGCGGTCGTCGACGTCGCGACGGGCAACTTCGTCACGCCGCCGATGCCCGTCGGCGACTCGGACACGCAGGCGTGGACGCCCGACGACAAGTACTACGTGACGACGCCGAGCTGCGGCGGCTACAGCCCCACCCCGCCCAACGGGTGCACGGGGTACTCGGGCGGCGTGATGACGCTCGTCGACGCGTCGAACAACACGGCCGTCGGCAACGTGCCGGTCTTGCCGGGCACGCTCTTCCCCGCGTTCTCGAACGACGGCAAGCACCTGGCCTACGCGCGCGGCAACCCGTACAACGGCCCGCTGTCGCTGACGGGCGCGAGCCTGTCCACGATCGAGTTCTTCGAGCCGAGCTTCGGCGCCGAGACGCAGCTCGTGAAGAGCCAGGGCGAGAACAACTACTACCCGTCGTACTCGCCCGACGACCAGTGGGTGCTCTTCGACCGGTCGACGTGCGCGGCGGGCGATCCGCCGAGCAACTGCGACACGTACGACGACCCGTCCGCGCAGATGTGGGTCGTGGCCGCGGGGGGCGGGACGCCGGTCGCGCTCGCGCGCGCCAACGGCACCGGGCAGCTGCGCGACTCGTGGCCGAAGTGGTCGCCGTTCAAGGGGACGTACAAGGGCGGGGACATCTTCTGGATCACGTTCTCGAGCAGCCGCGAGTACGGGCTGCGCACGCGCGACGCGACCAACCAGCCGACCGGGGTGCGGCAGCTGTGGCTCGTCGGCTTCGACCTGACGCGCGCCAAGGGCGGTACCGACCCGAGCTTCGCGCCGCTGTGGTTGCCGTTCCAGGAGGTGACCACGTCGAATCACATCGGGCAGTGGACGCAGAAGGTGGTGGGGGGCGGGCCGCAGTAGAGCCGCGGTGCCGCAGTAGAAGAGAGCGCGCGCGGGGGTGACTGCTTTTCGAGGCGGTCACTCGAGTGACCAGGCGCGGAGGTTGTCGCGAGCTCGACGGGGGAATAGGCTCAAAGTGAGCGCCCCATGGTCGACGACAAGCCGCCGTCGCCAGGACCCGAGGATCCTGCGTCGTCGCTCCGCACCGCCGAAGGCAAGGAGGGGGACAATCCCGTGCTTCGCGCGCGCCGTCGGATCCTCGCCGCGGGCGTGTACACGGTGCCTGCGGTGCTCGGGACGCTGCTGGTGAGCGTTCAGGGCGGTCCGAGTGGATCGTGCCATCCGCGCGAGTGCAAGCCCAACTGCGGGCCGCGCATCTGCCCTCCGTTTCGGTAACGTCGCCTTCCTGCCCGACCTCGTCGCGCTCGCGTCGCAGCTCGGCTTCGAGCAGCGCGAGATCTACACGAACGGCCTCGCCCTCGGCGACAAGCTGCTCGACGCGCTCGCTCCGTCGCGGCCGTCGTTCGCGCTCTCGTTCTACGCGCACGATCCCGACGTGCACGACGCCATCACGCGCACGCCGGGCAGCCAGGTTCGCACGCTGGCAACCATCGACCGCCTCGTCGCGCGCCGCATGCACGTGCGCGCGTCGATCATCGTCATGAAGGAGAACGCGGACGCGGTCGCGGCGACGATCGCGCTGCTGGAGACCCACGGCGTCTCGTCGATCGGTGTGTCGGCGTCACACGCGGCCGGGCGCGGGACCTTCTTCGAGGCGGACGTCGCCCGCTACGACCGGACCGCGACGCATACCGGCGAACACGTGGCCGGCGGCGCTCGGGAGGGGCGGCTCTGCGTCGCCTCGGACGGGCGCGTCTATCCGTGCATCTTCAACCGGACGACTCCGCTCGGCGACGTACGGGCTCGCGGGCTGCGTGCGATCGCGCTCGACCCGCGGCCGCGGCGCGCACTCCTGCCGCGCGCGGGCGACGGCACGGACGCGACGGTCCTCCAGTGCCGGAGCTGTCGACTGACCGCCCGTGCGCTCCTGATGGTCGCCGACGGCGGTTGCGGTGCCACGGAGGGGGCGTGACCGCGCCGCCGCCGACGAACGCCCCGCGACCGCGCCGCCGCGACGGCCTCTCCACGCGCGACCTGCCCGACGGCACGACGGCCGTGCTGATCGTCGAGACGGCCTTACTGGTCCTGCTCAACGCGCCCGGCGCCGCGGTGCTCGATCTGGCCGACGGCACGCGCACCGTCGACGAGATCGCCGCCGTCTTCACCGAGACCTTCCCCGAAGTCGCGCCCGGCGCCGTCCTGGCCGACGTGCGCGCGCTGCTCGCTCGTCTGCGCGAGTCGGGGCTGCTGGTCGAGTAGGTCTCGCCGTGGCGCGCACGCAGGTCGCCATTCTCGATGTGCACGTCTCCGTCGAGGCCGACGACCCCGCGGTGTTCGCCGCGGTCGAGAAGCTCCTCGAGACGTACCCGCGATCGGACGCGCCGTCGCCCGTCGCCTACCGGCTCTCGTCGACGCCGTGGGGCCGGATGTGGAAAAACGGCGAGCTCACGTGGGAGCGGGAACGCGGCATCGACCTCGTGGCCGGCTTCGAGCTCGATCTGTACACGACCCTCGCCGCGCTGACGCCGCTCGGCTGGGTGCTTCACGCCGGCGCGATCGCGATCGACGGGCGCGCCGCCGTGCTCGTCGGCCCCTCGGGCGCGGGCAAGAGCACGATGACCTACGCGATGCTCGCGCGCGGCGGGGCGCGTTACGTGTCCGACGAGTGCGTCACGATCGACGCGGCCGGGCGCGTGCGCGGCGTGCCGCGACCGATCGCGTTCGACCATCCGCCGCCCATCGCGCCCCCGGACGGGTACGTCGTGCGCCCGGCGGCGCTCGCCGATCCCGGATCGACGCACGTCGTCGTCGTCCCGCCGACGCCCGTCATCGTGCGCAGCGCGAAGCCCATCGCCGCGCTCGTGCACCTCCGGCACGCCCCGGACGAGGCGCCGGGCGTGCTGCGGCTCGGGGCATCCGAGGCGCTGATTCGCCTGTATCCGGAGACGATGAACGCGTCCCCCGCCGTCGTCGAGCTCGCGATGGACCTGCTGATGCGCGTGTCGGCGCTCGAGGTCGTCACGAGGACGATCGAGCAGGGATGCGAGGCGATCGAAGAAGCGATCGGCAGGGCGAGCGGGGAGGGGACCTACCTCGGGCCCTGATCGTGTGCTACAAATTCAGCATGAAAGCGAAGCGCTCGCGCAGACCCGGTGCGACGGAGACGTTCTCGGTGTCCGTCGACGCGGAGACCAAGCGTGCCCTGCGTGCCCTCGCGGACAGTGAGTTCGACGGCAATCTATCTGCGCTCGTCACGGACTTCGCCGAGGAGGCCCGGCGTCGCATGGCCGCGGCCAAGTATCTGCGGCGGCACCGCATCCCGAAGCTGACCGAGCCGGAAGCGGAGCGGCTGCAGGCCGCAATCGCCCGGGAAGTCGCTGCGTCCAAGCGGCGCCGCAGGCGAAGCACGGCCGCGTGATCCCGAAGTACGTCCTCGATACGGGAGCATTGATCGCGGCGGAACGCGGAAAAGAGCGAGCGTCGCGCTTCTTTCGCCTCGCGCACGTCGGCCGGGCGCGGCTCGTCGTGCCCCAGTCGGTCGTGGCCGAATGGTGGCGCGGACGGACGGATGCGCGCGAGGAGATCCTCGCGTCGACCGTGGTCCTGGCTTCCGTCGACGCCGCGAAGGCGGCGGGCGTCGCGCTCGCGCGCGTCGGAGACGGCGGCGCCGCGCTGACAATCGACGCGATCGTGATGGCGACCGCGGCCCTGCTGAACGCCATCGTCGTCACCGGCGATCCTCGCGATTTCGAGCGGCTCGCGGGCTACTTCCCGGGCGTGGCCATCTTGTCGGCGTGAACTCGCCGGACGAGGCCGAGGCGCCCGAACGACGACGCCACCGTCGCCCGCAGCCCGGCGGCGCGGCGCTTGCTTCGAGCCGCCGGCATGAAGCGACTCCTGCTCGTCGTCGGAAGCTTCGCCCTCACGGGGTGCGTCGGTGCGGCCTGGGACACCCGCCCGGTGCCGGCGCCCGCGCCCATCGCGTCCGATGGGACACGATGGCAGCAGTACTGCACCTACAACGGGACGAGCGATCTCGATGAGCTCAACGCGTGGCTGCGCGGGCAGGGCGAGCAGGGCTGGGAGCTCGCGACGATGGGGGCCAGGAACGTGACGATGTACTGCTTCAAGAGGAGGATCGCGGCTCGATAGCGCCCGGCACGCTCACGGCTTCGGCGTGTCCGGCGTGCCGTCCGACCACCGCGGCACGGGCGACATGAAGACGGTGAGCGGCTCCAGGGCGCCGTCGTCGGCGAAGAGCGGGCTGCCGGGGAGGTTCGCGCCCCACGCGCTCGGCGGGGTGCGAGGGGCGTAGATCATCACGTGCGGGTGCCAGGGACCGGCCTGGTCGTTCAGGTACCCCTGCCTGGACATCATGAAGCACATCGATCCCGCGTCCGGAGGGCCGAACTGCTTCGAGGCGATCGCCGCCCTGGCGCGCTCCATGACGTCGGCCCTGGTCGCGCCGGCGAGCACCCACTCGGTCCTCGCGAGGTACGCCGGCAGGACCGACCGCGCCGCGGGCTGGTTGAAGCAGATCGGCGCGCGGACCTTCGGGTTCCAGAACTGATCGCTGTCGAAGTCGTTCGCCCACGAGCGTTCGACGATGCACACGAACCCGTTCGAGCCCTTCTCGGCGAGCGTGTATCCGCGGTCGGCGAGGACGAGCACGTCGGCATGGTCCGCCACGGATGGCGGCGCCGCCGAGCGCGCCAGCGCGACCTCGCCCGGCGCGGCGACCGCCCGGTACTGCTCGATCGGCGCCATGGTGGGATAGGGCGCCGTCGTCGATGCGGCGGCCGATAGCCGGGGCGCCGCCGCGGACGCCGACGCGCACGCCGAGAGCGCCAGAGCCATGGTCCACGCGGGCGTCATTCGCAGAGCGAGAAGAGTCGAGCTCGTCATCGGTAGGCCTCCCTGTCGGTTCGAAGGACCCTTCAAGGACGCGCGAGAGCACCCGAGTCCGACAGCGCCTCGACCTTTTGTGCTCGGCTTCCACCGCTGGCGGAATGCACTGGCGCGGCGTGCGTCGACGGCCGCGCCCACGCGATCCTCGCACGGGCACGTGCCGGTCGCCCCCAGCGCGGGCAGGACGGTCGCGACCGGAGGCATGCGCGGATCCGGGGCTCCTACGGGTTAGATGGTCGGGAGGGGTCCCTACCCACCTGCGGCGTCTATGTCACATCACATCACATAACATCGAGACTCGCGGTCGTACCCTGCGGTCCGTCTCGAGCAGAACACTGCGGAATGGATGCGCTGGACCGCGTGTCCATTCTCGGGGGATGCTGGACGTGGCCCGCGCCGCCGTGCTCCTCGTGGCCGTTGGCTACGCGCTCAGGCACCGCTTCGTGGTCGGGATCGTCTTCGGCTGCGCCATCGCGTGCGTGCTCGCGTGGAAAATGGCCGCCGCGCCGCTCGAGCGGCCCACCGCCTCGCGGCGTCTACAGTCGCACGGGCAGCTCGAGGTGCCGCTCGTAGATCCGGTCGCGATGTGCGCGCAGCGCGCTCGGGAGCGCGGCCCACAGGTCGGGCGCGGCGGTGTCGAACGCGTGGCGCACCGCCGGATGGATGCCCGGACAGAGGTCCTCGGGCATCTGCGCGAACGGCGCCAGCGCGGTCGCGAGGTAGAGGTCGAGCGCGGTGAGCTCGTGGCCGAGCGCGTAGGGGCGTCCGTCGACCAGCGCGGCGAAGCGATCGAAGAGCGACCGTACGCGGTCACGCGCCGCGTCGATGCGCTCGGGCGCATGGCCGTACTTGGGCGCGAGGTAGCGAGCCACGCGGAGCGGGAAGCCCTCCTTTCCTTCCGTCACGAGCCCGCGGTGAATGACGAGGAGCCGTCCCGCCCACACGAGGCCGTTTTCGCCCAGGAGATCGTGCGCGAGGCCGAAGAGCCGCGCGCGAGCGTCGGGATCACGCGGCACGAGGGGCGGGCCACCGGCGCGCTCGGCGGCCTCGAGGATGTCGCTCCAGTGCGTGCGGATGGGCTCTCCGGGCACGAGCAGCACCGGAACGTTGTGCCACCCCATCCACTCCTTCACTGCGGCATCGGAGCTCGCGAACCGAACGAGCACCGCGTCGATGCCTTTGACGTGCAGGATGCCCTTCGCGGCCTCGGACCACGGGCTGGGCAGAGAGGCCGCGACGACGAGCTTCCAACCGGGTGCAGTGCGCGCCTCTTCGAGCGGGACGAATCGCATCCGGCGATCATAGGACCGTCGCGCGCCGAGGAAAGGGGGGAGCAGGCCGGGGGCCGCTCGGGCCGACCGCGAGATAGTTAGGAGTCCGAAGCATTTCTGGACGATCGGGGACACACCTGCGTCCGCGCTCCTCGACGACTCGAGGATGCTCGCGGCGGCAATCATTCAGTGAGCCGACGGCGAAGGTGCAATGCTCCAATATGCAACGGGGTTTGAGGTGAGGACCGTCGGAGCTCGTGAACACCGAGAGCTGTGGGTACCCCGCCGAGAAGCTCAGCGGCCGCGGCCGCCGGCACGAGACTGATCGCATGCGCGAGGTAGCGTCACATGGGCGTCAATCGGTTCCAGCGCGTCGTCTCCGCCGGTCTCACGTGTGCCGCAATCATCGCGCTTGCGACAGACGCGCGTGCGTTGGGCCCGGTCGACGTGGAGATCGCCGGCGAGGTGGGGACGGGCACGAACCCGATTGGCGGCGCCATGAACCCGCAGATCCTCGGTGTCGGAGGGCGCGCCGGAGTGGCGTTTCGGCACGTCTATGCGGGCCTGGACTTCCTCTACGACTTCAGCGGGTACGGCGACAATGGCTCGGTGACGTTCGGGGGCGTGAAGTCGTACGCGTTCGGCGCCCGGTTCGGCTACGGGTTCGCGATCGAGGAGGACAACCTCGTCGTGCGACCTCAGGTCGGCATCGGCGATTACGTCATTCCGTCCCCGCCCATCGGCTTCCTCCCTGGGGAGGTCTTCTCGCCCGCGAGCGGCCTGTACCTCGAGCCGGGTGTGTGCGTGCTGGGCGTGCTCGGCCATCTCATTCTCGGAGCGGACGCGAACGTGCTCGTCCTCCCCGACTACAATGGCTTCGAGCCGCAGGCGAAGACGGAAACGGCGCTGACCGCTCACCTGCAGGCGGGAGTCAGATTCTGACTCGTCCGTGGCCGAAGCGCGGCGGCTGCTAGACGAGGGTCGGCGCCGAGGTGGCGGAGCGGCGGCCGTAGCGTCTCTCGAAGGCCGGCGAACCGATAGCGACCGCGAGCCGGCTCAC
>Ga0080006_1235482_pt1 | contig 17415 bp, 35 predicted proteins | sample RS3BMetagenome_FD_69209 | JGI IMG/M metagenome (GOLD analysis project Ga0080006, IMG submission 69209) | Ferric oxide microbial mat and aquatic microbial communities from Rainbow Spring, Yellowstone National Park, USA - RS3B (SPADES... ... | reverse complement strand
AGAAAGGGCCGCGGAATTTGTAAGAAAACACATCTATCTCAATAAGGACGGAAAACTCGTTGTTAAATCTCTTGATGTGTCATTCAGGGATGCGATAATAGGTTTAGCCGTATGGGATATTGGGTTTAATTCAATGAAATATACGATACTCAATAAATTCATAGTGATAAAAATAGCGAATTACGGCGTGGTATATGATGACATAAACGGCGGCAAAACAAAACCGAGCGATTATTCTATTGCTAAACAAAAGAACGGCAGTTTTAGGTTAAAAAATGCGAATAGGACGGGAATTGAAGTCGAAATATAAATCATTTTTATTTTTATTTTTTATTTAAAAAGAGATGAATAAAAATGATAAATATTAACACAATAATATTTGTGGGATTAGATATCATTACAATAATATTGACAATAGTATTCATACGATACATATACAAACTATTTAATACTTAATTGTTTATGCTACTATATAGGAATGGGACGGGGCGGTTATCATGTATATTACCTCCGTCTTTCGACTACGCCTTACGAATGACCCCCGCCTAACCTTATATGAATACCATCCCCGCCGACGGAACACGCCTCTCCGCGCGTCGAATTTCGTCGCGGACATGTTAATTATATTATATTATATCATGTTAATTTAGTTAACGATATTATAAGAATATAAACGTATAAAGACGGCGACGTTATATTGTCATGAATACGTATCTTAATATATAGACGTATAATTGCCACGATAACGTAGACGTAAGATATACGTAGATATAATAATGGTATCGTTATTATTTTTATCCTATCCTTTTCTTTAAGCGGAAAGCGAGAGAAGAAAGACGGCGGAAAGTAGAAAGAGAATAATAAAGAGAAAGAATATATAAGAAAGAGAAAGAAAAGAGAAAGAAGAAAGGGGGCAGAAAGAAGAGAGAGAAAGGCGAAGTGGTTTTTCCTTCCCGCGCCATTTTAAACGGTCAATATTTGCACGTAAATGGGGTTTAAAATAATGTTTAGGGGTAAATAGGTATAATTTTACCTGTTTAAATTAAAAATGCCTAAAACGATTTTTACAAACACGTCGAATAAAAATAATAGTAAATTTTATATAGCAAGATGTATTATACCTTATTATGGACTACAATGCAATATTAGAAAAATTAGATGAAATAGACAAATTATTGACGGCGGACAAAAACGACGCGGTGTATAAGCAGATAGTTGAGGCGTTGCATACGAAGTTGTTGGTATTAAAGGGCTACGTGATGGCGTTAAATGATATGGAGGTTGAAAATCGTGGGAAAGGTTAAATTTGCGTGGTATGAAAATGGGAAGTTAAATTTTGAGTGTGCAACCGCGCCCGAGAAATGGGACGGCAAAATACTTATTTCTTGGGAGGATTTTTTAAATCGAAATGGGGATATGGTTGAAATACGACATCCCAGCGGTAAATTATATCTTCATGCTGATATGGTATTGATTTTTACAAGATTAAAATTAGACCGTAAGTTATTGGAGGAGATGGGTTGTGTCTTCGATTGAAGAGGAAGTAAATGAAATAATAGAGGAAATGCCGAGTGGTAGAGTATTCATGGTAAAAAATATTTTAGCGAGGTTGGAAAAGAAGTTTGGAAGGATAGATAAAAACTACGGGCGGATGGTATCTAATATTTTACACAAACACGAAAAGGTTGAAGTAGTTACCGCGAAAAAAAATAAACACCTCGTTTATAAGAAAAAATAGATAAAGTTTTTTAAATCGATTATATATATATTCTCGGTGATGTTAGATGGGAGTAGTTGTAAATTCGCAACATAAAATTAGTTCAACGGTTATACCCGCGAATTCTACGATTTATGTGAATTCGTTAGGTGGAAATGGCATATTTTTGTATTCGATATATTTTCAGGGACAGGCGACAGGCGAGACGGACACATTTCAAATAAAAGACCCAAGTAGTAATATTTATTATTCATCGACGGCGGGCGGACTGTTTTCTCCGTTGGCAGTGCCGAGCGGTTTGATGCTTGTTAATAGTGCAAGCGGAACGGTAACCCCGACGGGTAAGGTGAATATAATCTATGGTGTTCATCTATGACGATTGAGAAGGATGTTGGGGAATTAAGCGGTAAAATAGACGGTATGGATAAAAAAATTGATTACATTAAACAAGAAATTGATGAAATTAAAAAATTATTATATAATAACAACGGCGGTTTAATTGCAGATGTAAAAATGTTAAAAGAGGAATCTCGTGAAGCAAAAGAAAGAAAGAAAAATCTTGTATATTGGATGATTGGGGTTACATCAATAATGTCAACGGTAATAACTCTTATAATTGATAAATTAATTTTGAGGTGATATAAAATGAGTGATATTATAACAGATTTGGTTATAAACAACGAAGAAAAAAGATTAATCGAAGGTTTTGCAAGCGTTGAGGTAGTTGATAGGCAGAACGACGTCATCAGCGCGGAGACGTTAAGCAAAGCGATGTTGAATTATATGTCTCGTGGCGGGATAATTTTATACGGGCATGAAAATAAACCGATAGGTAAGGTAGTCCAGTGGGATGTAAGAGATGTAAATGGTGTTCACGGTGTTCATATCGTCGCGGAAATTTATAAGGATAGCACATTGGCGGATAAGGTTTGGCAGGATATAAAGAATAATGTATTAAAAGGATTTTCAATCGGCGGTGTGGCGGTGTCGACGGAAGAGAGGACGGACGGCGCAAACAAATATAGAATATTAAAAGAAATTGAACTAAATGAGATATCAATCGTGGTTGAACCCGCAAATCAGATGGCATTGATTGAAAACGTAAGCGTGGCGAAAGGTGAAGTAGAGAAAGACGGAAGACCGCCGAAGGATTGGTGGGATAGATGTATATCATCAGTGAGCGGTAAGACATCGACACCAGAACAGTTGTGCGGATATGTATTTTATAACGTTCTCGGCGGGGATAGGGAGCGGGCAATGAAAAAGATGGATAGCGAATTCTTTTTAAAAGAGTTTGATAATTGGATACAGAAGCCATTCGGCAAATGGAAGAATTTCGCGGATTGCGAGAGTGATATGAAAAGCAGAGGATATAGTGATGATAGCGCAAAAAGAGTTTGTGGTTATTTGCAGAATAAATTAGAAAAAGTAGTAAGTGAAGAAGTAATAAATACATTAATAGAAAACATCGACAAAGAAAGATTTATAAATAAAGATGAATTAAAGAATACAGAGGTGAAATTAATGGCAGAAGAGGGAAAGAAACCAGAAGAGGAAAAGAAACCCAAGGAACACGAGGAAGAAGAGGAAGAGAAGCCGAAAGAGAAAGCAGAAGTATCACAGCCTCTCGAACAGAAGATAGATGCTTTAATTCAATCTCAATCTGAATTAAATGATTTATTGAGGAGATTGGTTTCAATGTTGCAGTCAACCGAGGAAGAAACAGAGAAAGCAAATTATAGAATTGGGCAAGTTAAGACGCCACAGGAAGAACCAGACAAACTTACACACGGCGAAGAGAAAGACGAACCAGAATCACCAGCAAGGTCAATTGCAAATAAAGGAGTTGTCGCTAAATCATTCCAGACACCGAAGAGTGGCGCGGAGATAAACGAAATCGGGACACCCGAAAATGACGCGAAAATGATAATAGGGGAAATATTAAAAGGCAAACATAAATTTGCCGAGGGATATAAGTTGAATAAGAGGTTGAGGGGTGAACAATAAATGGCAAGGTTATTAACATTTCAGGATGTAATGAATTTCTACGAATCGCAGACACTCATGCCACAGATTAGTCCAGAAGATACCGTGTTTATGAAAGCAATGATTAATACGGGGATGGGACTCGGTGTATGGAATCCGATATACGGTTCGCAGGCATGGTATAACCTTAACGCAGAATCGAATTGGTTTGGTGTTATGCCTAAAATGGCATGGGATAAATCAGGTTTCAGGGTAATTAATTCATTCACAAGGACACCATCATCAATGGCTATAAGCGAAACAGGAACACTACCAGTTCCAACCGCACCACAGATACAGACAATTAAACTCAATCCAAAGATAGCAGTTAACACATTCATGACAACTGAAATCACCGAGCAGTTAGCAAGGATGTCGCAAGATGATATCTACGCTAACCTCGATGTAATCAGGGGTTATTATGCTGTTGAACATATAAAACTCGTGAATGAGCAGATTGGTAGCGTTACGGTTGGAACAAGCGTTGCGACATCAAACAGCGGGGCGAATATTTTAACTTTTGAGAGTATTGATAGGATAGTTTCTTCTTATGCAGAGGGAACGGCGGTTGGATTGTCATCAACCACATCACCAACACTCGCACAGGTAATAAATCCATACTACGGCGCAATCGATAGAAGTCAGGGTGCAAGCGCTTGGGATAGTGTAGTATTAGCACCAAGCGGAACGATAGGAACACCAGCCGCGGTGACAGATGCATCAATAAGGAAATTAATACAAAGCACAAGATTTAACGGCGCATTTTCAAATGTGTTTATGACGGGTTATAATACATACGCAGATTTGCAGGGGCTGTATCTAACATATTGGAGAACGTTAAATTGGGGCGAATTGGTAGTTCAGACGGGGTTAAACGGCATAGAGACAGCGAGCGGTTTGGATACAGGTATCAAAGTAGCATCATTATACGGCATACCAGTGATACAGGCGGTTAATACACCATCATCGGACGGGTTAAAAGAGAATATATATTTACTCGATACAACGGACACGGAGGGATACGGCGATACAAGATTGGGCGTGCAGGTGTTAAGACCGACGTCATACCTCGAAACATCAGAAAAGGACTTCATATTGCTCAACGCTTTGGCTTACGAGGGAATGTATCTAACCATCGGCGAGGTCGCTTGCAGGTTTTTCAGTGCGGAAGGCAAACTGCGTGATTTGGCTTAAATTTGTCATACACATAATTTTTTTTTATTTATTTTATTTTTTATCGCGCTGTTGTTTTATACAAGATTTTATTCTATTGACGAGAAAAATTTTTATAGTTGTTTGTATTATATGTTATTATGAGTAGTAAAGATTATTATCAACGGAATAAAGAAAAAATATTACAACATCAACGTGAATATAGAGAATTACATAAAGAAGAAATTAGACAGCGGAAGAGAGAATATCGGTTGAAGCATAAAGAACAAATTACACAATATCATACAAATTACTATCGCGAACATAAAGAAGAATTATTAAAGCAAGAAAAAGAAAGATATGAAAAAAATAAGGAATATAAATTACAACGACAACATGAATACTATAAACAACATAAGGAAAATTATAAAAATACCCATCATAATTATTATGAAATGCATAAGAATAAAATTAAACGACGCGCGGCGAAATACCAGTCGGCGAACAAGGACAAGCACAACGAAGCAAATAGGCGATACCGCGCGACGTTCAACGGCTACGTTCATAGTAGATTACATCGTTGGCGGCATCGTGGCGTGAAAATCTCTTCGTGGGCGGACTATGTCCGCGTTTACAACCGCGCGGGCGGTAAATGTCAAATGTGTGGGAAACCACTGAAACTAACCCCGTTCGACGACGGCGACTTCGAAGTAGCACGGCTCGACCACGACCACGAGACAGGTGAAATCCGCGGAATATTATGCGACGAATGTAATCGCATCGCGGTGAATTTCGACTTAAACAAAAAAATCGTGGATTATTTGAGGCGGGGCGAGGTAAAAGCAATCATCCCCGCAGTCGACGATATAACCCCCGCGGAAGTTAAAGCGGAGCGGGAGTATGCGTGGCGTAAGCAGGGTATAAATATATCTTGGGGCGAATACGTATCGTTGTATAATATAGCGGGCGGGCGATGTGAAGTCTGCGGTAAACCTCTTTCTTTGAGTAAGGTTCACGGCGTCGAGGTAGCAAACGTAGACCACGACCACGTCAGCGGTCGACCGCGCGGTATAGTTTGTCGGCGATGTAATTCACTGATAAAAACGATGGAGTTAAACGAAAAAGCGTTAAAATATCTCGGTGGGAAAAATTTAAATACACAGAGTGTATAATGGAAAAGGAGGTGAAATGAAATGGCAGATGACACAAGTGTTGCGCAGATATTTAAATATTTAAAATTAACACATTTAGTAGCATTAATAACAATATTGATTGGTTTAATAATAGGCATAGGTTATCAAACTATTTATCTTATCGCGGGCAGAACATTAACTGACTATACAATAATTACTCTTGGGGTAATGGCAGGGCTTTCATTAATAGTATTCTTTTGGACATCTGGAATTATATCAGGTAGTTATATTTCTGGGGCGGCAAAAATGGGTGAGGTAGCGATGTCAGGCGGGCAAACACCAGTGCCGATTGCTGGTATAACATCGGGCGGTGTAGTATTTCAAGGATTAACAGCAAACGATTTAACAGCATTACAGTCGTTGATATCAGCGGGTAAAATTTCATCGAGTTTGATACCGTTATTGCAGACAATGACGCCAGACCAGATTAAGGCATTGATACAAACATTCTCTAAATAATTTTTTATTTTTTTTTAGAGGTGTAATAAATGAATGAAGAAGATTTAAAGAATGAGTTAGACAAACAAATTAAATTTAACAAAGACATGGAAGAGGCTATATTGCGCGGGCAAGCGCATGTTTATTATGGCGAGGCGATTGGAAGCGGAATTTTGTTGGCATTGATGTTTTTTACATCTAACATTGTGGCGCATATTCTTATAGCGTTAGGTCTTGCTATTAATGTCGGTGTGATAGTTGATTTATACGTGCATAAATATACGCATTAAGTTTAAATATTTTAAACTCTTATCTTTTTTGTATGGTTAAGTTTATTGTTAAGCCCCGCGACGTGATGGGTGATTATATTGCGTGTCATTGGTTATATGATTGCGGGTTAGGTATTCCAGACGGCGAGGTATGGGTGCGGGAAGATTGGTGGGCAGACCCGCGAAAACGTATTAAATTAATTTTACACGAGCGGATAGAGTTATATTATATGTTGCAAGGGAAGGATTACCGCGAGGCACATTCTTTATCTAATCAAATCGAGAATGATTTCTACGACGCGGTGATGAAAGATATCGATAATTGGTTGTCGGGGGACATAATGGACTATGTGAGGAGATATGGCAATCGCAAGGAAGCGAAAAAAGGAGATACTCCCGCGCTCGGTAGTGAATTAGGGACGGGGTGGGGGTTAGATACGAGAGATATAAAAAATTTGATAGCGAATATGAACGCAGATAATGTGAAAAGAAAATACGTTAAACTTAAAAAGGCGAAGAAAAAGAAAACACAAGGCATTCCTCCGTCCTCGAAGGTGACGGGGTTGTCGTTTTGGTAATCCACAATCTTTATATACTTTTATGTTATTACCATGGATGGTGATAAAAAATGTTAGGAGAAATGGAAGTAATAGCAAAAGAAATAGGCGTAAAAAGAAATAAAGTATATGTATTGGATTCAGCGGTATTGACATCGTTCGGCGACTATCGTTATACAAAAATAACGGAGGGGATAGCGAGGGATATATTAAAAACAAACGATTTCATATCGGCGGTAGGAGATAAATTGACGGCGGAGATAATGTCAAAAATCCTTGGAGTGAAAATCCCTTATAACCACATAGAGATAAAAATGAACATCGGCGACGTGGCGGTGGTATTTAAAAGAAAAGGCGCGGAAATCGGGTTGTTAGAAATGGTGGATTAAATGAGAAGGAAATTTGGGAGTGTTGCAGATGGATTTAAGTATAAGATATCAAATCAGGTTGATAGAGAAGGTGAGTTGATGGACAAAAATGAATTATATGTGGCGGTTGCGTTTAGTTTATTATATCTTCTTTTAATGATAGCGGTGATTGGTATTGTCGGCGCGGTTGTGTTTATTTTTTACGAGGTGCTTCATTTTGGCAACTTCGCGGTAGTATTCTTTTTAGTTATTGTGTTAATTCTCGCGGTAGAGGTATATAGTTTAGAGAAGTATAAGAGGGCGGGTAAAAACGAGGTAGCGATGGATAGGAGAGTGAGGTAAAATGTTACCATATTATTTATTTAATAAAATAAAAGAAGATTTAAATGAAATAATCGCGGATTTATCTGAATTGTTGATATTTTCAAAAAGTGGAAACAATGAAGGAGTTGAACAAAAGGTTAGTAGGATACAGAAGAGAATAGAAACAATAAATAAAGAGATGAAAGAATTAGAGGAAGATATAAATGATAGATATTGAAAGGTGAGGTAAAATGAAAGAAGTGGTAAATGATAAAATAAGGGTTACCGACGATATAAGATTAAGAGAAGAGGAAATAAAAAAGAAATTAGTGACAGAGGCGGTTCTCGATAAAAAATTATTCAAGCAACTTCTTAAATACCTCGGGTATAGGGTTGTAAAGGATTATGTAGTATTGAATGATGAAAAATATTCGATAGAGGATATGGAAATAATATTTAAAAAAGGTGATGAAAAATGAATCCGATTGAGATAATTGAAATATTAGTGATAGTGATATTAATTCCTATTGCTATTTTTCTGTGGTTGGCGTTTATTTTGGCGGTGATATCGGTGATGCAGGGGTATAAAGGTATGTCTAAAATTCATTTTGATATAACTAAAATTGAAGATGAGGAGGATGATGAAAAATGATATCGGGGTTTAGGAAAAGGTTAATATATTTTGGTAACTTCCTAATACCATTTATTATAATAATGGTAATGGATATATATTATAATATTTCTAATATAACATCGTATTTTGTCATTGCTTCAATAACTTTATCAACCATTATATCAATAATATCATTAGTAGGTTTTATTTATTTGCTATACCTTATAAAACAAAGTATTAAATTTGGATATGAAAAAAGAGATATATACATGATTGGAGACATGACAAAATCATATTTAACATTTTATCCAGCATTTTGGTTAGTTATGGTAGGTTTTTTTTATGTATTTGGTATAATTATGCCATCTAGTATATATGCAATAATAGGTTTTGTAATAGGTATATTATTACCAATAAATGATGATATATGTACAATGCTTTATAATCCTATTTTATATTTGATGGGGTATAGACATTACCAAGTTAATGTTAAAAATGATAATCATGACATTTGTATAATTTCTAATGAAAAGTTAGAAAAGGGTGTTTATAAATTTTATATGATTACGGATTATTTATTTTACTATAATAAAAAATTAATGGAAAAGGAAGTGATGGAAAATGAGTGATGAATTAACTGAATTATCGGTTGTGGAAGGCAAGAGTGTAGTCGAGGTTATAGCAACTCACAAAGATTTAAGTAAGGTAATTGAGTTTGTTAAAGAACTATCGGATAAAGGTTTTGGGACAGGTTCTACGCTATTCTTAATACGTGATAGTATCGAAGAGATATTACTCGCGCTCGGGAGCATAGATGTGGAATACGATGAAATAATCATACGTAAAAAGGAAAATGGATACATACTTTTCATTGAAAGTAGTTTGCTTGAAGTATTTCGCAATAAAAATAAAGAATTTGTGCGCAATACGAAAGGTCTTTGGCTTGGTGCAAGTGTGTATTGCATGACAAATGACGACTTTAAATTAGTGAAAGAACTCATTGAAAAATATAATATGGAAGTTATAGATTTTAATTTAATGGTTGGTAGGGAATGATGAAGAATGAATGATAATATTGAATTGAAAATTGCTGTTTTGATTGTTTTGATTCTTTTACCTTTTGTAGAAACTCTTTGGATAAAGATATTAGGAATAATTTTTATTGGATTTTATATTATATTTGCAAATATCGATAGGTGGTGAAAATGAATAAAGAAGAGTTTGAAAATAAAATAAAAACTTATAATGAGGGTAGGAAAACAAAAAGACCTTTTGTAGTGGTAATGAAATATGGGTATGGCAAAATCATAGCAAATGATTATAGTCCATTTAGAGAGAATGAAATAATTTTATGGTATTGGACGGATATTTGCGAATGGAGAGTTGCTGAAATAAATATAAATAAAATTAAATTTATGTATCCATTAGATGATGACGAACAATATAAATTAGAAGGAATAAGCAGGTGGTAAAGATGAATAAGAAACAAGTATATGGGTTTATTAATACAGCGCTCGGCGGGAGTTGGATTAATTACATCCTCGACAAGTCAGAGAAGAAGGTAATAGGTATAATGGTATTAAATATTGATAAAAAGAAGATATATGTATTTGACGACGAGTTGAATTTTAAATACAGCGTATTGGTGGCGGATGCAAAAACATCGGATGGGTTGTTTAATGGTGAAGTATTGCATAAATACATCGAAGACATCAAAGAGCGTGCGAGGAATGAAAATGCCGAGGAAAAATGATTAAATACGGCGGGGAAAGGATGTATAGGAATTTTTGAGGTGTCGGCGGTGAAAATATTAAATCTTTATGCGGGGATTGGCGGTAATCGTAAGTTGTGGGGAAACGAACATAAAGTTGTGGCGGTGGAGATAGATAAAGATATAGCGGATGTATATAGAGATATGTTTCCTTATGATGAGGTAATAATCGGTGATGCACATCAGTTTTTGCTTGAAAATTTTAAGGACTTTGATTTTATATGGAGTAGTCCTCCTTGTCCGACACATTCCAAAGCGAGGTATTTTTTAAATAAAAATTTAGTATATCCAGATATGAATTTATATCAAGAAATAATTTTATTGCAAAATTTTAGCAAAAATAATAAATGGGTTGTTGAAAATGTTATTCCTTATTATGAATTTTTAATTAAACCTACAACAATACTTGAAAGGCATGCATTTTGGAGTAATTTTAAAATACCGCAAAAAGATTTTGGTTTGGAGAGAAAAAATTATAGATTTATGAATGTAGAGGAACTTGAAAAATACCATGGTATATCACTTGAAAAGTATGACATAAAAAATAAAAGGTTATTATTGCGTAATTGTGTCCATCCTTCAATTGGAAAATATATACTTGATGTTGCGTTTAATAATATAAAAACAATAGATATTTTTATTAGTAATGAAAATGTTTAAATACTGTGTTAGCATTATGTTTTTTGTATATGGTCGCCCGCGCCGATGTGGTGCGGGGTCATATATGAGGTGATAAAGTATGGAAGATTTGAATACAAATGGAACAAGTGTTTACGATTATATAGTAAAATTTACAGGATGTAAATATGAAGTAGAAAAAGAAAAGCAATCTATAACCATAAACATAAACATATATATTGAGCCGTTTAATTCAAACATCCCGATGCCAGATTATAGATTTCCTAAAATTTGGTTTTAAGATTAAGTTTTTATATTTGTTTGCATTATTAAAATACTATGGTAGCAATGTTTAGTGGCGGAACGGCTTATGTTCAATCGGCGGACGTGATTAATTATTTAAAGATACAATCATTTGCTACGCAAGATGATTATAATTGGTTAGACGGGACGGTAATTCCTTGGGTATGTGAATATATAGACAGCATTGCGGGGACAACGTGGGGGACTAAATTAGCGCAGAACGAGATATACACAATCGGCAGACCAGCGGCTTATTCGATGTATCTCGTCGGCGCGCCCGTGTATTTGCAACATCAACCTATCATACCCGCGGTCGTGTCATCGAGCGTTATGCCTTTGGCGGAAAGTGGTATAGGATTTCCTATGCAAGTTGATAATAGTATAACACCATTGAATTTGAAAGTATGGAACGGCGTTTATTACGAGTATTGGGTGCAAAACGGAACGCCGTATGCATGGGAAAATAGGAACGGGATGTATTGGATAGACAGGGAAACGGGTATATTATATATAATTGGTTGGTTCTTTTATATGGGTTACGAGGTATCGATTGATTATTATTATGGGTATAATACGGCGGGGACACCGCAATTGGACGGGCAGGTATATTGGTTAGCATTGTTATTGGCGGCTAAATATTTCCTTGATAGCGAAAGATATACCGCGAAGGTCAGCGAAGGCATCGGTGGTATAGATATGACATCGCAGTGGAATTATCTTAACAGGCGTATAAAAGAATTGGAAGATTATGTTCGTGGATTTAGGCATCTCGCGGGCGGTTGGATACCGTGACGGACAGGCTTCGTAAAGCGTTTGAATACATATATGATGCGTATGAAGGTTTGCAAGAGAAGGAAACAACAAAGGAAAAGCCGTGGGATATAAAAAAAGGAGAAAAATTAACTGTTATTTTTCATGTAAGGTTAATGGGATATAGACAACCTGTTTATATCGATGTTGATATATCATACGGCAATTCTAAATTAGATAAAATAAAAACAATAGAGAGGCGAGATGCAAGTTATGATATTGCCAGCCGTTTAGTATCATTTTTGAGATATTATATAACGTCAGTTCCGATTAACCGCGGGACGTATTCAGCGCCGTTGAATGCGACGGGGCATTTAGCGAACACGGTGAATAGGAGCGGTAATACTGTAAGGATAACGGCGTATTATACGAGGTTTTTAATGAAAATGCCAATCAATCCTTATAAAGAAGGCAGGCATCCTCCTTATTTTAAAATTATGGCGTGGATGTGGGCGAAGGGTGTGCAGGGAAATCCTTATGCGATAGCGACGGCGATAGCGAAGCGCGGATTTCAGACGGAGAGGTTGTGTTTAGATAAGGTAATGAGAAATAATTTTATAAATGAACATTACAATGAAATTTTAAGGGTTTTGGTGTTGTTTGGAATTATCAGTGGATATAACGTTGGTATGAGTGTGCATGATATAGAAAAAAATGCATCGTTTAATATTTTAATTAAATATAGTGGTGGTAGGGTTTATTGTTAATTTTTTGCACGTAAATAGGGTTTAAATTACTTTTTAGATTAAAAATGGGTAAAAATACGTATTAATTTTTAGAAGTGCTTAAAACGATTTTTACAAGCACGTTGAATAAAAATGTTGTATACAGCATTTCCAATTAACCAACACATTTATATACCCCGATGTTATTACCATAATTATGAAAACAAACAAAACGGAATTAAAAAGAAAATATCTAAAATTTAAATGGCGCGATGGTAAATATAATTACTACGACTGCCTTATTTGTGGGGCGGTGGTAGAGGATAAAGAAATATTAAACCATTTCAGGTATAAACATACCATGAAATGGTTGGAGGCGAGAAAATGAAAGAACTCGAATTAGTAAAGACGGCGGGCGGATACAAAATGAATTCGACGATAGTAAACGGTATGAAAACATACAAAACATTCATATCCGCGGTGGATAGGAATAGGTTACTTATGGCGGGGCAAATAGCGAACAGGAACGGCGAAATCTTTATAACAGAGAAAGGCGTAGAAACGTTGAAACAACTTGGATATAATATCGTGGTGGTTGGGGATGAGGTGTCCTAATTGTGGGCGGGAGATACATTATTTCATTGCGATGAATGGCGGGGAAGTGGTAGATGATTATCTCGTGGTAGATGATAAAATATTGGTAGGTAATGTTGGCGAGGGGTTGGTGGATTTAGTATGTCCGTATTGCAAAACGGCGGTAATGAAAATCGAGGTGAGTAAAAATGGAAAGAAAAGAATTGATATTAGAGATTAAGCGTGTTTTAGAGGAAACAGATAGAACGGGATTTGGTATTGGCGACTATGTAAAATATTTTAACAAGATGAGGAATTTGTTAGCGATAGCAGTGGAATATTTAGAAACGTTGGATGGAGAGTGGTAAAATGGAAATAACAGATGTTGATAAGGATATGTTGTTGTGGATGTGGGGTTGGTTTTTAGAAAAAGTAGAGGGTTTAAAATCAGGAAACAAGGAAATAAAGATTGGAAAGTATACTTTTATTTTCAGGTATGCAAGGGTAAAGATAAAACTTGATGAAAATTATTATGATGAAGTTGATTTTCCAGCAATAAATCCAAAAGCAACAGAAGACGATTTAAGAGATGTTATATTGTTGGTGTTTGATGTTAAAGGAATGTATAAAAACTACATCACTGAACTTCAAATTTACAGGATAGGTTTAGATGAATTTAAAATATATATATACCCAGATAGACAACAAAATGACGTTGAAGAATTATTTAATAATATTTATAACGTGGTATATGAAGAATATAAATTTTATATTGATTTAATTAAAGAAATATCAAATATGAATTATGTAATACCAAATGGTGATACAAATGAATAAAGATGAAGTTTTATTAAAGAAAATAAGAGATTTGGGATATGAATATATGTTAGAATACGACGGCGAGGATTTAACATATATTGGTATTATTCCACAGCGTTGGGTTGATGGTTCAAATAGGGTAAATCAAGACGTAGTTAATTTACTCAAAGAATACGGATTTGAATTTGAAAATCTTATAACAAAATCTAAAATGTTGAAAGAATTTAACGGAGCGGACACAATAGCAGTTTTTTATAATACAACGTTGGGGGGTGATGATGATGAACAGGATGGAGTTTGAAAATAAAGTTTGGGAATATAGAGATAAGAATATGTGGTATTTTGTGGTTGGTTTAGAGGGCGGAGAAATATATGCAAGTGAATATTCATTTAATTTAGACGGCGACCGTGTAGACTTGTGGTATAAAAGCGGTAATAGACGTGAATGGCATGTCGGCAATGTAAAATTAGATTATATTAAATATATATATCCTCTCGTTAGCGAGGAAATAGAACGAGAGTTAAAAATGTGGGATTTTGATTAGAGGTGGTGATAATGGATAAAAATGAATTTAAAGATAAAATCGAAGTTATTAAAAGCGAAGGATTAGATTATTTTGTGGTTGAGACAAACGACAGTCAAATATGTGCAAATAAATATGAGTTTGGCAATGAAACAGTAAAGTTGTGGTATATAAAAAATAAGAGATGTGAATGGTATATTGGTAATTTAAAATTAGATTCTGTCAAAGATGTATATCCATTAATTATAAGAGAGTTTATTGTTTAAAGAGGTGATAATAATGTATAGTAAACAATTAATAGATGTATTAAAAGCACTCTACGGAGACTTTGATTATACAGAAAATAAGACGGCGCTGACATTATACATAGGTGATGGCGTGGAAGTGAAAGTGTTTAACAGCGGAACGAATATGTTTAGGGTGTTAAAGGGGACGGATTATACAGTAGGTAATTTTAAGGATGAAAAGGAATTAGTAAGGAAACTCATTGTAATTATCGGCGGTGGTTCGTAGATGCGTGTGATGTTTTATGCCGACGCGCCATCATTGACAACGGGGTATGGTATCGTTTCATATTATCTTGGTAAGGAGTTGATGGCGCGGGGGTTTGATGTTTCGTGGATAGGCATACAATACGTGACGGGCAGACCTATATCATTCGAGGGTGGTAAGATATACGCGGGGGATATGCCGTCGGTTAATCAAGCGTTGCGGGATTTTCGTCCAGACGTGTTAATTCATATTCGTGACAATTGGGTGTTTTTACCTAATAGATTTCCACAGGCATATTCATTTAGACAGTTTTGGGATAGATATAAGTTTAAGCAGATTAATTATACACCCGTCCAAAGTGAACCATTACCGCCAGATTTTATGAAGACGGTAAGCGACGAAGCACATTTCACGATAACGATGACGAAGTGGGGTATGAATACGTTAATAAAGCAGGGCGCGGACACTGGTAAAGTAGATTATTTATATCACGGCGTCGATAGAAATGTTTTTCATCCTACTAACGTAGAAAGCCACGAGGGTAAAAGATTTATATTTGTCGGTGGAAATTATGATTATAGGAAGAATTTACCTAATTTATTACATGCGTTTAAATTATACAAGGAAAAAAGCGGAGATAAAGAAGCGAAATTATATTTACATACCGCGCCTGTTGGGAGTTATCAATTGCATGTATTTATGCAACATTACGGGTTAGAGTTTGGTAAGGACGTAATGTTTAAAGATATGGAAGCGGTGGCTAACCTTGGTTATGGTGTGGATAGTAAGAGTTTAAACGATTTTTATAATTGGGCGGATGTGTTTATATCAATGTCGGTGGCGGAAGGGTTTAATATGCCACCATTGGAGGCGAAAGCGGTCGGGTTACCGACGATTTTGACGGAAATGCCTGTTCATCGTGAAATTTATTCGAGGTTTAAACATTCTTATTTTATACCAAGTAGAAAATTATATCCTATGGTGTGGGGGTTTGAGTGGTTGCCGTATGTTGATAAAGCGGTGGAATTGATGATGTCGGCGACGGCGAATAGGAAAGTTGAAGACGATGTATTAGAGGAATTTTCGTGGGATAAAATCACAGATAAATTAGTTAGAATAATAAACGAGGTGGTAAAATGACTAAAATAATGATTGTATCGAGTTCACCCAACTTCACAGGCGGATATGGTGTAATCGCGGACAATATGGGTAAAGAATTAATAGATATGGGATATGATGTAAATTGGATAGGAATAGAATATACACAGGGAAGTCCTATTGAATATTATAAAGGTGGTAAAATATATGCGGGCGGAAATTATATGGTATGGAGTAGTGCTTTGAAAGAAATTAAACCCGACATAATATTTCATATTCGCGATAATTGGGTATTTACGCCGTTTTTTAGTCAGCAACCTTATACGTTTAAAGAATTATGGAAATCAGGTATAAAACAAGTTAATATGACGCCTGTCGATAGTTATTTATATCCGCGTGAATTTTTTGATAGTATTGATAAAGAAGCACATTTAACGTTAGTTCCAAGTAAATGGGGTAAAGAAGTAGTAATGAAAAACGGCGAGAAAAAAGTTGAATATTTATATCATGGTGTGGATAGGACAATATTTAAATATAAAGAAACAAATAAAACAGATGGTAAAAAGTTTATATTTGTTGGAACAAACTATGATAATAGAAAAAACATACCTTTTGTTTTAAAAGCATTCAAAGAATATAAAAACAGAACAAATGATAAAGAAGCAAAATTATATTTACATACAAATATGTTAGGTTCGTTTGAATTGCCATGGTTTATTAAATTTTTAGATTTAAAATTAGGCGAAGATGTATTAATGAAAGAAAATCAAACTATTGGAATTGAAGGTGGTATTTCATCGTGGAAGTTGGCGGATTGGTATAATTGGGCGGATTGTTATATTACAGGGACGGCGGCGGAAGGATTTAATATACCGTTATTGGAAGCAATGTCGGTAGGATTGGGCGCGGTGGTAACAGATTTTCCTGTGCATCGTGAAATATTTTCGAGGTTTGGCGGAGTATATTTCGCTAAATCGTATGAGGAGTTTCCTACGAATGTGCAGATGCGTTGGATACCAGACTTGGATGATTTCGTGGATGGTATGGTTAAATGCGAAGGGAAGAAAAAGCGGGCGGATGAATTGTTTGATGAGTTTTCGTGGCGGA
>Ga0080006_1160982_pt1 | contig 17415 bp, 15 predicted proteins | sample RS3BMetagenome_FD_69209 | JGI IMG/M metagenome (GOLD analysis project Ga0080006, IMG submission 69209) | Ferric oxide microbial mat and aquatic microbial communities from Rainbow Spring, Yellowstone National Park, USA - RS3B (SPADES... ... | reverse complement strand
CCTATTCATGAAGTTGCCCCAATAAATGAGAAGCCATGTTCCTGTAAAAGTGAAGAAATCTTCTGGTTAATTTCTTAAAAAGCCTCCTCTTCTCTCTTAACAATTCCTCATATGCTTCGTATTCACTTAAGTTTCTCGTCTTATCTGTTAAGGATTGTACTTGTGCTATCTCATTCATGTCTCATCAATCTTCAGTTAAAATACTAGCTGTTTTAATAAGCACATTTGCTCTAATGAGCGGATTGGGTAGGCCAATAATAGATTCGTATCAGATAAACTAGGTCGATATAAAACATATTTATATCAATTGGCTTAGTAATTGTTGGAAATATGTTTTTAATAATAAACCAAATTTTCGTGTCTGCACTAATAATAGGTCTATTTGGCGGCTCTCTAATACAGTTATACTTTTCTTTAGTTGGCGATCTATTTAGAATATATTACTCAAGTGCAAATAATGGTATCTTATATACTGGAAAAACAAGTGCAGGCATATTTGGAGGAGTAGTTTTTTCTTTATTCTTAGAAAAGGGGATATTATTAAGTGGAATATACCTATTAATATCATCAATATTAGCGTTAATATTGCTATTAACTTTATCTCATTAAGTTAAAAATCTATCACCCTATAATTTTATTATATTTTAAAACCATTTTTATTCAGAAATGTATTTATTATTGCAAACCTTCCGTTAATATTATAAATTACCTATTCAATTTTTACTCCTTCAAGCCTTGGTCCATCAAGGTTTAATATAAGCAAAACCTTCCTTCTCAAGATCTGCAATTTTAAATACTCCTGAAGGCGTAGTTTCGCAATCATCTATTAAATCCTCTCTTTTTATATTTAAAGCTCTCATAGATTTTTCACATATCAAGAATTTAACTCCTTTTTCTTTTAGCTCTTTTATAAATCTTAGCTTATCTTTATTAATATTAGCTTTTAAAAATAATAACGGGGCCTTATAATTAGCAACTAGCACTATTTCGTATAAATTATTTTCTGACACAGACTCGTCAATGAGGTTTCTTATATTATTTAAAGAAAGGTTTAATATTTCATCATTGTCTTTATCAATATGAAAAACGACTTTAATCTTCTCAATCATTCAAATCACCTGAATTTAATGAGTAAAAATATTTTCTATTACCAATAATTTCTTCTATTCTTCTTCAACTAGTTTGTAGCTTATCATGGGATATGGCATTATTTCCTTTATGCTATAAACACCAGTTAAAAGCATAACAACCCTATCTATACCAATACCTACTCCTCCAGTAGGAGGCATACCATAACTTAAAGCTCTGACAAAGTCAAAATCATAAGGATGTGCCTCTTCATCCCCCCTCCTCATCATTTCCATTTCTTTTTTAAACAACTCATCTTGCAAAACAGGATCATTCAACTCTGAATAAGCATTAGCTAATTCCATACCAGCTGCATAAAGTTCAAACCTTTCTACTAGGCCAGATTTACTTCTGTGTGGTTTGCATAAAGGAGTAGTTTCAATTGGATAATCAAGGATAAATGTTGGGTCCACTATATTATCAGCAACGAGCTTATCAAATAGTTTTTCTATCATAAAACCTCTTATATATAGATTACCTCTTGGTTTTTGGTTAATTTCATCTAACATTCTTTTTAATTCATCATCACTAACCGTTTCTATATTTTTTCCAATAGCATTCGATAACGCATCATACATTGTTATCTTATTAAATGGTTTCTCCAAGTCTATTTCATGTTCTTTTCCATTCATAACTTTCCTAATCTTGGGTTCTTTTAAAACTTTTTTAGCAACTTCTTTTATTAAATTTTCTGTCAAATTCATTATATCTTTATAATCTGCATAAGCCCAATAGAGTTCTAATAACGTATATTCTGGGTTATGAGTAACATCGATATCTTCATTTCTAAAGACCTTTCCTATTTCAAATACTTTATTAAATCCCCCCACTATATACCTTTTTAAATATAGCTCTAGTGAAATTCTTAAATACCAATCTTCATTTAATGCATTAACATGAGTTTTAAACGGTTTTGCTAGAGCTCCCCCATATACAGGCTGTAAAATAGGAGTTTCTACCTCCATAAAACCTTGATTATACAGATATGTTCTTATTTGCTGAATTACATTAAACCTAGTTATCATAAGATCTCTTGAATTTGAATTATATAAAAAATCAACGTATCTATGAGCGTATCTGAATTCAGGTGATAATCTTGACCAATCAGGAGGTTCAATTAGCGCCTTGGATAACAAAGCATAATCATTAATTCTTAAAGTTAGTTCTCCTTTCATAGTATAAAATAATTCCCCCTTAACTCCTATTATATCTCCTCTCCCAACCATATGAATAAATTCATTATATCTATCTTCTCCCAATTCATTAACTCTAGCATACAATTGCAGCCTTTCTCCTTCATCAAATATATCTATGAATGCAGCCTTACCATGCCTCCTAATGTTACCTATTCTGCCTACTGTCGATATATCATGCATAAAGGGCTCATGACTTTTTTTATTAAGTTTATCTGCTTCATTTTTAATCTGCTTAATAGTGTGGGAGAAATTAAATTTTGGGGGATATGGATTTATACCTTTAGATCTTAATTCCTCTAGAATCTTTAATCTTTCTTCATCCCATTTCATAAATTTACACCTATATTTTCGTAGGTATTTAATTTTATAAACTTTAGTTTTAAATTTATAATGGATCAAACAAAATAGGTGGGAAATTGAAGATTTTATTGATAAGCGATATCCATGGAAATATAGAATCTTTAAAAGAAATAATAAATAATGAAAACTTTGATCATGTTTATTTTATTGGAGATGCAGTTGATTATGGTCCTAGGCCAGCTGAAGTTATTGATAAGCTAAAAGAGATAGGAGCAGATTCGGTATTAGGCAACCATGATAATGCAGTATTATATAATATTGATTGTATGTGTGGAGAGGATACTCATTGGATAAGCGTTTATTTTAGAGAAAATTTTACCAAAAAGCTTTTAAGCAAAAAACATATAGATGTTTTACAAAATTTTAAAACTAATATAAGCACAGAAATAGAAGGATTTGGAAAAACGTTAATAACTCATGGATCTCCATCTAGTCCACTTTATGGTTATCTTTATCCTTGGTTAGAAGATGAAAAAATAATAAGCATGCTAAAAAGAACAATGAGACTTAATGAAACAAAAAGTACCAAATTAGAATACAACCTATACATAGTAGGACATACGCATTTTCAATTCATGAAAAAAATTAATAATAGTCTATTAATAAATCCTGGTAGCGCAGGAGAGCCTAGAGACGGAGACAATAGAGCTGCATACGCATTAATTAATACTGAAAATGGTAGCGTTGAACTAAAAAGAATTAAATATGATATAAATAAGGTTATTAAAGACTTAGAGGATTTAATGATTCCAGAGCCTTATATGTCACATTTGAAATATATGTTTGTTAATGGTAAGATCTTAAAAAGAAACGGCTAAAAATTTTTAACCACTGCTTAGTGATAAAAATATAGGATGCAAATGAAGGCTGTTTATTTCAATTCTCATGGAAATCCAGAAGTGTTAAAATATGGAGATGTAGAAGAACCTAAACTAAATAAAGGGGATGCAATAATAGAAATTAAATATTCATCAATAAATAGGTTAGATTTGCTCATAAGAAGGGGATATCCAGGCATTAATATACCATTGCCCCATATACCAGGAGTAGATATCTACGGAAAAGTTATAGATATTGATGATAATGATGAAATAAATCCTGGAGATTATGTTGTTGCAAACACAGTATATGGTTGCGGTAATTGCGATTTTTGTTTGTCAGGTAAAGAAAATATGTGCTATACGTGGAAAATGATTGGATTTCATATAAATGGATCCCATGCTGAATTTGTTAAAGTTCCGTCTAAAACATTGTTAAAAGTAAAAGGTGATGGAGAAAAACTTGGGGTTTCGCCTCTTTCACTATCAGTAGCATGGAATGCAATAGTTACCGTTGGAAAAGTTAAAAGAGATGATTTTGTTTTAATTTATGGAGGTTCTGGTGGTGTTGGCACCTTTGCAATTCAAGTTGCTAAATTATTCAAGGCTAAATCTATTGTAACTACAAGAAGCGATGAGAAAGCTAAGATTTTAAGGTCAATAGGTGTAGATTATGTAATAAATAGCAGCGATGAAGATATATTAAATAAAATTATGGAAATAACAGACAAAAAAGGGGTCGATATTATTATAGATTATATTGTGAATCCTACCATGCAAGTCTCATTAGATGCGGCAAAAATTAATGGAAAAATTATTGTATTTGGATTCTTAGGAGGAAATATGTTTCCTATAAACTGGCAAAAATTTTACCTAAAAAACTTAAGAATATATGGTATACATAATGCATCTAAACTAGAATTAAAAAATGCTATAAAATATGTGGAAAATAATGAAATTGAGCCATATATATCCAAAACTCTTAGGCTTGAAGAAGTAATAGATGGGCATAGAATAATGGAAAATAATGAAATTATAGGAAAATTATTAGTAAAAATAGATTAGATAATGTATAAATATTGTTTTATAGAAATTTTTGTCAATTTTATATTTAATTTTATTCTACAAAATTTAAAACCAGATTAATTATTTAAAATATTTCAAAAATAATAAATAAATTTTACTTATATTAATGATTCTTCATTTTTTCCTGAATATAATTCGATAAATTCTTATTTTCTTCTATCTTTGGATCATAAGGTATGTATATAAAATCTTTATTAAAAATTGGCTTATTTAGTGTTATAATAAATCCTTTCTTTTTAGGTTTAATCTCTTTTACATCCGAATAATAAATTATATTTTTATTGTATTGTGGTTTCTTGTAAATTTCAAAATAATCATTATAAAAATTTATATATTCATTAATGCTTATTGACCTTGCTATGACTGGAACTAACAATAAGAATAAGGCTAAGATATATGCCAATACAACCGAAAATGATGATATAAAAACTACAAAAGCAAATAATGCTATAAAGATTAACAATGATATTTTTACATACGATGAGCTGATCCTTAATGATATTAATGGTTTATCCATAGCTGCACCAGACTTGTATGCATTAATTGTTTTATTCATAGCATAAGAAAGATAAGATAAGTAAATTACGCCATATATTACATAATTAGAATCAAAGTTACCTATTAGTTTTCCATTATCAAATTTTATTTTCCCAATAATCATGCCATTACTATCAATAAAATTTATTTCTTTACCGTTAATTAAATCTAGTGAGGCTTTCTCGTTATTAATATTAGGCTTTACTAAATTACTTTTATATATTATGTTAAATCCTTTGCCTTTCCCTACCTCAATACCATCTTGTAATATTTTATAACCATTGAAACTAAACTTTATAATAAAATTATATGGAAATTTGCCTTCAACTTCTACCTCTTTTTTACTTAGTCTAATATTACAACATACATTTTCATCAATCTTAATTCTTGTGTCATCAAGCTCTATTTTCAAATATATCCCTGTATATTCATAATTTTTAAAATTAATATATAATTGGTAATAAGATTATATAATAATGGCGATCTTACATGAGAGAGTTACGTTATAATCCACTAACAGGTCAATGGATAATGGTTTCTTCTATTAGGAAGGAAAGAAGGTGGAGGCCCCAAAATTTTTGCCCATTTTGTCCAGGTAGCGAAGAAACTGGATTTGGATGGGATACGTTAGTATTGCCAAATAAATATGCTGTTCTTAGTTTTGACTCTGAAAACGTAAAAAGTGAAGGGTTTTACAGAAAAGCAAGATCTTTAGGAGAATGTGGGGTAATAATAGAAACTCCTATTCATGATGTTAAAGATTTAGACAAGTTACCTTTAGAGCAATTAGTCAAAGTTATTAAACAGTGGGTAAATGTAACCGATAAATGCATAAATGATAAGAGAATAGTATATTTAATGATATTTAGAAATAAAGGTGAAGAAATAGGTGTTAGTTTAACTCATCCTCATGGACAATACTATGCTATGCCATTTATTCCATTAAAAATAAGAAACATGATACATAATGCAAGAAATTACTTTATAAGATACAACGAATGTATTTTCTGTAGAATAATTAAAGAAGAAATAAAAAGTAAAGAAAGAGTAATATATGAAAATCAAAACTTTATAGTCTTCCTTCCATATTATTCGAATTGGCCTTTCGAACTACACATATATCCAAAGGCCCATTTACAATATATAACACAATTTAACGAAGATCAAATTTTGGACTTTGCAGATGCATTAAAGCTTAGCCTTAATTCTTTAAATAATTTATTCGATAGAGAAATGCCTTATTCATTTGCTCTAATACAAGCTCCATTAAAGGGTAAATTTTCCAATATATTCCATATTCACCTTGAAATTTATCCTATATTAAGAGATAAAGATAAAATAAAATATGCTGCAGGGATAGAAATGAGCACATGGGATTTTACTTATGATGGCATTCCCGAAGAAAATGCTAAGAAGCTAAAAGATATTTGCAAAGGAATTAATAATACTTATAGGGGTAAATGCATAGAATGAGGTGGTAAGATGCCAAAAGTATTTTCTCCGGGAAGGATAAACATAATAGGTGAACACACCGATTATTCGTATGGTTACGTAATGCCTATGGCTATTAATTTGGGAAATTATTTAGAATATACAACTTATGATAAAATTAGTGTGTTTTCAGAGGCGTACAATGAAAAAATAGAACTCGATTTTAGCATGATAAATAAAAAGCAAAACAAATGGATTGATTACATTTTAGGTGTTTATAATGCTTTATTTGAATTAAATTTAAGGCCTGGAGGTATTAAAGGTAAAATTTATGGAAATTTGCCGATAAGTTCGGGTCTTAGCTCTAGCGCAAGCTTAGAACTTGCTATTCTGGTTGCACTTAACTATTCCTACAATTTAAATTTAAACAAATTGCAGTTAGCATTAATAGGTAAGAAAGCAGAAAATGATTTTGTTGGTGTCCCTTCAGGAATCTTAGATCAGTTTGCTGTTGCTTTTGGAAAAAAAAGCTTTGCGGCATTTTTAGATACGGAGACTCTTTCTTATGAATACATACCTTTTCCAAAAGATGCCTCATTTATAGTATATAATACAGGTGTAAAAAGAGAGCTAGCAAAAACAGGATATTCTGAAAGAAAGAAGGTAGTTGAAGACAGCTTGAGAATACTTAATAAGAATTCTTCAAAAGAAATTACTGAAGAGGATTTAGAAAAATTAAATCCATTGTATAGAAAAAGAATGGGATATATAATTAGAGAAAATAACAGGGTTATTTATGCAAAAAATGCATTAAAGGAAAACAACCTAGAATTATTAGGGAAACTTCTAATAGAGTCTCATAATGATATAGCTAAAAACTATGAAGTAAGCAGTAAAGAGCTTGACTTTATTGTTGAAACATCAATTAGATATGGTGCTTTAGGAGCACGTTTGACAGGAGCAGGATTTGGAGGATCTGCAATAATACTTGTATATAAGGATAAAGCAGAATCGATTGCAGAAGCTATACATAAAGAATATACAAAAGCATTTGAGTATAAATCCTTTTATAATATAGTTGAAAGCAGTGACGGTGCAGATATTATTGAAAAATAGTTTTTTAATATTTAATAAGTTATAAAAACTATATTAATTTTTTTAATATTTAATAAGTTATTTTAATTATAAATAAATTAAAAATTTATTAAAGTCTTTAAACCTGAATTGATATAAAAAAATTGACTTAAAAGAGGGTATCTATTATGGCAAAAGTTGTACTAAAAGAACTGACAAAAGTGTTTAAAAAAGGAAAAAATCTAATATACGCATCAAACAAAATAAACTTAGAGGTAAGCGATGGAAGATCGTTTGGCATACTAGGTCCTAGCGGCGGAGGAAAAACTACTCTTTTGAGACTTATCGCAGGTTTAGAATTACCTACTGATGGATATATCTATTTTGATGAAAAAATGGTTTCTGCACCCAATAGAATTATTGTAGATCCTGCTGATAGAGGAATTGCAATGGTATTCCAAAACTGGGCTTTATATCCAAACATGACCATATATGATAATATAGCCTTTCCACTTAGAAACATGAAGGTTCCAAAAGCAGAAATAGATAAGAAAGTTAAAGAAGTTGCAGAAATATTAAACATACAACATATACTTGATCACTATCCTAGAGAAGTCTCTGGAGGGCAAATGCAAAGAACTGCCTTAGCTAGAGCTTTAGTTAAAAATCCTAAAATTCTACTCTTAGATGAACCCTTTAGTAATCTAGATGCACAGATTAGGGATAGCGCCAGAGCCTTAGTTAGAAAAATTCAAAGAGAACTAAAGCTTACAACAATTATTGTATCCCATGATCCCGCAGATATATTCGCAATTACAGAAGAAGCTGGCGTTATTGTTAATGGTATACTTGTACAAAAAGGAAACGCATCTGAAATTTATGATAACCCTATAAATGAAACTGTTTCTAAGTTATTGGGAGATATTAATATTATTAAAGCAGAAATAAAGGATAGCCACATTAAATTAGGTAATATTATGATACCTATTAATAGAAAATTAGATAAAGGAGTAATTGACATTGGTATTAGACCTGAAGATATAAAAATATCAGAAACCAATGATATTCCTGGTTTTGTTAATGTAGGTAAAGTAAAAATAAAGGTCTCAAGTTACGTTGCTGGCACATTTAAAGTTGTTGTAAGCCCTATAGACGACGAATCCATAGAACTTAATGTAAATACCGAAAAACATAGAGAAGCTGGCACTGATATAAATCTTTTTATTAAACCTGAAAAAATAAAAATATTTGATGAAAAAGGTAATAAAATATAATTCTTATATTTTAAAGAATTTGTCTTTACCTTCTTTCATTCTTATTATAGCGCTCATAGGTATTGCATAGTAACCTGTTTTCGCTATCATTTCATATACTATTTCATAAGTTGCTCTTTCAAATAGCCAAAAAGGTAAAGATATTCCTAATTGGTCTATATTTTCTCTTATTGGCTCCGACACAGCATTTATGTATTCCTTTAAGATCTCCTTAGAAGAATTATACTCCCAATCGAGAATTTCATTACTCAATAAATCTAAAGAATCCTTTACACTAGATCCATATATTAGCTGCAGGGCCATTATTGCAGTATAATCAATACTTCTTATGAGAGCTGCCAAATCCCTTTCAGGCATCTCTTTCTCTAATTTATTACCTGGAAATTTATAAGGTTCTCCTTCAAAGTCAGTAAAATAAACATTCTTATCTGAAACTAGTATTTGATACAAGTGCAGATCTCCATGAATTCTCATTAAATGCTTTCCAATCAAGTTTCTTAAATCAGGCCTTATAATATTTAATAATTCATCAATAGAATCTAAAGCCTCTATGGCTAAATTTTTATCTTCTTGATATTGCAAATTATCCAAATTGTTCTTTATCCATTTTTCCCTATATAAAATTCTATTTATCCAATTCTCAAGAATTTTATCGCTTATAACTTCGTTGTAACAAAAATCTTCTTTACATTCTTTCAAAACGTTGTGTAAATAAGCTAGATTAATACCAATAACATTTCCAATAGATTCGTTGTTTCCCAATTTCTTAATGTATCTAACTGCAGAATTTATATAATATGTTGCTGCAGGTTCTCCATCAATAATTTCTGTAATTAATCCATAATAATAGTCTTTAAATTTTATGGAACAATAATATTTAGGTACATTTTTATATCCAGAATTTGTCAGATATTTTATAATTTTATCCTCTATATTATCGTTTTCTAACCTTTTCATTACCTTTAAAAGATATTTCTTATTGTACTCATTAAAAATTTCATATATTACTGATCTATTCCCATAAGTAATAGGTTTAATATTAACTATTTTCCCTATATTAATTTTGCAATCAGAATTAAATTCATTTATTTTATTATAAATAATACTATTAATAAACTCGATATTTTCTTCCGCCAAAATTAAGCTCTCTTTTTTGCTTAATAAAGGCGTGAACAATATTTCATTGCATCCTTCTTCTTTGACATAAATTAAGTCTCCATTGCTGATACAATCGCTATCAAAGGATTTACAATTAAGTCTCCATTGCTGATTATATATGTATTTAATTATTTCTGAAGAGCAATTCACTAATAACTGCACCACAATTTATAATAAAAAATAGTTATTATAAAGTTTATTTAAATGTTGTTAAAGTTTCGTTTAATAAGGTTAACATTTTGTTTCCATAATTTTGTGTAGATGCCAATAAAATTAGATAGTTTTTATATACAGCTATAATTGAATTTCCATATGTTATGTAACTAATGTTACCAATACTGTTAATAGGGGAACCATATAAACTAGCTATAGATTGAATATCTTGATTTAACAAAGGTTCGCCATTAATATTTGCTTCTATTACTTCTACTACTAACATGTTACTTGAATTAGATTTTTGGTAATATTCTGTTACACTCTCTAATACTGTATAATTATAGAAGCTATTACTATATATATTAGGATAATCAGATGCAGGATTTTCAACTACTGTACCGTTTACAAAACTAATTTTTATAGTGTTATTATTATGGTTAATAGAAATATAACCTGATATATTACCAAATACAACCCATGTACCACCAAATATATTATTTATTTTATCTGTAGTAACATATCCAGGATATAATGAAGGGCTTAATGTAATTGTTTTTTGCTTTCCCATAACACCGTAATAATATACGCCTAATGAAACAGCTATTGCTATTACTACAATTGCAACAATTACTGAGATTTTCATATCCAAATTTTACACCAAAGATAGTTGGTCATACTGAGATTAAAAATTAATATATAAAATAAACAACTAAATTTATATAGGTTATTCCCTTATTTTACAACTCAATATAATACATAATGAAAATATTATGATTATTTATTAAACATTTTTATTTTCGAAATTTAATAAATGTAAGTATTAAGGAACTCTGCTTGGCTCCATAGCTGTGGTGTAACAGAAAAAGGAGAACCATAAAAAGGATTAATCTGCTCCGGAATTAGCAGATGTAGAATATCTTTACCCATTTAATGAGTTTTGTTGCTTAATCCAAATAGTTTAATTTGATATCTTTAGCGATCCTTCCGCTTGTCCCTACACTTTCATTTCAATCATTTTTATTCATTATCAAGTGTAAAGGCTTAGCCTTTACCCACCTACCGCTTGGTAAGTAAGTCATGAGATTCCTTTAAGCACAACTGCACGGAGTTCACATTTTTGTATAACTCTCACACTTTTAAGCACAGCCTACATCAGCTGAGATGCCACAATAGTTACAGCAAATATAGATTTCTATTAATATGAAAAAGGATTCAACCAGCCTCTGTTGACAGGAAACCTTATCTCTACATTCTATATTCTAAAGGTATACATAATAAGTTTCTTGAAATAAACAGAAAATCTTTGTTACAAAGCAGATTGTTTATTCTTAAGGCTGAGATTTTATTCATATTTACAAAGATCTTCACAATTATAAGCTGGGAATGATCTTATATTGCCTTCGGTATAAGCATATACATTATGTGGATGTATACTTTCCAAGCTTATTGCCTCAGCCTTTATTATTGTACTTTCAGGTAAAGATTCAGACAAGCATCTTAGCCCCCTTATAGCATCTCTTACTACATCTTCTACAAACTTGGGATTTTTATGAGCACTAATAACAAGATTAGCTTCTTGCATTCTTTTAAGCAATGTAAATGATGGGGCTGAAAATGCATTAGATAAACACCTAGCAATGTCTTCTATTCTAACTATATGATTTTCCTCAGTTTCTATAGTCCCATACAAAAGAACCCTTTGACTATGGCTTGGAGATAAATTATCAGTATTTATTATATTAGATATAGTTGTTTGCGCACTGGGGCAAACTGTCATGCCGTAAACTCCAACTGTTGTAGACCATCTTTTCTTTTCTGAATTTCCATCAATGCTTATTAAAACTTCTACTGGTTCTAATTCTTTTAGCCCGTTAAATTGAATTTCAACGCCATACTTGGTTCTGGCTTCAACTCTTGCGGTCTTAGCATATGTATGCAACTTTAGTAAAGATTTATGAACCTTTTCTAAATAATATTCAATGCTATTTGCCTTCATTGGAAATTCTATATCTTCAGGCAATGCCTCAACATTTCTTGATAAGTGAGCTCCTTTTTTATTTTCAGGGATTTCTACATAGGCATTTATTTCTAAATCTAAAGGAACAATACCTAATGGCGAGTCAATTAAAACTCTTTTCCATAACCCCCTAAAGCCCACCCTATTTATTGGTATTGTATAGTCTGGCTTTGTATCCTGAATTTCCAATCTACCCACCCAAATCTAGCTCTCCATATACTATAGGGTATTCTAAACTAAACTTCTCTAGTATATAAGGGTTAACTTCACCAAAAAAACCGACAGGTTTATTATTAATTATCAAATCTGCAGATCTTCCTTTAATTAAAAATTTGTTTGATGAACTTAAAACCTTAAATTCCAAGTTCAGCAATTTAAGCAATGAATATACAACAGATTGAATATCTTCATATGAAAGGCTTTCATCCATTATAGCTATAGAAATTCTTTCCTTATCTAAAGGTTTTCCTGAAACTTTTTCAACAATTTTTCCTATTTCAAAAAGTTTCACTGGTTTGCTTGACATAACATTGCTTTTCATAGCCATTATCATAGAAACAAAAAGATTTGGCCTTAATGAATCAAAATCATTTGTTACTGGATTTAAAACTTCTATGTAATTTTGCTCTCCTAAATCTTTTAAAATTCTAGAACTAACTAAGGTCAAAGATTGTATTTCTGTAAAGCCTAAGCCAATCATTATATCTCTTATTTTTCTTTTAAGCATGGTCATATCTGTTAAAGAACCTCTTAGCATGACTTTAGGTTTATTCGGTTTTATAATATTATACCCTATAGACATGGCTATGTCTTCTATTAAATCTATATCACTTATAATATCAGCTCTGAATGGGGGTATTATCACCTTTATTTCATTATTATCTAAAGAAACATTGTACCTCATTCTCATTAAATGATAAGCTATTTCTTCTCCAATTAATTTCTCTCCTAAAATTTCATTAACATAATCAGGATTAATGATTTTTTCTTCTTTTTCCATAAAAGGAGTATATTTTATATTCTCCTTTTCAACAATTTCTACTTTACCTATTTTAGCATCTTTCCTCTCTGCTAAATTAGAAACAATAATATCTAATGTTTTATTAACATAGTAAGGATCCGTACCTGTGACATCAATCAATAAATCTCTTGTTTTTTCATCCAATCTAGTTGTGTTTGAATTAATAACTGGAGGTAGAGAAATAATTTCATCTCCTGATATAAATGCTGGATGTAAGTTACCCCTTAGACTTATGCTTCCATATTTAATTCCTTGATCAGTATTTTTAAGTATTTCTTGGATAGAAGTATAATTGCTAGAACCCAACGGTACCATCTTATTGTAAATGTTTACATCTTTATACTTGAGTTCGTTTGATGGAACTTTGCTTAGATCATGAATCCCTATAGCTACCTTTCTTCTTTTTCTCCCTATTCCTTCATGCAATTTTTCCTGAAACTGTATAAGTTCTACCAGGAAATCGTTATCTAGGTTAACATTATATATTACTGCAGCTGAAATTATGGGCCTACTAAAAGGACTTTCATTTACTAACTTAAATTTAGTATTTTCATAATCGTATTCTTTGAATCCAATTTCATTACCTATTATACCTTTTACGGCTCTTGCTATTCCTTCTCCAATAAACATATCCGGTCTATCAGGGTTTATTTCTACTTCTAGTTGATTTTCATTGTTTATAGAGGTCTCGCATTTTAAAGAAAACAAAGCCTCTTCCAAAGCATTAATACCCAAACCCGTTAGGTTCATTATTCTTTCTGGATTAAATTTCAAAACAGGCATGTATTTCACCTTAACTTAAAAGATCTCAAAAAATCATAATTTGTCTCATATAAATGCCTTATATCACTAAGGCCAAGTCTTGCCATAATTAGCCTTTCTACGCCCATTCCCCATGCTCCAACTCTGTAATCAATGCCTGCCATTTCCAAAACTTCAGGTCTGAAAAGACCCGCTCCAAACAGTTCAATCCATTTGTCATTAATTTTTGCATAACCTTCAACGCTTGGTTCCGTAAATGGAAAATAACCAGGCTTAAACTTAATTTCGATACCAAGCCTTTCTCCAAATTCCTTCAAAATACCCAAAAGATCTTTAAAAGTATAGTTATAATCTCCCATTATTCCATCTAGCTGATGGAATTCGGGTAGATGAGAAGCATCAATAACATCACTCCTGTAAACTTTACCTATAGTGAAGTACCTTATGGGAGGTGAGAATTTGTTTAACAATAACCTTGCCGAAACAGAAGTAGTTTGGCTCCTTAAAACATATCTTGCCGAAATTTCTTGACTAAATTTATATTTCCACCCCCTTTCATGTACCTTTGAAACTCTATCAACTAAATCTCTCATTTCACTTATATCGCTATTTCTTGGATCTTTAATCCAAAGCGTGTCATGTATTTCTCTTGCAGGATGATCTTGAGGCTGAAATAGCATATCAAAATTAAAAAGTTCTATCTCAACCAATGGACCATCAACTTCTTTAAATCCAAGTTCTTTCATTACATCCTTTAATTCTTCAATAAATTCTATAAAATAATGTTTTCTAGCTGGATAAACGGTTGGGGGTTCTGAAGTAATATCATATTCTCTTAGTTTCAAATTTTTCCATATTCCCTTCGCTAATAATTCATGAGTTAACTTAGATGCCAACACCTCAACTTTATTTATTACGCCTTCTTCAACAATAACGATCGTTTCTTTTACATAGTCTTCTTTTATTAAACCCCTTGATAACATATCTTTTTCAGTATCCGCATCGAAATTCATATTTTGAAGCATGCTTTTAATTTTATTTACTAAATTTTTCGCATCATTATAATTGACTGTTAATATTACTTTACCATCTTTTAAATCTATGATTTTTAATTTTTTAGCCTGACCTATGGCTACATTAGCATCTTCCTTTAATAATTCCTTAATCACTATAATATCTATTGATCCCTTATCCTTTAATATATCAATTAATTTTTCTTCTGGTAACCCTTCTTCAAGCACTTTTTTACCTTTGTCAGTTAATTTTATAATTCTTATTCTATTCTCATTAATTTTTATTAAATTCTTTGATTCTAATAACTTTAAAATACTGGCTAATTTACTTTTTTCAACACCAATTAATTTTTCTCCTTCTTCTAGTTTGAACTGTTTTATTCCTTTATCAGTTAATAATTTTAAAATGTAATATTCGCTCTCGCTAACAGCTATCCTTTCTTCCCCCAACTTTTTAACCCCTTAATACAAATATATCTTTAAAATTAACCTATTAAATTGTTTTTCTTGTATAAAACCTATATGAAGATTAATCATTTAGATTTTCTCTTATAACTCTATATGCATTTTTCCATAAAACCCTTTCAGCATTATCACCTAAAGCCTCCTTTATCTTATTTATTTCAGATATCTTCCCGAACCCTTTAATAGTTTCTTCCATACCTAGGAAATCTGTCCCTATACCTATATAATCCCATCCATAAGAATCTCCTAATTCATTAATTACTTTTAGATACCCATCAATTGTTGGTTCAGGTAATACTTTATGCCATGCCATTATACCTATAACACCTTTGTTTTTTATTACTGCTTCAATTTCTTCATCATCTACATTTCTGGGATGATCCTTTAACTTTTTATATGATGTATGAGATATTATAATTGGCTTCTTAGAAATTTGGGATACATCTAATACAGTTTGTTTAGAGGCATGGGCTAAATCAATAATTATTCCAAGCTCATTAGCAAGCCTTACTAATTCTTCTCCTTCCCCAGTTAATCCATAATCTTTTTTAGACATACAAGACGATGCAAACTTTGTATCATAATTCCATGTTAAACCAATAGCTTTGAAATTTAGCTCTTTTAACAAATAAATATCTGATGGGTCAGTTAGAACATCTGTTCCTTCTAGGCTTATTAAAAATTTTATTCCTTGTTTGTCGAGATCTTCTTTTTTTCTAACTAAATTAACCATTTTTTTATTGTCAAGTATATGATAAATCTTGACCTGATTTATAAGAGACTGAAAATACATGTTTGAATAACCAGATAAATTTTCTTCCGCGGGAAAAACTACGGAAAAAATAGTTACATCACCTATACCTTTTAATTGGCTTAAATCTGATTGATAATTCCCATTAATAAGATCCTTTCCCATAGAAGTCGAATATCCAAAATCCTCATGCATGTCTATTAATCTCATAACTATCCCATTATAAGTTTATAACAGAGACTATTAAATATTGAAATTTATTATTAAGACCCTTCTCATCTTAAATAAAACCTTTTTTCTTTAAACTTAACTAAAAAACTTTATCTCAATAATATGAGGAATTTACAACTGAAAGCCTCGCCATTTATGGCGGGGATAAGAGAATAGCTTTTTAAGATTAAAAACATATTAAAAATTGAGACAGTTGCTAATGGGGTATGCGTCACTAAAACGTGAGGTACGCCTTTACCCCAACTAACAGAGCTGGTGTAGAGAAGTCCTAAATCAGGGCCACTTGGTCTCACAAATGGTTCTCTAGAAGGGTTAAAGGGCTTGAACTAGGTGAACCTATAATTAAGGAAGATAAAGTTTATTTGCCATTTCGTTATAAGTTGTCTTGGTCAACACCCATACGCTTCCAAGCAATTGATAGTAACCTCTATACGCTAGATGCTTATGATGGAGAGAAGTTCGTCATGTTTTCCTTGAAGGAGTTGTATAGCTTGAAGTACAGTATGGAGTTAAAGAGGGGTAAAATACAGTCCTTCCCTTCAAAGCACTGCAAAAAAGAAAAAGTGTTGATAAAGAAGTATTCACATTGTGAAAAGAATCGCGTGCTTGATTATATTAACAAGTTCGTTAATAAGTTATTAAATATGTATCCTCTCACGACGTTTGCTATTGAGAAATTAAATAAGCAAAAAATGTTTGAAGACGCTAACGGCAAGCTGTCTAAGAAGATCTCCAAAACTGTATGGAGAAGTATTCATCACGTTCTTAAATATAAAGCTGCCCTTTATAATTCCTGAGCTTCCTTTCCTGAAAACCATTTGGAAGTAGGCGGACAACGTTTGTTCTCTTATTTGTATAATTAACTTCGTAGATGCCTTCATCTGGTATTGCGGGAGAAATCGGCTCCCGCTCCTCATGTTTTAAGAGTTGACCAGAC
>Ga0080006_1144078_pt1 | contig 17417 bp, 11 predicted proteins | sample RS3BMetagenome_FD_69209 | JGI IMG/M metagenome (GOLD analysis project Ga0080006, IMG submission 69209) | Ferric oxide microbial mat and aquatic microbial communities from Rainbow Spring, Yellowstone National Park, USA - RS3B (SPADES... ... | reverse complement strand
AAGTATTTTTTGATCCATTCTCTTAAGATGTATCCGCTTGGTGTTTCTTTGATGTATCCTAGGTCTTTTAGCTCTGAGAGGTCGTAGGGTGTGAGCATCCATTGGTCGGCAACGCTTTTTGGTACGTACTGCCCGAATTTTTCGAGTTCGTTTAGGAGTGTGGTGTCTATTCTGAGTTTGAGTGCGGGTAGTGCGACTACTCTTTGGAAGCTTTCGTGTCTGTAGAGTATTAGGTCTGCGCCTAGGAGGCTTCCTATTATCACTATGAATGTGGTCTCCGCTTTCAAGCCCGCGGAGGCGTGTATGTACACTCTCCATCCTTTTTCGCTGTAGTGTGTTATGTCTCCGCCGACCTTGTCGATGAGGGAGAACAGTGTTTGCTCGAATTCGTCCTCGAACCCAGCCTCGGGTTTCGCAAGCCTTGTCTGCGATGGGTCGTGGACAGTGTACCCTTGACTCCTTAAATACTCGTAGAGCGCCTGAGCTGCAAACGAGGAGTTGCCCGTGTAGGTTGGGTAGAGCCTTATTTCATCCTCTTTTTTGACGTAGTTTGGGTCGAGGAGTGTGTTTAGCTCGGCGCTAGCGTCTTTTCCCTTTCTTTTTATGAAGTCGAGGATGAACTCGAAGAGCTCGTCTCCCCTCTTAGCTCTTGAGAGTAGCTCTCCTTGTTTTTCGTGGTCAGCCCGGTATTTTCCCCAGCCTTCGAAGCCCCGCTTCCTGACCTCTTCGCTGCTGGTTGCCTCGGCGTTTGAGAGTAGGGATGTTCCCACCGCGCTTATATGCAGGGTTCTCCTCATACTTGGTACACCTCCTCTTGGGTTTTAAGCTTTTTTGCTGTCCTCAACGTTTTCAGGCTTTTTATCCTTAGTTCCTCGCCTAGTTTTACATCCTTCTTCTCACGGGTTCTAGTGTAGTATACGTAGCCGCGGTCGATGTCCCACTCTAGCACATCCTCGAGTAGCAGGGCGTAGAGGCACACCTGTAGCTGGTGTAGGAAGTACACGCCTTGCTTGGGCACCTCGCCGCTCTTTATTTCGAGGGGTGTCCCGTCGCTTAGCACTATGTCTGGGGCTCCCCTCAGGCCGAGGTTTTCCGACTCGTAAAGCATCTCGATGCTTGCGATTTTCCCGAACACCCTACTAGAGCTTTTAAACTCGCGTTCCACTCTCTCGTGGATGATTCTGCCAATCGCTCTCTTTACTGGGTCTTCTGATGTAAACCCGAGTGTGCGTGCCGCGCACTCGACGATGTAGCCCACTGAGACGGTGGGGCCCTCTAAAACCATGTTGTAGTTTCTGAACTGCTTCAGCATACCTTATTTTACCCTAATCTACTACTTATCTGCTTTTGGACTAGTGGTTCAGTCTTTTGAACCTTCTTGTTAGCGGTCCTAGAATGTTGGGTCGAGGAGGCTCCTCAGCTCCTCTTGATCCCCCTCATCTCTGGGGTTCATTCTTCTTTCACCGTCGTAGTACGCCGCTCTACCTTCTTCCAAGTGTATGAATTCCATCTGGAACCCCGCGTGCGCAACCATTATTCTCTTGTCCATTTGATTGGGTGTGTCCTTGTGGCCGTACAATTCTGCGAGGGTTCCCCTAAAGCCTTGATTGGTTTTTAACTTCTCTTTTATTTTACTAATCTCTTGTTTGATTAATATGGTGTAGGGTTGTGCAACTATCCCGTAGAGCTCTGCTAGCTTCTCTATGGTGTCAAGCGTGTATCCGTTGTTCCACACGGCTATTTTACTCACTTGTTTCGCCACTTCGTAAGCGAGTATTATTTGGAAGGCGTATAGCTCGTCAACTTCATACTGGGTTTTCGCGGTGTTGTCGCTCCACTCACATTTTTCGAGTATTTGGTTTACTAGCACGTTAACCAATTTTGGGTCAGCTTTTCGCTTAAAGCGCTCTGCGGCGTACGCGAGTGTAAGTGGGTATGGGTGGGCGAGGGTCTTTAACAGGTATTTGGATGCGCTGTAGGTTGCACAGAGTTTTTCTCTTTCTTCGTCTTGCAGCAAACTTCTTAGATCACCTTTTATTTTCTTGGGTTCTTGTAGGAGGTTGTAGAGTGTTAGATTTTCCACGGCTTCGCTGTGAACAAGGTTTACCACTTGTTTTTCTATGTTTGGCTTGTAAGGGTCCGCGTTGTACGCCTCAAGCGACACCGCGCTTCGGGACCTTACAAGCATTATTTGGCTTAGTAGCTGCGCGGCTTTAAGGCAGAGCGTTGGAAGAAAGTTCACCCCGTGTGTGAGGTCTACCATAATCCTAGTGTACGTCTCCTCCCCGCACTCTCGGTAAAGCTTGAGAAGTAGAATTGTGTTTGCAGTGTTTGGTGGGAAGCGGAAGGTGTATTTTTCACCTGGTTTCCCAAGCGGTGGGACCACTATTGAGTGTGCGCTTCGAAATGTGCTTTCCGCGTACTCTTCAAGCGCTTCTTCGGCATCATGGTGGAGCTCGGCATACTCACCATAACTTTTACCCTGGTATTTTTCTAGTATTTTTCTCGCCTTCTCCGCGCACTCGTTGGTTTGCTGGGTGGAACCACACGTCTTTTCTCCTTGGGTGTGCGTTCTAACGTCTATGAGACTCGCAAGTCCCACGTAGATCGCCTTGTCCACCACGTCGAAAACCACGCTGGACACGCAACCCTTCTTAGGTTCACCTCGATAGGAGTAGGTTGTGAAGCTGTAGTTTTGAGGGTTGCCTATAGAAGTGATGAGCAAGCTTTTACCTTGGCCCACGCCTGTGAAATGCGTGAGAAACTAAAAACTTTTCGGAAAAATTGTTTTGACCGTCCAAAAAAGCGCCTTTCATATTTTACTAGTGAATCATTTCGTTCGTGACGTGTTTTGTGTTAAAAATTGAACCGTAAATCGTGTGGTTCACACATAGTGTAAATGCTCTTCGTATAACCATGATTTTTTAAGGGTACCACTTTTTTTTTCTTTAGAATTCCAAAGCGTGCTTTCGGGTCGGTGTTGCCGATTTTCCCCGTTAGAGTTGGAAGAGCTCTTTTCACAAATAGGTTTCATGTCCAATACTTCGTGCGACAGCAATTTAAACCGTATCGCTTTCACTGTTTGTTCTGGATCCCGCTCACCACCAACCCAAAGCGACCACACCACTTTTTATCTCTTCGACGCTTTGGTACCCTTCGGCGCGCGCATCTTCGTCCGTGAGTTCGCCTAGCTTGCACACCTTCACATCTTCCACCTGTACTACCACTTTTGGCGCGTGATGCTTTCCATTAACTATTTCCGTCTCATCTGTGAATGTTATTTTATCACCTTTTTCGATGTTTCTGGTGAACCTGTTGAGCTCTCTGATCGTCGAGCGCTTTTTGCTCTGCACTATTTTGATCATCTTTTTTCAAAAGCATACTTGTTACACCAATCACTCCAATAAATACACTTTCGAATCTGGAAACGCTTGTTCGTCTGTGAGTATCACCACAGTTTCGTTGAATTTCGTGCGTTCCCTCACAAAACGCTCAAACCACGTCACTTCCAAATGTTCAGAGAGCCAGCTACACATTGTTTTGAGCCAGTCGTAGTATTCGTCAAACACCCACAGCTTGACGCGTCTTATAAGGTGGTACGCAAAGTTTGCTCTTAGCGCTTTGGCGCCTAGCTTTGAGCTTTCGGTAAACGCTTCTTCTGTAATCCCCACTTCTTTCAGAGCGCCGAGCGCTATTTCTTCGATGTCAAGCCAATCGACACCGTACACGTAAATCATGCTTACAACATTCGCAACTGGCGAAAGCGATGAAGTGACACCTAGCCCCTTGGGAATCCAAGCAACCTGTGGATTTTTTGAGAACGCATCGTACACTTTCAAGTAGCTTTTGAGCGTTCCGTTTCCGTCTGCAACTTTGATTTCCGTTGGCATGGGCACGTCGACTACACCGCTATCAGGCGCAATCAACCCCGCAAGTAGCTTACCGAGTGTCGTAAGAACGCTGTTGTGTTTTCCGACTACGCTGTACACCTCACCTTTTTCGAAGTTGTACTTTTTGTTTTCACAGCTTGCAATCACTTTTCCCGCCCACTATAATGTTTCTGAACTTCGCTAATCGCAACTTTTTCGTGGTGAACAACTTGTTGTGTATTTACTGTGTGCTAACTCTAGTCACTTGTTGCACTGACTTTTGCAATTGCATAAACGATGAATGAGCGCGAATCATAGGAAAATATTTACAATCTCTTTCTGATTAAGGCTTGTGGTGGTCACCACAGGGATCGCCAAATCAAAAACGTGGACCATGGATTCTTCAAAACTTGTGACGAACAAGAAGCGGTTTGAGGCCAAAATTGTAGTTCTACCGATTTTGAAGTTCTCAAAAACCCCAACACGCTCACCAATCGCTAATCTCGACGCCATCAAAAGAGAATCAAATAATGTGGATACTGCCCGAACCATAAACCGATGTGCCAGAACCCACTATTTCCCGATAAAACCACCCCCAACTACTACTTCGAGTTCTTTAAAGTTAATCATGAATACCCTCATGGTGTTTAAGCTGTGTAAGAGTGAATTTCATAACCGGCAATAAGTGTACCTTCACCGATTTAGTTAAAAAGCCTAGGCTAACCGTGTGCTAATAATAGGATAAAAAAGTCACTGTCGGGTACTACCTCCTTCTTCGCAGGACTAATACGGATATCAAGGCCACGATTATTAAAGCACCCAGCGCGATAATTATGGGCGGGAAAGATGGGGGTGTGCGCGTCTTTGAGGTAGTAGTCTGAGAGGTCGTGGACAATGTGGAGGTCGAGGTGCTAGAAGCGGTGGAAGAGGCGGTTCCCGTACTCGTTGATGAGCTGGTCACAGTAGTCGAACTGCTTGTTGTGGTAAGGGTTGTACTACTGCTCGTGGTCGTAGTAGTTGTGCTGGTAACCCTAGAGAATTGCGCGATAAGCGTGCCTGGGCCTAGTATAACAACCTTAGTAACAGCCGACGTGGCATTAAGCACAATAATACCTGTAGATGTGGTAGACCAGCCTGAAAAGATGTATCCCTGCTCAGGGGTAGCGGAGAGCGTTAGCACACTATCGTTGTTGAACCACCCAGAGCTCTGGTTCACAAAACCCACCCCAGGCGGGTTGGAATCTATCGTCAAATAATACTGAGCATAATAACTCACCACGATCCTAGTGTCCCCAGGTAGCCTTACATCACCATTGGAATTTGGCGTCACATACCGCGTATCCTCGGACACACTCACGATGGGTGTAACCTGGTATGAGTAAGAACCCGCTGGAAGAGCCACTGTTATTGAACCACCGCTCGATGTATACCTTTCCCCACCTACAGTGACCGACCAACTCGAACCTAGAGGTAGCCCCTGTTCAATGAAGGTGACCGAGTAATACTGTGGGGATGTGACCGACTGTGATGCAAGCACATTAAGTAAAACACTGGAGTAGGCTCTAAGACCCAAGCTGGATGCGCTAACATTCACAAAGCTCTGACCCGTCTGAGCACCCTGAGATGCGCTTAGACTCAAAGAAACCACACACGAGGACGTACAGCTGGTCTGGTTAAGAGTATAGCTCACACCCTGCGGCAAACCTGAAACCCCTATGCTTATCGGAGAACCCAGAGGTGTGAGCACGTCGAGCCTCACAATCTCGGTTACACTCCCACCCTGAGTCAAGTTGGCAACAGGGGGTCCAGCCGAGATTAAGAACGCTGGCTGGGTAAGAACCGTGACGTTGCTGTAAGAGGCATAATAAGCGCTACCACCAACCATAAACACCGCCCCCACCCTCCATATCCCTCCGATGTCAGGAATAAAACTAGAAGTGGCCACACCACTTGATGTACCAACAGTGTTAGAATAAACAAGCCCACCGCTAGGAGAGTACACCTCGAATTTAACCGTGGAAACCGCCCCATTATTCGTCTCAACACTAAGATTCACAGTAGACCCTGAAAAAACTACGCGGGGAGTAACGCTGAGAGTATAGTTTGGACCAGCCTGCACCTCCACAACCCGAGAAAAGCTTGAACCAAGGTGCACAAACGCGTAGTCGAAGGTGGCGTTTGACACGTGTAGAGTGTACGTCGAACCCACGCTAAGCGGTTCTTTAGGCACGAACACCACGTTACGTGTCAGATTCAGACCGGTGGGTGAAATTGAGGAGTTAACAATCAAGACATTTCCAGGTATCGCACCACCACTGCTATCAGTCAGGGTGATTGTTTGGTTATTAAGTGACTGGGACACCATATACTTGCTAAAATCGATGAGCACCCCACCCCGCGTTGCGAACAACCCGTCCACCACGGGTGGCAGATAGGAAACCATGCTTATATTTAAGCCCACAACGGGTGGTGGAATGTTCAAAACAGGGCTTTGAACGGTGAAGTAACCCTGCTTCTGGTAGACCACCATCCACTGACCCTGCGGTACGAACCATCCGTAAGCGCCACGTGCATCGGTGTACTCCTGGCTGGTTTCACCGAAGGCGGCGGCGTTCCAAACACTCCAAGGCATGCTGCTATTCGGCCTATAGTAAATTGTAGCAGACACATTTGGAAGCGGGTTAGAGGGTATCGCCTCATAAACATAACCACTTGGGTCAATAACGATTTTAGGATTAGCCACAGCATTAAGTTCACTATTACACTTATTAAGCTGAAAGTCAACCTCACTCGACAATTTATTTTCTTTATAAACAATATATATACCATAGCCAGTACCCGCCACCTCTAACGGCAATGCATATATAAAGGTAGCAGGAATGGAACCCACGAATGAAACAGCAAAACCCGCACCATCGTTTACCTCAGCACGTATAAAGATCTTTTTTATGCCTGTTTGAAGGCCGTTGTACAGGTTTTCTGCATAGGTCGTGTTGTAATTCGGGTTCTTAATTCCCTGAATACACGCCTGCCAGAGGCTCATCCTCGACTCTATCTCTTTATACCATGAATAGTCTGAAGCCGCACCAAGTGCGTTGGTTAAAACGCCGACCACGGGGCCGCTTGTGTGTTCCAAAATCTCACCTCCGGTTTTACCCACAAATTCAACTATGTCTTTTCCGGTGGCTATTATCCCAGGTATGCTGCTACCCCAATTATTGAACCAATCTTTAAGGCTGTCAAACTGGGAGGTTACGTTCGGAGGCAAAGCTGAGTATGGGATAAATAGAGAGTAATTCACCACAATCATGGTTGAATTCATGAAGACTATGTTTGATGAGTAATTAAAGACCGGATAACCGGTGGTTGTGAGCACTTGAATGTCCTGCAGTGTCGGAGTATAGAATACATCCTTCCTTACATGCAGCGTTTGAATCGTCAACAAGCTGATGTTATTGGGTATAACCCCAGTGTTGTTTGGTAGGTTCAATATAGCCTCAAAGAAAGATGAGTTGAGATTTAATATATGGATCTTAGATGACGCTAGCAGTGTATTTCTTAGGGAGCTCATATAGCTATCTACAGCCGGCATAATTTGACCATTGCCCATTGGAACGTTCAGGGTATCATAGCTCACAGATATTGAACCAGGCACTTGGGTTGTGGTGATCGTTGCATGAAACAGTCCATCGTCTCCAAGCGTGGCGTTCACATACCCAACGTTTTGTACGTATATCACCACGTTTGAAACGAGTGAGGTGTTGGTGAAGCCCACCGTGAGCTGGAGAGGCATTCCCGGCACGAAAACATAGGGCACATCAAGCGGCCCAAGCGATGGGTCCGTACATATTCTCCTACCATCGGCCTGCTGCATGCAAAACAGGTTGATTCGGGGGTAATTCGGGTTGTAGAACACGAAGAGTGAGTGTGAGTCTAGTGTGATGTTTCCGATGTGGGCCTGTGCGTGTAAAACATGTAGGCTTACACCTCTGGACACACTTAGCTGAGCGTTGAGCGACCAGAAACCACCGCCCCCAGAGACCACCTCACCTAGGAGGGAGGAGTTATCATACACCCACACAAGTGAGTTCGGAGGTGCCTCACCCGTCACACTTATACTACTCGTATCCACAGCGAGGGGTGCCTGTATACTCACCTGTGATACGTCTATTGAGTCGGACCCCAGAAGCTCGGTGTGCGCACCGGATTGGTCAACGTAGCTCATGAACGCTGTTAGCGGTAGGTACGTGGCGTTGTAGAAGGTACCCAAAGACAGCTCGGCTCTGAGCACACCTTGGGAGGCACCACGAAGGGTACCAATAGGCACCAAATAGTACTCACCCGATATTGATGCGTCCACGCGTCTTCCATTTAGAAGCACACTGTTTTGAAGCAGTGAAGCACCGCTGATCATCGGTATAATAAGCGTCACATTGGAAAGAGTCTGGGAGCCCGTGTAGTTGTACGCTATACGAACGAACAGGGTTGTCCCCGGCACAACCAAAGAGGGGCTACTGGTTATATAGTTACCCTGCTTACCAGCGAAGAAGTCTTCACCTTCGGGGTATAGTGCTACAGCGCCCAAGTTAACAATCTGCGCGCTTGGCACACTCACGGTGAACCTAGACATGAGCTGCGTGGTAGAGGATTGTGAAGTCACTACAAAGAGGTAACTACCAGGCCCAAGCCCAACATCCAGCGAAGAGGAGGAGTTCGAGACCTCCAAGGGATAACTCGTGTTTGAGAGTGGGTAAACCGTCGCATACCAAGAGGTTACGGGTTGACCGCTTAGCGCGTCCACAAGAGTGGCCCTGACCACGCTCTGCTGAATCAGGTAAAGCGTTGCCGTAGCGCTCAAATTCGAGGACAGCCTCACAGTCACACACGTTGAGGGCAGCTGAGCCTGATAGCCATCAGCGCACACTTGGAAGGGTTCGCCTGGATAACCCACTACTGGAATAATGTTTTCAATATTCTGTCCACTTGTTGAATTTATTGCACCTGGCACAAAGTAATTGTTCCCACTCGGGTCCCTCGCATAGACATCAAAGTGTACAGCGGTCCTCCAATCAACTGGGATAGGACCGAACAAGTTACCCCCCAAATACTGAACGAACAGCTCTAAGCGGATGAGGGCTGGCACCACAGCTGGAAAAACTATACGCACACTCGAGGTGCGGTTTGGGTAAACATTCACTGCACTATCCAAGGCGAACGCGTTGTTCAACCCGTAAGAAATGGCTGGAGGAAGCAAGTACACACCGTAGCTACCGTTGTAAAGCACGAGTGAGAAACCACCTGTAGAGTTTGTCAACGCAGAATACTGGATTGGTCGACCGTTTAAATATCCCTCAAAGTACACCCTGAGACCCGTGATGCTCGTCCCATTAGCATCTACAACCGACCCAGTGACCACACCCTCGGGGTAACCCTTTAGAGTGATTATACCCACAGTGTGATTCGAGCTCACAACAAAAACACCCTGCGCTGGTAGGTAAGGTAGACCCGTCCCTGACGTGTAGACGGCCACCGTTATCGTAGAATTAACCGGGGCCAGTATCCCGGGAGAAAATCCGCTCGAATCAGTATACATTTCAACGCTAGCCGGCGACCCACGCGAGAGGAATACCACCCCAGCACCCGTGACTGGCGAGCCAGATTGAGCAACCACCTTCGCGCTAAAACTACCGAGAGTGTAGGAGAGTGTGTTTACCCCCCAAGTCAGCGTAACGCTGCTTTGATTCGTGCAAACCAGGTCAACGCAGGCCGCGACCCCCACATTCGTGTTATATGGTAGATACGCCACTGCTAAACCGTTTAGACCAGTTGGGATCGTGAATACACCGGAAGAGGTGTTGACCTCTATCGAAGCCCCCGAAAACGGCTGTCTCTGGTAGCTCACACCCACACTCAGCGTCTGCAGAGTCACGTGGTAAACGTTCAACCCCGCGTTGAGCTTCAAATTAGAGAGAAATAAGCACACACTATCAATACACTCATAGATACTTGCAACGCTACCCTGAGGTAAAGCCAGACTTAGAGTGCTCCCACTTTGAGAGGATAAAAGCACGTAGATGCGACCTTCGGAAACCACTTTGAACAGTATGCCGGGAAGAGGCCTACCATAGGTGTCGCTCACATTTATCGAAAGATAAGAAAGCGCGTGGTTCGCGAAGCTTGGTAGCGAAGAGTATGCGAAGAATAATTGTTCAACATAAGAATCAAAATACGGTTGATATGTTTCAACTGTTAGATTGTAACTAGGAACATACGTCAACCCGAAAGTCGATGAAGGTCCTTGACCAATGATACCAATTGGCTCAAAGGACAACTGGGTCAAATCAAGCACAATGTTATATATTATAACATATTTGCTATAAGACACCATGGGTATCCCCGCACTCTCCAAGGGCCCACCAAAGCATACACCTGAATTACACGGGCTAACCCTAAGATACGCACGGGTTTGCGGGTTAACAACGTAAACAAAGCGTGTATACACCGTACCAAAGTATGTATAATTCGCCGAAGCGGTGTTAACTACAAGTTGTTTCGTCATGTTGTTAAACACCAAGCCATCCAAGTAAGTATTACTAATAACTTGAACAACATTGACGGTATAATTGTTTGGATCTATAGAGTAAATCGTCATATTATAATCAGTTTGAGAGTATTTGTAGAAAATAGTGTTAAGCCCTACATAAAGTTCTCCAGTTTGTGGGTCTATGGCTAAGAGCTGAGCTACCTGCGGCTGGTATAAGTCGTCGTAAATCCCGTTAAGAGTGATACTCTTTAGTATTGACCCAGTCCTCGCATCTACCACCCATAATAATGAGTGATCATACCTAGAAACGTTGTTATAATTATTAATAAGAGAATAGTAGGGTATGGAAGTCAAGGCGTACAACACGTTAGAGTTCACCAAGAAATCCTCAGGGTAGGAGGGTATTGGGATGGTCTTTATCCATTCAATTCTTAAATCCGTTAGGTTTAACGCCACCAGCTCAGTTGTAAGATTGGCGTTAGTAGTAGTAAGAGTATAGTTGGAGAGCATTGCGTATAGAGTTTTGTCAGTCTTATCCAAAACCAATTTGATTGTGCCCATCATAGTTAAGTTGAGGTTTACAATTCGCTCTAAAGATTGATTAGATGAATTTACAACCCATATCACGCTCCTATAGCCGTCACCTGCGTATATATCACCCGTTGCCTGATCATACGCCAGCGCGCTTGGAGCCCCACTCATGTAGATGGGCAACCCTGGAGAGCCAGCCTGATTAAGCACAATGATCCCTTCAAGCCCAACTTCAACGTAAACGTTACCAGTCGATGGGTCACTTGTCATGTAAACCGGATAGTCAGGGGTATAAACAACGCTATAGGAGCCTAGGTTAGGGTTGAACTCATAAACATCGTGCACATATGGCAAAGCCACCATAACACGATTATCAAAAATAGCCGTAGTCTCACAAGAAGCAACACCTAGAGGGTACCCGACGTACCGAACGCGCCCGAAGTTTACTTGGTCAGCAATACCCGTCTTATTCAGTAAGATGATACTCCAATTCGCATTTAAAAAGTCAGACCCCACGCAGCCCACCGTGTAAACATCGCCAGTTGAAGGGTTACCTGTCACCGCTGGGAAATAGCCGTTCAACGACACATTTGAAAGCAAGCCAGCTGTAGATTCATTAAACATCACAACACTCGTAACACCAACATATTGATTACTAAACGACAGGTAAAACACTTTTCTCACATCGTCTATATAGAGGCTGTTATAGTTAACGAAGTTATATGTGTGGTTTACTCTAATCCATTCCACGTCACCAGTGATTAGATTCACATCTGAAAGGTATAGAAGTATCGCTGGCCCAGAAGGCCCATATACAGTAGGCTGACCACCGATTATAAGGCTGTCCTTCTTTGGGTCAATACCAGCGAACCTTGGGTTAAAGGGTAACTCGAAGTATCTAACAATTGAGCCACCCTTAATCTGAAGAACGAAGCCATTAGTCAGTATTACATACACGCTTTGGTCAAACGGGTTATACAACATCTCTTGAATGTTGTAGGATGATATGTGGAACACATCTTGGAACCTCGGTGCTGTTGAGTTGGGATTAACCGCCACTATTGAATTTGCACATGCAACATAGAGGACCCTCGACGCTGGGTCATAAACCATCTGAGTTGGTTGATACGTCGGCTGATCAATCGAATTCCAACCTTGAATGCTAGGCTCGCAGCCCTTAGCCGAAATTGACGGGAGATAAACCGATAAACCCTTTACAAATACTAGGTTCACAGTGGTTGACTGGTTAAAATAGCTAGCACTATAAGAAAGCTGACGCCCGTTGACAAACACGTATCCCAACGAGTAATCCGATAAGTTTGTAGTAGCAGTAAAGAAATAACTACCCTTTAGGATATACACGGTTAAAGCCTGCCTGCTAGTGCTGAGGTGCAGCGTCGCATTTTGGTATAAAGACAGGGACCAAGTCTGACCAGGGGGTAACCCACTCTCAACAAACCTGACCAGAACAGTGTCACTTGAAAAGTTAATCCCAACGTAATAGTTGTGGTTGTTGTTCGCCGGGTTGACGGTGATGAGTCTATAGTTAGCGCCTGACTCCCAAGGCGCGGGCGCCCCAAACGCAAACGCAAAATAGAGTGTCAATTCAGTAGACGGCTTGACTGATGTGCTCCCCGCTGAAGCAGTGACGAGTGTTATGGGCACGGGTATAGATATGCTCTGAGGCGCGGAAGCAGAGCTGTTCAACCCATTAACCTCCACCCACCAAGGAGTCCCGCTTGGCAGGTTCCGTTCGCTAAGGACAATATCAGCCATGTACTGAGTAAAGTTTAATGTGAGAGTGAGGTTCCTGTTTTCCAACAAGACACCAAAGGAGCTGGCTCCCCCGCCTTCTATGTAAGTGTCGGGCGTATATCCATTAGGAGTCAACACCGACAATGTGTGTAGCCCATCCACCAATTTGATCGAAATACTATTCGAAGTTGTGTTTAGCGGTGGGCCGTAATCTATGGATACACCCCAAGACGTTGAGTTAGGAAGTCCCACCTCCTTAATCGTAAGGGTGTTATATGTTACCCCTTGTGTGAACACCACACTGTATAGCGTTGAGTTGAGCTGGGTTAAAGTGTACGTGTACCCCATAGGCGCCTCAACCGTATAGTTATGCTGACCCTGACTAACAGCGAAGGTGAGAGGCCCATCTCCGAAACCATAATGCTCATTGGTGGCATTGATTGACGAATAATTGACGGGTGGCTGGTCAACGTACACATACCAGGGGAGAGGATAGCGGAGACCACTCGCAATAAAGGTAATATTAACGGTGCCCGGATTCGGCTGAAACACTGGTTTCCGGGCGTCGAAAACCCCCAAGAACCCTGAAATCTTGTACCACAAGAACTTCAGAGCATCAGTAAACATGTTCCCATGATTAGACAACGGCGCGATGAAATCAACTACATTAACACTTTCATGTTGAAGGTTATCCACACTAGACTGAACCGGAATCGAGCTACTAATAACCGAGTAGAAATCAGAGTAAAAAGTAGAAGTCAAGACCAAAACCAAACAAAACAGAGCTAAAACACCATGCCTATTACTTACCAAACTACTCAACCCATGCACCACCCAAACACATCAACACGCTCAGACTCCATCCCAAAGTCAGCCCCAAGCCTATTCAGCCGCATATAAGCATTCGGTTTACCGAAAAAAGTAAACTCACACCCAAACAACAGACGATGAGGAGCTGGGAAACAAAACAACACCATAACAACCCAGCCGACCACAAAGCCAAACCGAAACAACAACTAAACCCCTATCATCTAAAGTCTATTATAATCCAACATAGTCCCCAACCCATCGCCGTATCTATGAGTCCACAACAACCACATCCGAGTCCAGTGGATAAGAGAATCCCGAATACCCGCATCCCAAGCTCACAACCAACTTTACCATAGAATTAGCAGATTCCTATCTAAACCCATCAGCATAACACTAGGCTAGACAACGGTGGTCACCATTATCAACCACGCTATAGAACACTTTCGACTCCTTCCATAGGCCCCAAACGCAGTTCAACACTAATCTCAACGCCATCCATGGGGAACTGTTCACACAAGGCTTATACCTTAAAGGGGATGAATTGAAACACTGCATCAGACATGATTTCTGGTACTACTTGGTTATTCACTATCCTTTAATGAAGAATTGAAAGCCATTGTAACCGCTCGTGTTTTATCCTTCACCGCAACCTACACTTGGTGGCGTTCATCATGAGCTTAGTCTCGTCAACCGACACAAATTCCCCTTCATGGGAAGCTTTTATCAACGACGTGGAGCACTTGAGAATACGTGAATGGGACACACCCATCTGCTTCGCTATAATGATGGGACACCAACCATGATGAGCAGGATGGTCTTCACCTTTTCGATTATTGCGCTTGAACACGGTTACGGATCGCTTTCACCGTTCAACTTATCCGTTAGTGTTGGGCGATCCACACCTTAACCCCGAAATCCTTATTCGTGCAATATCCTCGTGCTAAAAGGCTTTCAGCCTATTTCAAACACGTCGCCTCTGGTCGAAGCCTTTTCGGCTAGGTAGTAAATCATATTACTACCTAATTTGTAGTAATATTCATGAAATGGATAACGGTGTCTACAAAGGTTAGAAGAGAGTTGCTCGAAAAGGCTAGAGAGCACGGAATCAACATTTCTGAAGTTCTCAGAAGAGCTTTAGAGGAGGAAGTCAAAAGGAAAGAGGAGGAGGAAGCAAGAAGGGCCGCAAACAAGGTTGCAGAAAGCATACACCTTTCACCAGAAGAGGTCGCTAGGATTATAAGGGAGGCCAGGGATTCAAGGTGAGCAAATACGTGCTGGATTCAAGCTCGATCATCAACATCATACTGAGTAAAAGAGGCAAAGCCGTTGACATCTTAAAGCAGGGTTTGACCGCAAGCTTGGTTTACTATGAAGTTGGGAACTTTCTGTGGAGGATTAAGAAGGAAGAGGTTGCCGATTATCTGCTTAAGCTTCTAAGGCTCATTGAAACGGAAGACGTGGGGCTAAACTCGGAGGTGTTAAGGCTAGCTTTAAGCGAACGCTTAACTTATTATGACGCTGTTTATCTATACTTGAGTAAGACGCACAATTTGCCTTTGGTGAGCGACGACAATGATTTAATTAAAAAAGGCGCGTTGAGTAGCTCGGTAATAGCGGAAAGGTAGTGGGTGGTGAGCTACCCCGCTTGGCGAAGCTTTTCAGGCTAGCGCGTGGCACCCGCCCTTTTTAAAAAGAACCAAGCGTTGAGGTCTTGATTCTGTTTTTACGACTCAGATGTTTCTTGGGTCTACCCTCTTTAATCCGGGAACTCTGTCGTACACTTTGTCTGTGGAGATAATGGTCCTGTCGGGAACCATGCTGAGACAAGTGGCGGCGTGGTAGGCGTCGAATATCGAGGTTATCCCGAATTGCTTCATTATTGTGAGCGCAAGTATGTCTGTTTCGTGCGTTGTGCGTAGAAATTCCAGGTTGGGGATGGATGTGAGAGATGCAACCCTACTTATGTACTCATCGAGAGACACGCCTTCCTCCATGGATACGTAGTACAGCCCGTGAAGCGCCTCTCTGCTCACGTAAACTATCCCCAACTTTCCCTGCATGATCCTTTGAAATAGCGTCGTCGCTGTGGGTTTGAGCCAGTCATCGGATTTTACGAGAGCGTATATTATGTCGCTTTCGATCATCATGCCTGTCTGCGCCGCCTCGCCCTTGATACAGCGTCCTCTCTTGCCTTTTCTTCAGCGATTTTCTTAAGACTTGAAGTGTTCTTTTTCGAAGCAAGCCAGCCTAAGGCGTGGATTTCAGGGTGCTTGGGGAGGGGTATCACCACTATGAACGTTCCCGCATTGATCACAACAGCTTTGTCCGCACCCTTCAACTCACGTGAAAGCGTCAGCCTCCCACGATTGTCGATTTTTACCACACTCATAAGCATTTACCCACAAATCAAAGTTTTACCCACGCTTATAAAGTCGTCGATACGTGATCCTGTCCGGATAAGGATCTTAACTCCAACGAGAACCTTATATTTCAGAGAGAATAGCGCAACAAAACGAGTTTCACACCCTCCTCAACAAGGTTCTCATACCCAAAAACCAATACTCAGACGTGTCCTCACACCTCTCTGCCGTCAGCGACGTGGGGAAGAAAGGGAGGGCGGCGGTGTGCGTTATGAAAGGTTTGAAGCCACCCACTCAGCCACAATAACCCCCCAAAGGAGAAGGGGAAAACATGAGGCTGGATGGACACAAACAGAGGAAGAAAGTGAACCATACCAATCAGCCATCCTGGAAGGAGAAACCAAAACCGTACCGTCAGACCCCTCCCGGGGCAGCGCGCCAGTGAGTTAGGCGCATTCAACTCTCAGGCACTCATCTTCCGATCCATAGGGATACCGCGACCCAAAACCCACCAACAGTCACCCACCACCCAACACACCTATTCCCGCCAACACAAGACCAGCCACCCTACATGTTCAAAAACAACGCACACTCTCTAATCCGGCATCCCCTATCAAAGGGTGTTGTTCATGGACACGTGACTTTTCATGGGAGGGGCTTGGTGTATAGAGGAAAAGGGTAAAAGCGGAGTCTTACTGTGGACCAAAAATTCTTGTTCGGGGCATCCGCTGAGCGCGAATTTTGGTCTATCGTATAGGGCGAGGTAGCTCACGCAAGGAAAAGGCGATTACTACTGTGATTAAAGCTTAAACATAACAGGGTGTTAGTTAACTAACAGGGTGTTAGTAGTGTACTTTGATGGTAGACCGAAAGAAACCAGAGAGGACCTGTATGACAGAGAAGAGGAACTCCAAACGCTACGCTCATCGCTCTCAGAACCGATAGTTCTACTTACAGGTATCAGAAGAATCGGCAAGACGTCGATATTAAAGGTGCTACTAAACGAAGTGGACATCCCATATGCGTTGATGGATGTCAGGCTCCCACTCACATCGTACAGGTCTCTTTACTCCACTTTCTCTGAAATATTGACGCAGCTCAACAGAAAGGAGAGAGTGAAACGGGTCTTGCAAGGCATTAAGGGCGTCTCGGTTTTCGGGTTGAGCGTATCACTTTCATGGGATCAAGATAGTAGGACTTCACTGATTCAATTAGTGGATAGGGTGTGCGGGGTTGGGAGAGCGATAATAGCTTTCGACGAGGCACAGAATATGAGGGGTAAGCTTGGCTACGAGGTGCTCGCACTATTAGCCCACTCCTATGATTATTGTAAAAACATCAGCTTTATCCTGACGGGGTCGGAGCTTGGATTACTCTACGACTTCCTCAGATTAGATGACCCATCTTCGCCCCTCTACGGAAGACATATTGAGGAGGTCAGGGTGGGTAGGTTTAACGCGGATAGGTCGCTCGACTTCCTAGAAAGAGGTTTCCAACAGTATAACATGAGAGCTCCAAGAGACACGCTTGAATACGCCGTCGACAAAC
>Ga0080006_1152939_pt1 | contig 17423 bp, 16 predicted proteins | sample RS3BMetagenome_FD_69209 | JGI IMG/M metagenome (GOLD analysis project Ga0080006, IMG submission 69209) | Ferric oxide microbial mat and aquatic microbial communities from Rainbow Spring, Yellowstone National Park, USA - RS3B (SPADES... ... | reverse complement strand
CAGAGGCATATTTGCCATCAAAGGAATATGAAGAAATGAGGACACTTACAAGGCACAGGAAATACCTTGGTGAAGAGGTTGTTAGAATTAAAAACAAAGTGCACAGCATTCTATCATTGAATGGTATAAAGATAAAAGCCACGGACATATTTGGTAAAAAAGGTCTTAGTGAATTATCAAAATCTATAGATAGGCTTAGTTACTCTGAAAAGATTGTCATAAATGATATGCTAAAAAGAATAATTGAAATAAAGGAAAAATCAGAAAAGATTGAAAACGAAATGGCAAAAATAGGCAAAGATAGAGAGGATGTAAATAGGCTCATGACAATACCTGGGATAAATATATACATCGCAACTGGCATAATAGGAGAAATAGGGGATATTAATAGATTCAGGAATAAAGAGAGTCTAGCATCATATGCGGGTCTAGTACCAAGACAAGATCAATCTGGAAAAAATGATAGGAAAGGGCACATAACAAAGGAAGGACCATCAATATTAAGATATCTTTTGGTGCTAGCTGCGCATACTGTGATAAAATATTCAAAGAAGATGAAGAATAAGTATCTCAGCCTAGTGAGGAGGATTGGGAAGAACAGGGCAATAGTAGCCATAGCAAGGATTCTCGCTGAAACAATATTCACTATGCTAAAAAAGGATGTTGATTTCGAGGATGAGATAATTCCATTAACTGAAAGGAAGGTAAGGAAAATGATTGAAAGAGCAAATTCGGGCATTGGAGAAATAAACATTCAGGAAAGCATAAAATTAATATCATCTAAAAGATTTAGGTCATTGTCAAATAGGCCTTTTTCATAGAAGGAGTTATAGGATTTACACAATTTATACCTATAGTCTCTAATTCTGAAATTATTTAGTGATCTAAGAAAACGTCTACCTTCTAATGTGAATAAATTTCCATCGTAATCAATCTTTAACCTCTTTAATTCCATATAAATCCTGTTTTTAAAACCTGTAGATACTCTCTTTAAATTAATTCTAGTTCTTACAATCCTTCTTATTTCTCTGATCTTTTTATCAGGCACATAAGATTCTGGTACCCAGTTATTCTTTAATAGTCTGGCAAGGATCTCTGAATCAATCTTATCATTTTTAATCCTTGATTCCGCTATTAATTTAACCTTTAATGGGTTAGCTAGCTTTACTTTAAATCCTTTGGATTCTATTGTATCATATATTGGTTCGTAAAATCCAGTTGATTCCATCACAAATAAATCTCCATCTTCAAAGTTCCTAAGAAATTCTATGATATCTTCTATATCATTTACTATTTTTCCTCTCATTTTCACATTTCCATCATCAGATAATGCTGTATAGACTATGTTTTTCGTATGTATATCTAAACCCACATAATTCATTCTCTCACCTCAATATAATCTCAAAACATAAATAAAGAAAATGTTTTAAGGATTTTATCCTCTTAACATTTCATCACAGCACATTCATAATGCATTGTTGAATAATTATTGAAAAGTATTTGAGGCACGTATTTTTAAAATTTAATTTATAGATATATAGAAAGTCATTGAAATACTGTGATACACTAATTTTTGAATGATAATCTTGATAGAATTATTCAGCAAAGCACATTCATAATATCACTTCCTTAATTACAATACTCTTTCATAATCAGTCAATACAATTTTAAAACCTCTATCTATCAGGTGAATAATGCCGTTTGCGATTATTGGGAACACTCTTTCTTCCATTATCATTTTCATAGCACAGCTATCTCCTGCGCATACAAATTCTGCATATAATATGAAACCTAGATTATCAATCAAATTATTGAAAAATTCTATGGCAATTTTACCTAGGAAAGGAATTCTCTGATTTATTTCTGAAATATTTATTAATATGGGCCCTTTCCCCTCATCAATTAAAAATTGAATGTTTTCTGTCTCTTTTCCTATGTTTTTGATCATCCCCTTTAAGTCTTTGCCATGGTATTCAATTTTCAAGCCAATCTCAATTATTGAAGCAGAAATTTCTTTTTCTTTGATAAAATCAATAATATCATTTGGCTCCGTTATACCTTCAATTTTTAAACTATTCGAGCCTAGTTTTTCATTAAAGCTCCTAAACAAATGCAGGATCCTTTTAGTAAAATCATATTCTGTATCGGTACTATATTGTGCAACAAAATACATCCTCCCATTGGAAATTATATTGAATGGATAATGAAATACTCCTTCCATATTAAATAACCTATTGTCTTCAACTTCTTTGTTTAATTCAGGTTTTGTTTTTGATATTTCAGGAAAACTGACCCAGATTAGGAAGTTATTTTCATTGATATTTATATTATGCCTCATCGATCTCATCTTTATTTCAGGATACCTTGGTGAATGCTTGTCCAAAATGAAATAATATGTCCTTGAAATGTGATCGTGATAAATTATTCCGGTGTCTATCAATTCACCTATATTTGTTGCAGATGAAAAATCTAATGAAAAATATATTTGTTTTTGGAAAAATTTCTTATTTATGTGATTATGAGATCCACAGGGCGATTGGATCTTCATTTCTTTTGTGATAGGCTTTAATTCGAAAAATTTAGATAAAATGATTTTGCCTCCTGCCGATGCTATATTGTTTAAAATATCAATAACATCAGGAATGAATTTCCTTTCATAAATCCACCTTACCCTGCACCATCCATCTTCACAAATGCCTTCGTAATACGAGGAAAATGCAAAATGTTCGGTAATATCTTTAAATGCATCAAGTAAAGATTCAGTAGGTAATTTCAGGTGTTCAGATATGGTTGGCAGATCCAATATTACCTGTGCATTATCGTATTTTACAAGGAATTGATCTTTTAAGGGATTTATTGTATATCCTTTAAGCAAGCCTTTCATGTTTGGCCCTTCATATGGAATTAAAATTTCAATTTCATAAAATGGTTCCTCTAGTTCGCCATATTTGAAAAATTCATGAAAATCAAAAGCATCTGTTATTTCCTCAATTTTAAAGGATTCTGGACCGAATATATTTGTTATAGCATCCTGAATGCTTAATAGCCTCTCTGAAACCTTTGCTTCCACACTTTTATTGTACTGGAAAAGGTAATAGAACCTTCCATTTTTATTTAACACTAGTGGAAATAATATACTATCCTCTAAGAACCTAAGTTCTTTTCCTTTTAATAGTTTTACAACCTTTTCATTAGAAACAGTATCATCTGAAAAACTTAACCAATATATATCTCCTTTTTTCTTAAATGGAAATCCAAGTTCTTTAGATTCAACTATGATATGTGAAAATTCAGCATCTTTTTCAGATATGGAAAAATAATGTTCACCTGTGAAAAAATCGTAATATACAGCCTTTCCTTTTATAATATACTTCAAATTTTTGAGTTTAATATCCGCATCAATAGAAAAAATTACCTGCTTCTGGAAGAACTCCTTATTAATGTGGCCGTGTTCTATCCATTTATTACTTTCTTGATTTTCCATTCTATAAACCCTCCATTTTTCCATATTTTGATTGGTGCCAATATGCAATTAAACATGACAAAACAAATATTTATATTTTTATGATTTATTTTCACTGTTCATAAGCTTCCTTTAACAAGATTTTTTATTGTCTTTGCAGAATCAAACCATACCTTATTTGTAACTAAAAAATAAAGTGCCCCTGGAACCTGTTTTTTCTGCTATATTTATTAACGGCTCAATTGCAATTATATCTGCGGGTCCATACTACTATTATATTTAATTTCCTAACTATGTTTCTTTAGCCATCGAACTCCATCATCCTCTTTTCTTTTTACTGGTTCCACATTTCTAGATTATTTTTCATTTTTACTCCCAAATGACCTAAATATTTTTTAAACATTCTTTTTTAAATTTTATTTTTACCTACTTTTTTGCAAATCTGCTAACATCTGATTATATTGCTCTTTAATTACCTCTCTTTTTGCGTACCTTTCCCTCAATATTTCTAAAGCTTCATCATGATCTCCCCGCACTCCCTGAACCTTTTGGTATGCTCCCGACGGGATTTGAACCCGTGTCGAGGGATTGAGAGTCCCTTATGCTTGACCGGTCTACACCACGGGAGCTGTAAACATCTATATAATTTACTTTCTGATAAAATTTTTCATAATTTAAGATACTATGACACATGAAATCAATTTTCAGGAAATATTTATATATTTTTATTACGTATTGATTTGATGCACTTCGAGGTTAGAAAATGCCGATTATTACAGAAATCACTCCACCAGAGCCACAGATAGTTACTGTCGAAATGTTAGCCATAGCTATAAGAAATGGCATAAGAACTGAAAGTATGATGAGCATGGATGAAGCAATTCTTCTAGCCCAGCATATCCTAAATTTTTTTGGTTTCGAGGAAAGGATGATAGATAATTATTTAGAACCTGATGATAGAGGTCTTTTCTATATGCTCGAAGAAGTAAGAATCCTTATGCCTGAAAGGGAAGAAACAACCCTTTATGATGGAAGGGAATGGCGAATACATTATTGGGTTCTGAACACGAGAAGGATCATAGAATTACAAAAGGAGCAGAAGAAAGAGGAGAGGGAAGGGGATATCAGTGATATTTACAAAGAAATACCAGATGAGTACTGGACGCGGGGAGAAGGAGAATAATGCACATAGCTGTAATAATAGAAGACCAGTGTCATCCAAAGAATTGCAATCACGAATGCCAATATTATTGCCCGCCACAGAGGATGGGTGAAAAAGTTGTAGAATTCCAAGAATCCGGTTTTCCAACCATTTCTGAAGAATTATGCATTGGTTGTGGTATTTGTGCACATAAATGTCCCTATGAAGCTATAAGGATAATTAATCTACCAGAGGAATTAAAGGACAATATAATCCATCAATACAGTGAAAACGGCTTTAGAATTTACAAGTTACCAATAATAAAAAAGGGAGTACCTATAGGAATTCTTGGGCAGAATGGACTCGGAAAATCTACTGCAATAAACATACTTTCTGGATTTTTAATACCTAACCTTGGGCACTGGGATAGAATTGTTGAAAAAGACGAAGTAATAGAACACTATCGAGGTTCCATATATGGCGATTATTTCAGGGACCTCTATAATGGAAAAATAAAGGTATCAACAAAACCTCAATATGTGGATATAATTCCAAAACTTTATTCTGGAACTGTAAGAATTCTGCTTGGTAAGATAGATAGCGATAAAAAGGATGAAATTCTTGAAAGATTTAATCTAAAAAAAATATTAGATAGAGAAATAAAACAACTTTCAGGTGGTGAGTTACAATCACTTTCCATAGCAACAACAATGATGAAAGATGCAGACATATACTTTTTTGATGAACCATCTTCCTATCTTGACATAAAACAAAGACTTGAATTCGCAAAAATTTTAAAGGAACTGGCAGAAAAAAAACAGGTGTATGTAGTAGAACATGACCTTGCAATACTTGATTTCTTGAGTGATGAAATTCACATTTTGTATGGTACGGAAGGTGCATATGGTGTTGTTTCAAATCCACTTTCTACAAGACATGGAATAAATTCGTACCTTACGGGTTTCATTAAAGAAGAAAATGTTAGGATAAGGGACTGGAAGGTCCAATTTTTTGTACATCCACCTGCAATTGATAAAAGTCTTATACCCCTTATACAATGGTCTGACATATTTAAAAAATATGAACAATTTTCATTGAATGTGTTGAATGGTAAATTATCAAAAGGGGAAGTTGTAGGCGTAGTAGGCCCCAATGCAACAGGTAAAACAACATTTGTGAAAATACTTGCTGGATTAGAAACTGCAGATTCTGGATCTGTAAACGGAAATGTGAAAGTGAGCTATAAGCCACAGTACATAAGAATGGATGAAAATATTACAGTAAATGATCTTTTTGAAAAAGAACTCAAAGAAAGGTTTACTGATCAATTTTTTAAAACTGAAATATGGGAACCATTGAATATAAAAATAGTTCAGGAAACAAAAATCGGTGACCTGTCTGGCGGTGAATTGCAGATAGTTGCAATTGCACTTTCACTTGGCAAAGATTCTGATGTGTACTTATTAGATGAACCATCCGCATATCTGGATTCTGCAAAAAGGATTACTGTTTCAAAAATAATAAGGAGATTTATTGAAAAAACAAAGAAAACGGCATTGGTCGTTGACCATGATGTATATTTCATTGATTTAATATCAGATTCACTAATGGTATTTGAGGGAGAACCTGGTTTTTCAGGAAAAGGATCCGGTCCTTATTCCATGAGGGAGGGCATGAACATGTTTCTAAAATATGTTGGAATAACATTTAGAAGAGATGAAAATACCAAAAGACCAAGGATAAACAAGCCTGGTTCTTTTAATGATAGAGAACAAAAAATAAAAGGGGAATATTACTATCTATAAAATATGATCATACTTGATTACAGGGAAAGAAAAATAATCCCATTAGCTCTTGAGATTGATGATGTTGAAATCTATAACCTTCCAGTTGGGGATATTTTAATACCAATTGATAAAGAAACAATTCTAATTGAAAGAAAAAGTTCTGTTGATTTTATAGAATCAATAAAGAATTCCAGATTATGGGATCAGCTAGCAAGGATACATTCGGCGGAAAGTGTACTGGATTATAAAATAAAAAAGAGAATTCTTTTGATCCATGATCCTATGCTTCCAGCTGTGCTTACAGCAAGGATCAGCTGGGCGAGTATCTTTGGAGCGTTGCAGGAAATAGTGTATGTTTATAATATTCAAGTGTTCCATACTGAAACAGAGCATGCATTTTTAGAATTTTTAAGGATTCTTATAAAAAGGGAGATTGAGGGTAGAAATGATGGTAACCCTAACATAAAATGGGAGAGGAAGATCAACTATTCAATGGATGATCAATCATGGAAGGTTTACATCCTCAGTTCCATACCTTATGTTGGTGAAAAAACTGCAAAACTTCTCCTAGAAAAATTTGGAACAATAGAAAATATTTCAAAGGCATCAATTCAGGAACTAAAAAAAATTAAAGGTATAGGCGAGGAAAAGGCAAAACTTATACACAGGCTACTTCATTGAACTTATTTTCTGGATTGATATACCATTCTTTGAGAAGTCGTATTTGAATATACCAACTTTTTCAGGATGGTTTCTGAATTTCTTTATTGTTAAAACACGGTCAAACCCTGTTTGTGTCCTTATATTTTCCATAGTTAGAATTATGTCCACTATTTCCTCTACACCGCTTTGAATAATACTTGGATAAAGTGCAGTTACTAGAGTAAACAATGCGACACCTTGCCTGTATTGGGTATGAGATTTAATTGTCCTAAGTGTTGATAATACCCTTGAATTTTCCTCGTTGCTGAAAAGAAAATCAAGTGAATCTATGGATAACCTGAATGGGGATTTTAGCAGTGAAATCTCATATGTGAGCAGGGTTAGAATATCAAGTTCCTTTTCAATGTGGAACTTGTGAGGCCTTAATATTTCAGTTGCAGGTATACCCTCTTCCCTATATTTGCTAATAAATAATTCTTTCTCAAGCACATGCCTATAAAATTCTTCACCAAGGTTAACTATCTTAATATCTGTTTTCCAATTGAACTCCTTCATTGTATTTATAATATCCTCAGTTCTCTCAGTTGTTGTTATATAGATAGCATCCTCCTCGGGCAAATGAAAAGCAAGAAACTGCTTAGCAAATAATTCTATACCTGAACCAGGGGTTCCAGATAATAGGACCGTATAACCTGCCGGTATTCCATTCATCAATGCATTATCAAGGTTTTCAACTCCCGTAGGAACAGATCTCATCTCATTCAACCTCCAGTATTTCATCGCTCACAAAATTCAGTATGTTTGATATTTCATTGTTGCTCTGCTCTTTCATGGATAATATAACAAAATATGCGCCCCTCGACCTCAAGTATGTTACAAAAAGGTGTAAAAATTCTGAAAGTATCTTCATATCATTGTGGATTGCGAGTGAATTCACTGAATCTATTACTATTACGCTTCCTCCAGTTACATATTTGTTTAAAATGTACTGGGCCTTTAGCATTATTGTTTCAAGCATTGTTGGGCTTTCTACAAATACTGTTCTCTCTGAATATGCGGTGCTGCTCATCATTATGTGCGATATGCAATCAACAAAAAATATCTTTTTAGAATCAACACCATAAACATCAAGCACTGTTGAAATGCTTTTTGAAGGTATTGTAGCTGAAATGTAAATAACAGGTAAGTTTTTATTACTCGAGAAATCTTCGAGTATTTGTTTAATTGCATCAAAATAATTTGATAACGAAATAGAAACACTCACTGACAATGGTTCCTGGTAACTTTTAAGTTTTTTCTGAAACTCTTCCTTGTTCATTATACCATTTCACCTCCGCCCTTAAGCAATGGAACAAGCAATATTCCAATACTTGTTATATCAAGGACATATGTTGCCCTTGAATGTGATGTACCTCTCATTTTTACTACCCTGAGCGTTCTTAGCAAATCACCCTTTCTTTCAAGATTTCCTAACAAAATTATACCATCTGAAACTGCTTCTTCTACGCCATACTGGGAATATCCCTTAGCTGATGGAAGAAGCTCAGATACAAGAAACGTTGTGCAACCAAGTTCGGAAAGGGCCTTGCTCAATCTTAAAATGAATTCCATGATCTTTTCCTCTGTTTGAAGCCGGTAACATATGGATGTTATTGAATCAATAACAACTCTTTTTACATTAAATTCTGAAACTATTTTTACAATATTTTCTATAAGCAAATTAATATCCTCCATTGAGAACTGAAGCTTATTCATTCCCAATTTTTCGTATATCTCTGGTATATCAATAAAAATTATACCTTTTTGAATCATTTCTTTTGAAAAGAAATCGTAGACAATCAAGTTTTCAAGCAATTTTTCCGATGCTTCTGTTACTGAAATATAAAGGCCTTTTTCACCCTCCATTGCACCATGAACAAGGAATTCTATGCTCATCGTTGTTTTTCCCGTGCCTGCTGAACCTGTTATAAGCACTGTATTTCCCTTTGGAACACCACCGTTGAGGATGTTATCGAGGGCTTCAATCCCTGTCAAACATCTCTCCCTTACCTTATCCATATGCAAAGATATTCCTATTCGGCTTATTTAATTTTTTTGTTAATTTTTTAATTTTAGATTTCAAATAAAAATATTTAGAAAAATAGAAATATACATGATGATTTCATAACAATATGGAAGAATCCCTTAAACTTGTGCTTAAAAAACAGGGTTACGCCTTAACTGGAGAAAATTCAGCTGTGAAACTATGTCATTGGTTCAGAGAAAGTATGCTAAGAAATAGACCATGCTATAAGGAGACCTTTTATGGAATAAGAACACATAGATGTATACAAATGACCCCCGCTTTAAACCAATGTACACAGAATTGCCTATTTTGTTGGAGATATCAGGGATTTAGTGAAACATACATTCAAAATCCTGATGATCCAAAAACAATAGTTGAAGAGAGCATCAAGGCTCAGAGAAAACTTATCTCAGGATATGGGGGGAATTCCCAGGCTGACAAACAGAAATATATTGAAGCACAGGAACCTAAACATGTTGCAATATCATTGACTGGGGAACCTACACTATATCCATACCTTGGAGAATTGATATCAGAATATCATAAAAGAGGCATTACTACGTTCCTTGTAACAAATGGAACAATGCCAGAAGTGCTTGAAAATCTGGATCCATTACCAACACAGCTTTATGTTACTGTTGCTGCTCCAAATGAGGAGATTTATAAAAAATTACTTGTGCCAATGATTTCAAAGGGTTGGGAAAGGTTGAACAGGACGCTTGATCTTTTACCTTCATTGGATACTAGAAAAGTTATTAGGCATACGCTTGTAAAAAACTGGAACATGGATTATATAGATGAATATGCAAAACTTGATAGCAAAGCAGAACCGCATTTTATAGAACCAAAGGGATACGTTTATGTAGGCTATTCAAGGGAAAGGATTACCATGGATAGTATGCCTTCTCATCAGGAAATAAGGGAATTTTCAACTAAACTTGCTGAAAAAATGGGTTATTATTTCTCTGATGAAAGGGAAGATAGCAGGGTTGTTCTTTTACAAAGAGAAAAATATATACCGAAGATTAAAACAGATTAAAAGATTGACGATTTTTGTAAAAAAATTTAAGTATTTTATTTAATTTATTACGAATAGTGATAAAATATGGTAGATTTTGAAAAATTAAAATGCGATATATCTGAAAGATGGTCATTAATGGATCCATCTTTGCTTCCTGTAGATCAGATAGATTTAGCCATACTTTGCTTTTTGAGAAATGATGCAAGGACAACGAATTCTGAAATAGCGGAAGCATTAAATGTAAGCGAGGCAACAATCAGGAGAAGGATAAAAGAACTTCAAGAAAGGAAAATAATACTTGGGTTTTCAGCTCTTATCAATATTCCTGCAATAGAAAACAGTATTAAAGCATACATTTACATAAAGGCAGATACGAACAAAATAGAGGATGTGGCCCAAAAACTCATGAAAAACAAAAGGATTCTTACACTTTACAGAATCATAGGGGAGTATGATCTTCTTTGTGAGGGTCTTTTCCTTTCAATGAAGGAGTTGCAGGAATTCGTTGATTTAGACCTTAAAACAGAAGGCATTATTAAGGCAGTTACGCATGTTGTTGCAAAAGGATATAAAATAAACCCCTGGATAGGACTTTGAAAATATTTAATATATTGAGTTAATTTGTGTATTATATGATCAGATCATTCGAATTAAGTTCAATTGAGGCGAAAAGGTTTTTAAAGGGTGAGGCACCACCAACTGAGATAAGGATAGATACAAATTCAACAGTTACAGAAATAAGGGCAATTGATAAAAAACAGGCTTTAATAGATTTCAGGTTCACGGCCAATTATTTTGGTCTCGGGCTAATAACAATGGAAGGAACATTACTTTGGGAAGGGGATGTGCAAAATCTTGAAAATGAATGGAGAAGCAGGCATAAATTGCCAGAAGAAAATGTGAATGAAATTCATTCTGTTATTGTCAATAGCTGTATAATAGAATCTGTAATAATAAGCAAGGAAATAAGATTGCCTCCTCCAATACCATTACCAGTTCAAATTCAGCAACAGAAACAAAAACCTCCGGATGGAATGGATTACCACTAATATTCGCGCCATCTATATCCGCATTTTGTGCAAATATAAAACCTTGTTTCAGGTTCATCCGCTGCACGTGTTTGTTTTAGCATCCAGTATGCACCTCTGTTACCGCACTTCGGGCATGTAACGTTTTCATCAACAGGTAAAACACTGAATTCACTATCTATCAGTATTACTTCCTTTTCCTTTGCCTTGTTAACTATTTTATCATTCTTATCGTTCTTTGATATCTGCATTTCATAACCGCATTTGGAACATATCCATTTACCATTTTTTGGATACATTAGAGATCCGCATTTTGGACAAAACATATTGTTTAAGAAATTGCTTATTATATTTAAGTGCTTCGTATTTATGGCAAATCCTAATCTGAATTTTTTGATTTAAGCTAATTTTCACGTAGATTATCAAGGCTTTTTGTTTTAAAATATCTTTTATCAGAAAAAAATATTTCTTATATAAGAGGAATAATTACAATAATTTCTCGAGTTGTTGATATTTTTAGCAATATCAATTTTTCTAACACTCTGCTTAAAATTAAAAATCGATTAAAAAATTATTCCTTTTTAAGAAAATTTTTTAAAAAATTTTAAATACGGTTAATTACATGGAATATTCGGAGGTTTTTTTATGGAAAAAAAGAGCTTATATGGATTAATAGCGGTAATAGTTGTCTTACTGATTATCATTGCAGCAGCAAGCATTGTTTTAACCACACCTAAAAAAACAATTTCAGCACCTCCTTCATTAACCATGTCTATTTCTTCAAGCGCTATATTTACATACGTCGGCCAGCAGGTTTCATTCACAGCATTTGTCACGGGTGGAACTCCTTCAAACGTAACATTCAACTTTGGTGACGGATCTAACGCTATTGCGTCATATTCATCCTCAATAGGTGGATATCCTATAACCCATACATATTTAACACCAGGCAAATATTTAGTGACTGTTTCTACAAACTACCAAGGATATATATTTAACAATTATGGAAGTATATTCCTAATAACAATAAGCCCGTCTAGTGTTTCACCAATGATCGCATCTGAAATTACAATACCAACAATCATTCTGAAATCACAGATTAATTATGAAAATGAAAGCTTTTCAATAGCTGGTTCTTATCTGCAACCACCAACAGCTACAAACTGGACAATTGGATATTATATTTGGAACTTTGGTGATGGAATAAAGGCTGTTGATCCGGCAATATTCAATTCATCTTCTGGGACATTTATGAGGGATAATGTTACGCATTCTTACACCTCTCCCGGCATCTATCCCCTTTCCCTGAGCATAATTACATTTAATTCAAGCAAGTATGTTTCTTCAAGTTATAATGGTAACAGTAACCTTACATATTTTCCCGTTAGTGATCTAAGCTCGATCATTGCATCAGGACAATACCAAAATACTACGTTCATCAATACTGTTCTAATTCTAGCTTCAGGAACATATGCCAATATTTCAAAATCATCTATACCATTAACAAATCCATCTGTTATCACAAATGCTGAGCTTGTTCCAGGTGGCCCATATTCTTTTGATCCTGCAATAGATTATGAAACTGTAGGCTTTGAAATAATAGGAAATGTTTATGAAACACTCGTCGCCTATAACGGATCAAGTACGTCAAACTTTAATCCAATAATAGCAAAGGAAATTCCAACAATAGCAAACGGCGGTATTACTCCAGATGGTAAAAATTACACATTTTACATAAGGTCAGGTTTAAAATTTGCAAATGGTGATCCACTTACCGTATGGGACGTTTACACATCCTATGTAAGGGCTTTGTTATTCATGCTTGGTTCACCAGGTACACCGGATTGGATATTAGCTCAGGATCTTCTCCCTGGTGGTGGATTTCTGCCAGGTGCAGTCTCATACCAAAACATTACGAACGCAATTTCTTTTGATAATGCCACTCAAAGTATAACATTCCATTTATTAAAGCCAGATCCTGCATTTCTTGACTATGTTGCCGATGCACTTGGCGGAGGAATAATGGACTGGAACTGGTTAGTTCAGCATGGTGCTGGAATTACATTCACACCAGCCGGTTTCCAGGCGTATATGAACTATAGCGACGAAGCAAACTATAACACATATGTAAGATGGAATGCTATGGGTTCTGGCCCATATATGATACAAACATATGTTCCTGGTCAGGATATAATATTAGTCCCAAATCCAAATTTTACACCGATTCCAGGTGTTCCTGGATATAACCATAAGATGAATGATACGATTTATATACAATGGGTAAAGGATCCATCAACAGAATATATGATGCTTGAAAGCGGAGAGGCTGATATTTACACTGGTACCTCTGACCTACCAACAAACTGGTATCCAATAATATCAAAGATGGAAACACAGGGCAAATTATCCATTTATGAATTCCCTACAATGACTACTTTTGGATTTGCATTCAACTTTAATGTGAATACAACAATGATGAGATCGTTTGGCGCACAATATCATATACCTGCAAACTATTTCCAGAACATTGATGTTAGAAGAGCATTTGCCTATGCTTTCAATTACAGTGATTATATTGATAAGCTCGTGGGTAATTCAATATATGGCGCTAATTTCTCATTCCATTACACTGGTTTCATTCCATATGGTATGCTCGGATACATATCACCTCAGCAAATGGAAAAAGATGGCGTAAATGTACCTTATTATGATTTAACACTTGCTAAGCAATATTTAATGGAATCAGGTCTTTATAATGTATCGATCAACATACCAGTAGTTGTATATGGTGGTGATCCTACAGATTATGCTGCTGCATCAATGTGGGCTCAATCAATGGCAGCAATAGATTCTAATATTGTCATGACACCACTTGTAGTAACATTCTCACAGTGGATAGGCTACCAAGTTCCAGGTCAGAATCCAATGCCAATATATGTAACAACATGGATTCCCGATTATCCTTATCCTTCAGATATAGTTGGCGCTTTCTATGCCCAAGGTGGAACATATCCACTCGGTAGTGGTCTAAATCCGGATGATTTCAATTCTACAGGCAATGTTAGTGAAGCGAATGCTATTGCATTGATGAACCAGTATATACAGACGGGCGAATATACTGCTAACGAAACACAATCCATACATTATTATGACCTTGCAGAGGAAATTGCAGTAAACTACACATTCTATGTGTATACACAGCAGCTTAACTGGTTCTGGTACTATTCGCCATATCTTAACGGTGCACAGTATGAAGAGAATCCAGTTATAGGTGGTGGAGGAACAACTTTCTACTTCTATCTATCTAAATAAATTTTTTATATTTTTTTAAAAAAAAAATTAAAGGAGGTGAACAGCTATTATCAAAGCAATAAATAATATAGATACTGTGTTCACCACTTTTACAAGAGGATTTATTGCTGGACCTGCAGTATCCTTCAATGCATCACCAACTGTATCACCTACAACAGCTGCCTTGTGAGCTTCTGATCCCTTACCACCAAAATTCCCGAGTTCTATGTATTTCTTTGCATTATCCCATGATCCCCCTCCAACGGTCATCATTATCGCAAGTGCAAAACCCGAAAGTATTACACCTAGAAGAAGACCACCAAGTGCCAAAGGCCCAAGTATAAAGCCCACAGCAATGGGTGTAACAATCCCTATTACACCTGGAATCACCAGTTCTCTTAATGCTGTTCTAGTTACTATGTCAACACACTTGCCGTACTCTGGCTTCGCTTTTCCTTCCATCAAACCTTTAATTGTATCAAACTGCCTTATTACTTCCTGAACAATGGCATTAGCAGCATTACCAACTGCCCTCATTAGGAATGACGTGAAGAAAAATGGCAGTGTTGCACCAATCAACAGACCAACAAGCACAAGTGGGTTTACAATTTCAAATGATTTTAATATTTGTGAAGCATTGTAAACATTTGATGTAGATACTGTTAAATAATATGCTGCGAATAGTGATAAAGCTGCAAGTGCTGCAGATCCAATTGCATATCCCTTTGTTATAGCTTTTGTGGTGTTCCCTACTGCATCCAATGGATCTGTGACATTTCTCACGTCCTCAGGAAGACCAGACATTTCTGCAATACCACCTGCATTGTCTGTAATTGGACCATATGAGTCTATTGAAATAATAATTCCAGCCATAGAAAGCATGGCTATAGATGCTATAGATATACCAAATATGCCATTCAATGGATCTGAAAAGCCATTAAAGATCGCAAAAGAGATTAAAATGCCTAAACTAATAACAATTATTGGCAAGAAGCTTGCCTGAAGAGCATATGCCAGACCTGTAATAATAGTAACCCCTGCACCTGAACTGGATGCCTTACTTGTTTCAAGAGTTGGTTTGTATTTATAGTCAGTATAATATTCTGTTATGAATACCATAAATGCCATGATAAATATGCCGATTATGCCTGCATAAAATGCATTCAGATTGTCTTTTAAATAATAGTAGGATACAACAAAAAAACCTATAGCCGCTACAATGCTGGATATAATAATGCCTTTATGTAATGCTGGTACAATCTTTTTATTTTTACCTATTTTAACAAAAGGTATGGAAATCAGCGTTGCAACAATACCTATGGCTCCAAAAATTAATGGGAGGATTACGTAACTAGAATATTGTCCATATAGCAAATATGCAAGAAGCATTGATGCAAGAGCTGTAACCACATATGTTTCATACAGATCTGCACCCATGCCAGCGCAATCGCCCACATTATCACCAACATTATCTGCAATTACTGCTGGATTTCTTGGATCATCCTCAGGAATACCATATTTAACCTTGCCAACTAAATCAGCGCCAACATCTGCGCCTTTTGTATATATACCTCCACCTACCCTTGCAAATAGACTGATCAATGAAGCACCAAAAATAAAACCAACCATCATATCTGGATTTCTTAGCCAGAAATAGAAAATAGATATTCCAAGCAATGCAATGCCTACAACAGACATGCCTGTTACGCTTCCACCCCTGAATGCAAGAGAGAACGCCTTCTGAAGACCTTCCTTTGCCTTGTTTGCAGTCCTTACATTAGCTCTTATGGAAATATGCATGCCAATGTATCCTGCTATTGCAGATCCAAAAGCACCTATTGCGAAACCTAATGCAAGAATTAAACCATTTGTTAAACTGGTATAAAATGTAAATGCAATGGCAATAATAACAAAAAGAATAATCGCTACAATTGCTATTGTTGTATATTGCCTTTTCATAAATGCCCTTGAACCTTCCTGAATGGCCTGGGCTATCCTTTTCATTTCATCCGTTCCTTCATCCTCTTTCAGAATGAAATACGCCTGCAATCCTGCGTATAGCAATGCAATCAAGCTTATTGTAATGATTGCAATTTCTACTAACTCCATTAAAACAACCTCCTTTTACCTACATAAAATATATTAATAAAAAAGTTTCTTTCATTTTTAAAATCTAAATAAAAAACTTTATAATTAAAATTATATACCTTGATTTATGAGAGCATTCATTATAGGGAGATTTCAGCCATTCCATATAGGGCATATGAAAATGGCCATAGAACTGGCAAAAAGGTACGATTCAATCATAATAGGAATAGGAAGTGCCCAGGAATCACATACACCGGAAAATCCATTCACTGCAGGTGAGAGACATCTCATGATTTCTAACACTCTAGAAAGTAAGAAAATTTACAATTTTTATCTTGTACCAATTGAGGATATACATAGAAATGCCCTATGGGTAGCACATATTGAATCCATAGCACCTCCTTTCACAAATGTATATGCTGGAAATCCTTTAACAAAGAGACTTTTTGAGGAAAGAGGATACAAAGTTGAAACACCTATTCTTTATGATAGGGAAAAATATTCTGGAAGAGAAGTGAGGAGGAGAATCCTTTCAGGTGAAAATTGGCAGGAGCTTGTTCCTGAAGAGGTAGTAGAAGTAATAAATGAAATAGATGGTGTAAATAGAATAAAGGAAATATCCAGAACAGACGAGGTTATATAGTATATAATTCAGATAACTTTATATATATCTAATGTATTATGTTATTAACTATGAAAGCCAAAGAAGTATTAAACCTTTTGCGTATTTCCAGAAAGACCCTCCATGTATATGTAGCAACAGGAAAAATAAGATATACAGTTATGCCAAATGGTTATTATGATTATAACGATGAAGATGTTTATAAATTATTAAACAGGGATGTTAAGAGAAAAACAGTCATCTATGCAAGGGTA
>Ga0080006_1189343_pt1 | contig 17429 bp, 16 predicted proteins | sample RS3BMetagenome_FD_69209 | JGI IMG/M metagenome (GOLD analysis project Ga0080006, IMG submission 69209) | Ferric oxide microbial mat and aquatic microbial communities from Rainbow Spring, Yellowstone National Park, USA - RS3B (SPADES... ... | reverse complement strand
AGTACATGTCATCCGCCGATGCTTCGTCACCATCACGGGCGGATCACGCCGACACGCCGATCAGGTCACAATCGCCTCACGAATCACATCCGCCACACCGATCAAACTGCGAAAGTCGAGACGTCAGTAGATCCAGAATTTAGATGAGGTGTTGTGATAGCACCTCGAAACCACCTCTGCCGGGTCGGTTCGGTAACGAGGTCGGTAGTTCAACGGATGCCGGATGCGGACGCGGTTGGCATAGTCGCCCACATCTTCAGCTAACCCGAAAAGGAGGCACGTCTGGTGACACCAGTCGATCAACAAACCGAGCACCGATGTGGATGTTGCCCGCTGCTTCCACTGCATCGGCCGGGTCGAAGTGACCAGGAATCGACCACATGACCACCACCATCACCACTGCAGGCGAGCACTTCATCCAGGCTGGCGCGGTCAGAACGCACTACTGGGAATCCGGTACCGGAGAACCGCTGCTGTTGATCCATGGCGGCGGTGCCGGCGCCGACGCCTGTGGCAACTGGGCGCCCTTGTTCCCAACGTTCGCAACCCATTTCCGCACCATCGCTTACGACATGGTCGGCTTCGGTCAAAGCCTGCTGAGCGCTGATGACGACGCCAGCTTCGACTACTCACAAGGCGATCGTGTCGCCCACCTTGCGGCGGTACTGGATGCGCTAGGGCTGCAGCAGGTGTCACTGATAGGCAACTCGATGGGCGGCGCAACCGCGCTGGGGCTGGCGATGGCCCAGCCAACGCGGGTTAAAAAACTGGTATTGATGGGCAGCGCCGGGCTCAATCGTGCCTCCTCACCCCAGTTGCAGAGCATCTTGAATTACCGCGAACCTAGCCGCGACGCTATGGCCAGCATCGTCCGCGCCCTGACCCACGAAAGCTTCGTGCCCCCCGAGGGTCTGGTCGACTACCGCTACACCCTCACCTGCGAGCCCGCAGTGATGGACGCCTACCGCCGGACCATGGCCTGGGTGCGCGAACAAGGTGGACTGCACTACCGCGAGGACGACATCGCCGCCGTCACTATGCCCACACTTGTCGTGTCCGGCCGCGAAGACGCCGTGGTCCCGCTGTTGGAGTCGGTACGGTTCCACCAGCTCATCGAGCACTCGCGGCTTTACGCCATCCCCCGATGCGGGCACTGGGCGATGATTGAGCATCCCGCGGAGTTCGCGCGCATCTCCTGCGACTTCCTTTCCTCAGAGGACGACCGGGATGAGTTCCGCTGAACTGAGCCGCATGGTCGAGGACGGACTCGCCAGCGCCGCGGCCTGGAGCGCTATCCGTGCCCTTGACGACGAGTTCCTCGCCCGGTACGCCCTGACGCCCAATGAGGCTGCGACCGTGCGCAACAAGCCGACACCTGACAAACTGGCGTCGCTCGGGGTGCCGCCGCTGCTGGCCATGTGGGGATCGTTCATGTGCAACCCCGATTTTGAAACCTCCATGAGCGCAGGCGAATACTTCACCGCCAGGCCGTGCCAGGCGGAGCGCACCGATGGGTAACGTTATCGGGGCATTCGCCACTTCGCACACCCTGTTCCCCAGCACAGGCGTCGAGACCCAGGCGCAGGAGGTCGTCGATGGCTTCAATGAACTCGGCCGCCGAATAGGCGCCCTAGGTCCCCATGTGGTGGTGATGGTGTCATCCGAACACGGGCCGACGCTTTTGCCCAGCGGCCCGCAACCCCCCTACACGGTGGCGGTGACCGAATCGTTTGCGACGTTTGGCGAAATGAACATCCCCAAGCTGCAGATCCCGTCCAACGCCGGTTTCGCTGGCGCCTTCGTCAGCTACGCAGCGACCCGCGACTTCGACATCGCCTCGATGAACACCATGCGCGCCGACCACGGGCTAGCAATCCCGATCCTGATGATGTTCCCGGCCAACAACATCGCGGTGGTCCCGCTGATCATCGGAACCCAGTCACCGAATTCCCTCGCCACACCGAGCCGTTGTTACCGGCTGGGTAAGGTGTTGGCCGACTACGTTACCACCCGCGATGAGAACGTGGTGGTGGTGGGTTGCGGCGGTCTGTCGCACTGGCCGGGTACCCCCCAAATGGGGCGGATCAACGAAGAGTTCGACGCCGACTTTCTGGCACTTCTTTCCGCCGGTGACGGCGGCTACGCCGCGGCCTGGTCCAACGACTACATCCTCGACCACGCCGGCAACGGCGGGCTGGAGATACGCAACTGGATCTTCGCTGCGGGCGCCATCGGCGACCGCGGTGGGGAGACCCTCTACTACGCGCCGATCAAACCGTGGGCGACAGGCATGAGCGCCTTCGCCTTCATCAGTCCCCAAGAGGGCGCGGTGTGAGTGGCGGGCCAGTTATCAGTCACGAGTGAGGGAATATGACTGTGGAAGACGTTTGCCGCGGCAAGCTGGTGAGGATCAGCGCCTATGCCGATCTGGCCGACAAGCAACCGCTCGGCGTGGACGTCGGCGGCGAAGAAGTGATGGTCGTGCGCATCGGTGATGCGGTCTACGCCATCGGAAACATCTGCAGCCACGCCGAGGCGTGGCTGGATTCCGGTGCGCTTCATCCGGACAGCTTGGAGATCGAATGTCCATTGCACGAAGGCAAATTCGATCTGCGAACGGGAGAGGCCACGGCACTGCCGTGCGTGGAGCCGGTGAAAAAATTCGACGTCGTCATCGACGGTACCGAGGTATTCATCGTACTCACAGACGGCGACTAGCGCGCTCACCGGTCGCTGAGATCACGACATGACAGCGCAGCGCACGCCATATCTGATCATCGGGGGTGGCCTAGCCGCCGCCAGCGCCGCGGAGATATTAGCCAAAAAACAACCTGGCCGAGTGTGTCTGGTCAGCGCCGAGAATCACCTTCCGTACGCCAGGCCACCGCTGTCGAAGGCAGTGCTGGCCGGCGAAACCGCGCCGTCCAAGGTATACCTCAAGCCGCGCGAATTCTACCGGGACAAGGGAATCGAAGTCGTCCTCGGACATGCGGCGATTGGGCTGAACACCGAACAGCGTGTGGTGAGGTTGTCCTCCGGCCGTCACATGGGTTACGAGACATTACTTCTGGCCACCGGCCTGGTGCCAGCACGACTGGATATTCCGGGGTTCTTGCTGCCGGGCGTCCACATGCTGCGCAACCTGGAGGACGCAATCGCTTTGCGCGACGAGATTGCGCCCGGGCGAACGGTTGTCGTGATCGGTGGCGGCTTCATCGGCTGCGAGGTCGCGGCCACCGCGATCGCCCGCGGTGCGCATGTCCACGTCGTCGAAACGGATGCGGTGCTGATGGAGCGTGCCGTCGGCCGCGACGTCGGGGAGATTCTCACCGAGCACCATCGCCGTGTCGGCGTGCACACCTACCTGCGCGCGACGGCAGTCGAGATCCGAGGCCACAAGCGGGCCGAGGCAGTGTGTTTGGACTCCGGCGCCCTACTACACTGTGACGTCGTCGTGGTGGGAGTGGGCAGCCGCGCGGCGACATCTTGGCTGACTGACACCAGCATCGCGTTGTCGGAGGGCGGGATCGTTGTTGACGGACACTGCCGCACCGCCGATCCGCACGTTTACGCAGCTGGGGACGCCGCCGCGGCCTACTCGCCGCTGCTGGACCAACATGTGCGCATTGAGCACGAGTCCAACGCGCAACAGCAGGGTGCCTTGGCGGCCCGCAACATGCTGGGCGGCACCACCGTCGGGAAGTCGCTGCCGTTCGTGTGGTCCAAGCAGTTCGACCTGGACATGTGGTGCGTCGGCGATACCCGGACGTACGACAGAGTAGAGATCGGCGGGGACGTGTCAGGCTACCGGTTCGTCGCCGTCTACTTGGCGCAGAGCCAACCGGTCGCCGTGCTCGGCGTCAACAGCGCCGGCCTCGCCGCCGCCCGCAAGTTGATGCGCGCCACCGATGACCGGTTCACGGTGGCCGACCTGCTGGCAGCAGAAAGTGAAGCGCCCTAACGATGGTGCTGTTGACCTCGATCCCTGCAGCCGGCTTCGATATGGCGTTAACATGACGTAGGTGATATAAACGACATATATACTGCCTGTAGTCGTTATCCACTGGGGAAGGTCATGTCAGCATTTGCACTCACCGCCGACCAGTGCGGCCTGGCGCGCGACATCGGTGCGGTGGCCGCCGAGCTGCGACCGCTTGCGGCCGCTGGACCACGCGGGCGGGTGAACCGGGACCTGCTGCGCGCCCTGGGGGAGCACGGCCTACTCGCGCGGCTCTTCGCGGCCGATGGCGCAGCCAAGGCCGGAGCGATGGACCTGTGCTTGCTCCGCGAATCGCTGGCCGCGGTTAGTACCGAGGCCGAGACCGCGCTGGCACTGCAGGGCCTGGGCAGCTATCCCTTCCTGCTGTGGGGCAACCCCGCGGCCAAGAGGCGGTGGCACGCCGCCGTTGTGGAAGGCCGCGCCGTGGCCGCCTTCGCGTTGAGCGAACCCGGCGCCGGGTCTGACGCCGCGGCGCTGGCCCTGCAGGCACGGCCCGCCGGCCACGGGTGGCGCCTGCACGGGGAGAAGATGTGGATCTCCAACGCCCCCGAGGCCGACGTCTACACCGTGTTCGCACGCACCACACCGGGCACGCAGGCGCGCGGGATTACCGCCTTCGTCGTCGCGGGGGACAGCCCCGGGCTGGGCGGGGAGCACCTCGACATGCTCTCTCCCCACCCGATAGGAAGGCTGACGTTCGACGGTGTGCCGGTGGCTCCCGATGAGGTGATCGGCGACGTTGACGGCGGGTTTCGGGTCGCGATGCGCACCCTGGACCTGTTCCGCCCCAGCGTCGGCGCGTTCGCCCTCGGCATGGCCCAAGTGGCTCTCGACACCGCGGTCGAGCACACCACGACCCGAGAAGCATTCGGCGGCGTCTTATCTGACCAGCAGGCGGTCGCGCACAAGCTGGCCGACATGGCCACCCGCCTCGAAGCCAGCCGGCTGCTCGTCTATGCGGCCGCCTCGGCCTACGACGCGGGATGCGATCCCGCCGAGATCACCTACCGCTCGGCGATGGCCAAGCTGGAGGCGACCGAAATGGCCCAGTTCGTCGTCGACACCGCCGTGCAACTGGTTGGCGCCCGGGCCCTGGAGCGCGGACACCCGCTCGAGCACCTGTACCGCGACGTGCGTGCCCCCCGCATCTACGAGGGCGCCTCAGAGATCCAGCGCACCATCATCAGCCGCCACCTCACCCGACGAGCACAGGAGACCCGTTGACCCGCAACTCTTTCCGCGCCTCCGCACCCCTGACCCAAGTGTGGAAACACTTCGACTTCACCGTCTCCGACGGGGTCGGCACCGTGACACTCAACCGGCCGGAGAAACTCAACGCGCTGACCTTCGACAGCTACGCTGACCTGCGCGACCTGCTGCGTGAGCTGCCGCATCGCGGCGACACCCGGGTGCTGGTCATCCGTGGGCAGGGCAAGGGCTTCTGTGCCGGCGGCGACGTCAACGAAATCATCGGAGAGCTGATCAGAATGCACCCCGACGAGCTGATGGCGTTCACGAAGATGACAGGCGACGTCATCGCCGCCATGCGCGACTGCCCGCTCCCCATCATCGCCGCGATCCACGGGATCGCCGCGGGCGCCGGGTCGGTGATCGCACTTGCCGCCGACTTGCGGGTGGTGTCGGCCTCGGGCCGGTTCGCGTTCCTGTTCACCAAGGTCGGGCTCTCCGGGGCGGACATGGGCGCGGCGTATCTGCTGCCCCGCATGGTCGGCATGGGACGGGCCGCCCAGCTGTTGATGCTCGGCGACACCATCGACGCAGCCACCGCCGACCGCTACGGCCTGGTCAGCGAACTGGTCGAAGATGAGGATCTTGACGGGGCCATCTTGCGGTTGGCCCGCCGGCTCGCCGAGGGGCCAACCCTGGCGTACACCCAGACCAAGGCGCTACTGGCCCGCGAGCTCGACGCGTCCTTTCACACGGCCGTCGAGCTGGACGCGATGACGCAAGCGCTGCTAATGACCACTCATGACCACGCCGAATTTCACGCCGCCTACAACGAGAAGCGCCCTCCGCAGTGGCTGGGACGGTGAAGCCGGTGCTGTCGCACACCTTGCGCGGTGCAGGTCACGACGCCGCCGCGGCGCGGCGGCCCGACCCGCTGGATTTCTTGGCGATCGACGCCCAGCTGACCGGCGAGGAGCGCGCGATCGCCGACACGGTGCGTCGCTACGCCGCCACCGAGCTGGTACCGCACGTTGGCGAATGGTACGAGAAGGGCACCATCGACCGCGCCATCGCACCGGGGTTGGGCCGACTGGGGCTCCTGGGCATGCACCTGCACGGCTACGGGTGTGCGGGCACCAGCGCGGTGGCCTACGGGCTGGCCTGCCGTGAACTGGAAGCGGTCGACTCCGGTCTGCGCAGCTTCGTGTCCGTGCAGGGGTCGCTGGCGATGTTCGCCATCCACCGCTGGGGATCCGAGGACCAGAAGGCCGCATGGCTGCCGCGCATGGCGGCCGGAGAGGCGATCGGCTGCTTCGGGCTTACCGAGGCCGACGCGGGTAGCGACCCGGCGTCGATGCGCACCACCGCCCGCCGGGCCGGCGCCGACTGGGTGCTCAACGGTGCCAAGATGTGGATCACCAACGGCGGGTTCGCCGACGTCGCGGTGGTGTGGGCGGGCACCGAGGACGGCATTCGCGGCTTCGTGGTGCCCACCACTGTGCCCGGGTTCGCTGCACACCCGGTGCGGCACAAGCTGTCGTTGCGCGCCTCGGTGACCTCGGAGTTGGTGTTCGATGAGGTGCGGCTGCCGGCGGAGGCGGAGCTTCCGGCCGCCGACGGGCTGCGTGGCCCGTTGAGCTGCCTGAACGAGGCGCGCTACGGGGTTTTGTGGGGCGTGGTCGGGGCGGCACGTGAGTGCTTCAAGGAAGCTCTGGACTACACCACTGTGCGCCAGCAGTTCGGCCGGCCGCTGGCCTCCTTCCAGCTAAGCCAACGCAAACTCGCCGACCTGCTGATCGCGGTCACCACGGCCAACCTCGTCGCGCTGCAGATTGGGCGGCTCAAGGACACCGTCGGGGTTCATCCGGCGCAGATCAGCTTCGGGAAACTGGCCAATGTGCGCTCGGCCCTTGAGGTGGCGCGCACCGCGCGCGGCATGCTCGGCGCCGCGGGCATCACCCTCGAGCACACCGTTATGCGCCACCTGGCCAACCTCGAGTCTGTGGTCACCTACGAAGGCACCGAGGAGATGCACATCCTGACGCTGGGCAAACACATCACCGGGTTTTCGGCGTTCCGATGACCGCGCCGAGGGTGTGCCTGGTCACCGGTGCCAGCAAGGGCATCGGGCTGGCCATCGCGCGCCGGCTGGCCGCCGACGGGCATCACGTCGCAATGGCCGCCCGGTCGCCGGAACAGGTTGAGGCAGCGGCACGCGCCGTTGGTGACGAGCACAGCGGCCCCACCTTGCCGGTGGCCTGCGACGTCACGTCTGCAACCGACATCGAAAGGCTCTTCGCCACCATCGAGAAGCGCTGGGCGCCGGTCGAGGTGCTGGTGGCCAACGCCGGCGCGGGGTGGGCGTCGCCGCTCACCCAGACCAGCGACGAGGACTGGCAGCGGGCGATCGACCTCAACTTGACGGCCCCGTTTCGGTGCGTCCGCACGGCGCTGCCTGCCATGCTGCACGCTGGCTGGGGGCGGATCGTGGTCGTGGCCTCGATCGTGGCCAAACGCGGGGAAGCCCAGGTGAGCGCCTACACCGCCAGCAAGCACGGCGTGCTGGGCCTGGTACGCGCCGCCGCAATGGAATACGCCGGCGCCGGCATCACGGTCAACGCGGTGTGCCCAGGCTACGTGGACACCGCGATGACCGACGACACGGTAGCGGCCATCAGCGCCCGCACCGCCCTGTCCGCTGATGAGGCCCGGGCAGCGCTGGCCCGGCGGCAGCCGATCGGCCGGCTCATCGATGTTGCCGAGGTGGCTGAGGCGGTCCGTTTCTGCGTCATCAACGCCGGGGTCACCGGGCAGGGCATCAACGTCGACGGGGGGGCACTGCAATCGTAAAGGCTGCGTTCATCAACCCCGGTGAGCTGGCTAGACCGGCTGGCTTCAGCCACGCGGTGCGCGCCGAGGGCATCGCGGTGTACCTAGCCGGGCAGACCGCCCTGGACCCGGCTGGAGTTGTGATCGGCGACGGGGTGGTGGACCAGTTCGAGCGGGCGCTGAGCAACCTGCTCACCGCGCTGCGCGCGGCAGGCGGGGAGCCCGAACACCTGGTTAGCCTGACCATCTACATCGTCGATGTGGACGACTACAAACACCACGCCCCACAGATCGGGCAGGTGTGGCGGCGGCTGGTGGGAGCAAGGTACCCAGCGATCGCCGGCGTGGGGGTGGCGCGGCTGTGGGATGCCGAAGCGCTCGTTGAGATCCAGGGGATCGCGTGTCTGCCCTCCGGGGCGGGCGCGGTTAGCGATGAATAACACTCATCGCGTGCTCGCGCGCCGGCGCGCTGAGGATCGCGTTCAGCTGGCCGAAAATATCGTCAGCAGTGACCCCGTTCCATCCGGCTGGCAGCAGCGACAGCGGAAGACCCGGGTCCAGGTAGGGCAGCCGGCGCCAGTCGGTCAGCATCGGTACATAGACGCTGAACGCCTCGCGGGGAACCACCGTCTGGTCGGTGAACCGGGTCAGCACTGGCCGGTACCTGGCGACGAACTGCCCGTAGAGCGCCGAGAGGTTGTCGAGATCCCACCACTCGCGCACCTTGGTGCGCAGGTTGCCGAAGGCGACATGGTCGCCGACGAACATGTCAACATAGTGGGCGAGGTGCTGGCGCTCCAGCACGTGCCTGGTTTCATGGCCCAACGTTCTAGGCGCGATCCACACTCCCTGCGCCACCATGCCGAAGCCCAGCCGGATTAGCGCGGTCCGCAGCGCGTGGCGTTTGTCACGCTCCGATTCAGGGATGGAAAACACCACCAGCACCCAGCCATCCTGGACCGCCGCGCGGGTGCGATTAAAAATTCGCACGTCGCCTTCGGCCAGGACGTCAAGCGCTTGCGGTGACAGCGAATACCCCGGGACTCCACCGATGCGTTGGCTGGCGAGCAAACCGCGCTGCTTGAGACGCGAAATCGACTTGCGCACCAGCGGTCCCGCGGTGCCAAGATCGCTCATCAGCTCCACCACCGACGCCACCGACAACCAGTTCTGCTCCGCACGTGCATACAGCCCGAACAACGTCAAGATCAGGTCCCGGGGCTGTGGCTCGGGAGGCCACGGCAGCGTCGGGTTGGTTGACGTGGTGGCGCTCGGCATTGCGTTCTCCTCGCTGAACAGGACTACCCAACCTCGATCCAGCGCTCAGACAACCGAGCGCCGTGTCGGTCGGCCCCATGGTGACTGAAGGTGCGAACAGGGTCGTCGATCACGGCGGTCGTGTCGGCCACTCCGGCGCTTGGGCGCTGACGCTCGATATATCCAATAATATTGACGATCGTTATTGATACGCTATACATTGAGCGCAGTCGACCTCAACGGAGGGCCAGCCATGCGGATGTCACTGACGGCACACTCCGACACGTTCTGTCGCGATCGTCTTCCACCGCCCGCGCAGTGGCCGCGCCTGGAGTTCGACCTGCCCGAGTTGCAATACCCGGCACGGATGAACTGTGCGACCGTGCTGCTCGACGAGGTCGTCGACCGATTCGGCGGTGACCGGTCATGTGTGATCACGCCAGCCGAGCGTTGGTCCTACACCGATGTGCTGCGGCGGGCCAATCAGGTCGCCCAGGTACTTTGCGAGGATTTCGCCCTAGTGCCGGGGCAGCGGGTGCTGCTGCGCGGGCCCAACAACCCATGGCTGCTGGTGTGCTGGTTCGCCGTGATCAAAGCCGGCCTAGTGGCGGTCACCACGATGACCCTGCTGCGTAGTCGCGAGCTGCGCAAACTGATCGACCTCGCCGAACCGTCGATCGCGATATGCGACCACCGCTTCACCTACGAGATGCTCGCGGCACTCGACGGCGCCGACGACGTGTCGGTGTTGCGCTACGGCGGCACGGGCGCCGACGACCTCACCGCGCGGGCCGCAACCAAATCCGGCGTGTTCACCAATGTCGACACCGCCGCCGACGACGTAGCGCTTCTGGCGCCGACCTCCGGCACCACCGGCGAACCCAAGGCGACACTGCAGTTTCACCGCGACGTGCTGGCTGTCGCCGACACCTTTGCCAAACACGTCATCGACCCGCGAGCCGACGACGTGTTCACCGGAACACCACCGCTGTCGTTCACCTACGGGCTCGGCGGACTGCTGATCTTCCCGATGCGCGTCGGCGCGGCCACGCTGCTGCTGGAGAAGCCGACCCCCGATGCGCTAGTCTCGGCCGTCAGTGAGCACGGCGCCACCATTCTATTCACCGCGCCCACCGCCTACCGCGCCCTGCTTCGTGAGGGGAAAGCCCGATCGCTGGTTGGGCTGCGGCGCTGCATGTCGGCGGGGGAACATCTGCCCGAATGGGTATGGCGCGCATTCAAAGACCAAGCCGGGCTGCCGATCATCAACGGCATCGGGACTACCGAGATGATGCATGTGTTCATCTCATCCACCCCCGATGACATCCGGCCCGGCTCGACCGGCCGGGTGGTGCCGGGCTACCGCGCCGAAATCGTCGACAGCGACGGGCATCCGGTGCCCGACGGCACCCCTGGGCGCCTGGCCGTCATTGGACCGACGGGTTGTCGCTACTTGGCCGACGAGCGGCAACGCAACTATGTCCAGCATGGTTGGAACATCACCGGCGACATCTATATTCGCGACTCCGACGGATACTTCTGGTACCAAGCACGCAGTGACGACATGATCGTGTCCTCGGGCTACAACATCGCCGCTCCCGAGGTCGAGGAAGCGTTGGAGCGACACCCAGATGTGATCGAATGCTTCGTCGTCGCCAAGCCCGACCGCGACCGCGGCGCGGTGGTGCACGCCACTGTGGTGTTGCGCCCCGGTGTCATAGGCGACCGCCACAAGGCCAGTGAACTGCAAGCTCACGTCCGCAGCATTCTTGCGCCCTACAAATACCCCCGCAGTATCGAATTCACCGACGCGCTCCCACGCACGGCCACCGGCAAGGTGCAGCGCTCGTAACTTCCCACCATGTCGGCCGAGACACGGTGACAACCGGCTGGTCGGTGACGTTGGATCAGTGAAAACGTTGGGGCACTACACCTTAGGAGAATAAGAGGAGATGTCGATGCATATCGCGATAATCGGCGGGGGACCGGGCGGGTTGTACTTCGCCGCGCTGGCCAAACAATTGAATCCGGCGCATCAGGTGACAGTATGGGAACGCAACGCCCCCGACGAGACTTTCGGATTCGGTGTGGTGTTCAGTGACGAGACACTTGCTGGCATCGAACTCGCCGACACCGAGATCTATCGCCGGATGGAAAGCGAGTTCGCCCGGTGGGAAGACATCGACATCCATCTGCGCGATACCGTCCACATCTGCGGTGGCCACGGGTTTGCGGCCATGAGCCGCAAACGACTACTGCTGATCCTGCAGGAGCGCTGCCAGGAGCTGGGCGTCGAGGTGCTGTTCCGCACGGCCGCGCCCGACGTCGAGAAGCTTACCGCCACCCACGACCTGGTGCTCGCCGCCGACGGTGTCAACTCGTCGACCCGCGGCCGTTATGCCGACCATTTCGGCACGACGCTGGAATATGGTCGCAACAAATACATCTGGCTGGGCACCGATAAGGTCTTCGAGGCCTTCAAGTTTTTCATCCGCGAAGAGCCATGCGGGGTGATGCAGGTCCACGGCTACCCGTATGGCAGCGACGGCAGCACCGTCATCGTTGAAATGCGCGAAGACGTTTGGCGCCGCTACGGATTCGCCGAATCCGCAGCACGAGTCTTTGCGCCCGGTGAAAGTGATGAGGCCTCCATCTCAACACTCACCAACCTGCTCGACGACATTCTTGATGGCCGCAAGGTGCTGGCCAACAATTCACGCTGGCTGAATTTCACCACGGTGCGTAACACCACCTGGCGTCGCGGCAACCTGGTGCTGCTCGGCGACGCCGCACACACCGCCCACTTCTCGATCGGATCCGGTACCAAGCTGGCGATGGAAGACGCCCTGGCGCTGGCCGCCTGTCTGCACGAGCATGCCGCGCTCGACGACGCATTGGAAGCCTATGAGCGCCAGCGCCGTCCGGTCGTGGAGTCGACTCAGCGCGCCGCGCGAGCAAGCCTGGAGTGGTTCGAGAACATTGGCCAGTACGTGCGTCAGGACCCGCAGCAGTTCGCGTTCAACATTCTGACCCGCAGTCGCCGCATCACGCACACCAATCTGCGGCTACGTGATCCGAAGTTCGTCGACAGTACCGACAACTGGTACGCCGAATGTGAAGTGCGCCAAGGCCGAGTCCCTGCACCGGCCAGTGCGCGGCCACCGATGTTCCAGCCCTATATGCTTCGCGGCCTTGAGCTGAAGAACCGGATTCTGGTGTCGTCGATGGACATGTACTCGGCTGTCGACGGGGTGCCCGGTGACTTTCACCTGGTGCACCTGGGTGGTAAGGCGTTCGGTGGAGCAGGGCTGATCATGACCGAGATGGTCTGTGTATCACCGGAGGGCCGCATCACACCCGGCTGCACCGGGCTGTACACCGCCGAGCAAGAGGCGTCGTGGAAACGGATTGTCGACTTCGTCCATGACTGCAGCACCGCCAAGATCGGTGTGCAACTGGGCCACTCCGGGCGCAAAGGCTCAACGAAACTGATGTGGGAAGGGATTGACGAACCGCTCGAGGAAGGGAACTGGGAGGTTGTCGCGCCCTCTGCGCTGCCGTATGGGCCGCGTAACCAGATTCCGCGGGAAGTCACCGAGCCCGACATGGACCGAATAACGCTGCAATTCGCTGACGCCGCCGCAGCGGCGGCCCGCGCGGGGTTCGACCTGCTCGAGTTACACTGCGCCCACGGCTACCTGCTGTCGTCATTTTTGTCCCCACTGACCAACCTGCGCACGGACAAGTACGGTGGCCCGCTACAGTGCCGGCTGCGCTTCCCGTTGCGGGTGTTCGACACGATCCGGGCCGTGTGGCCCGCCGAACGGCCACTCTCGGTGCGTATTTCGGCCACCGACTGGGCGGCCGGCGGTAATGGCATTGACGAGGCCGCCGAAATTGCCCGTGCCTTCGCCGAACACGGTGTCGACGTCATCAACGTCTCCACTGGGCAAGTGGTCAAGCACGAGCAGCCCGCCTACGGGCGCAGCTATCAGACCCCGTTCGCCGACCGAATCCGCAATGAGATCGGCCAGAAGTACGGCGTTACCGTCGTCGCGGTAGGCGCCATCTCCTCCTACGACGACGCGAACACGGTGCTGCTGGCCGGGCGCGCCGACCTCGTCGCGATCGGGCGGACCCACCTCTACGACCCGCACTGGACGCTGCACGCCGCCGCTGACCAGGACTACGTCGGCCCGGGAAGCGAATGGGTCGACCAGTTCAAAAGTGGCAGCCGCAAGCCACCCACCGGCAACGCCGACGAACCGCGGCCACGCCTCGAACTCATCCGCCAGCACACCCAACCCCCACCGCAACGGCGCTGGGCCCCAGCGGCGGCGAATGCGCGCTGAGGTTCCGCTGACGCGCCGCCGCGGCTGAGGCGGCGCCCCGACGCCAGATTGAAGGTTTGCCGTTCTTGACTCACCGGCATGGTCCCCAGGTACACTTCCCGAACAACGAGTTGCACAGACGTACCGGCCGCTCGTCCCCGCGGCAGAGGTTTCGAGTATGCGAGAGATGAAACGTTGCGAGGGAAACCTACCCGCGGATGTGACCGGCTTCATCGGTCGGCGGCGAGAACTCCACGACCTGCGTGCGTTGCTGACGGCCTCGCGGCTCGTGACCTTGACCGGTGTCGGAGGCGTCGGGAAGACCCGCATGGCGCTAAAGGTCGCCGCCGAGGCGCGGCGGGCATTCCAGGACGGCGCCTGGTTCGTCGAACTGGCGACGCTGCAGGACGCCTCACTAGTGGCCGACATGGTGACTAGCGCGTTGGGCGTAATCAAGCACACCACTAAGGCGCCGTCCGAGCAGTTGGCCGACTACCTGGCCGACAAACACTTGCTGATCGTGCTCGACAACTGCGAACACCTCAGCGAAGCTTGCGCCACGCTGGTCGGTGAGCTGCTGCGCTCCGCGCCGATGGCGCGGTTCCTGGTCACCAGTCGACACTCCCTAGGTGTGCTGGGCGAGCAGATCTTCACCGTGCCTCCGATGTCCACACCCAGCTCAACAGCAGGCCTGGACCCGTCCTCGCTGAACGGGTTCGACGCAGTAGCCCTGCTGTGCGCCCGCGCTTCCGACAGTGGGTCGGGCTTTCGTGTCACCCAGGACAACAGCACACGGGTGGCGAGGCTGTGTGAACACCTAGACGGCATCCCGCTAGCAATTGAACTGGCGGCCGCACGGCTGCGGACGCTGACGGTCGCCGACGTGCTCGACCGATTAGACCGCCGCTTCCAGCTGCTCAGCGCTGGCAACAGCGCAGCACTGCCGCGACACCAGACGCTGCAGGCGCTCATCGACTGGAGTTACGCGCTGTGCTCGCCGAAGGAACAAACCCTATGGGCGCGCTTGTCGGTGTTTGCTGGCAGCTTCAGTTTGTCGGCCGTGGAGGCGGTCTGTACCGGGGAGGGCCTGACCGCCGAGGAGATGATCGACCTCGTCGACGCGCTGGTGCGCAAATCCATCCTGATCGCCGAGCCCAGCGGCGAGCAGATGCGCTATCGGCTGCTGGAAACCGTTCGAGAATACGGCAGCGCCCGGCTGGCGACGACCGATGCATCGACGCGGCTGCAGCGGGCACACCGCGACTACTTCGGATGCCTTGCCGAACGAAGCTTCACCGAATGGTGTGGCCCCGAGCAAGCGGCCTGGGTCGCTCGGCTGCGCGAGGACCACGGCAACCTGCGCGCCGCCTTCGACCGCTGCATGGAGTCCGGCCGGGCCGAGCAGGCATGTGCACTGGCCGCCGCACTGCAGTGGTACTGGATCGCCGGCGGCAGCCTGGGGGAGGGTCGCCGCTGGCTGGGCCAGGTGCTGGCCGCCGCCGATCCGCACCAACCCCGACCGGCGAACGCCGCGGCGATGTGGGTCGACGCCTACCTGGCACTGCTGCGCGGCGAACTGGCCGCAGCACGGGCGCAACTAGACGAGGCCGAGCGGCTGGCAGGGATGGTTGACGCCCCCGAGCTGCCCGGCTACCTCGCACAACTGCGCGGCATGGCCGCACTGTTCGGTGGGGAGCTGGACCAGGCCAAGAAGTGCTACGAGTCCGCCCTAGCCAGCCACGAAGAGCGCGGCGACGCCCCGGCGGTGGTGTCGATGCTGTTTCAGCTGGCCGTAGTGTGCCTGCTCACCGGAGAACATGACCAGGCCGCCGCGTTGTGCGAACGGTCGCTGCGCCTGAGCGCTCGCTACGGGGAGCGCTGGGCGGCGTCCTACTCGTTATGGGCGCTGGCGCTCAACAAATGGTCCATCGGAGATTGCGCAGGCGCGGATGAACTGGCGCATGAAAGCCTGCGAATCAAGCGCGATTTCGGTGATCACCTCGGGATCGCGCACATGATCGAGCTATTGGCATGGATCGCGGCGTCCGACCGGCGCTTCGCCGAAAGCGCGCGGCTACTCGGGACGGCCCACACCATCTGGCACAGCCTGGGAACGTCGATGGCCGCTTTCGGGGAGCACCTGGCTAACTGCCACACCAGAACCGAAAAGCGTGTGCGTGAGGCGCTGGGCGCCTCGGCCGCCGACGCGCTGATCGCCAAGGGAGCCGCCCAGGGCATCGACCTGGCGACGGCCGACCTCACCGACAGCGCGGACACCCCCAATGCGTTGCAAGACGTGGCGGGTTCCCCGCTTACCGCCCGAGAGCTCCAAGTCGCCGGCCTGGTTGCCAGTGGCAAGACCAACCGCCAGATCGCAGCCGAGCTGGTGCTGTCCAGCCGCACGATCGACAGCCACGTGCAACACATTCTTACCAAATTCGGCTTCACCTCGCGCAGCCAGATCGCAGCCTGGTTCGCACAGCACTCAAACGCCCCAACCGGACTGGCGTAGTCATCGTCACGCGCGACCTCGCGTGTCACTTCAGCACGGACACGCTTGCCGCCTCGAAAACGTCGGCCCGGATTGCGCCAATCGGACCCGCTGGGCCGTCGTCGGGCGGCTTGATCTGAACCACCATCATTGGTCGCGACTTCTCGGGTGATCGGTGAAGCTGGTGGGCCAGCGGACGGTGTTACTAAGGAGTTCGTAAGTAAGTCGAGAAACGCCGGGGAAAGCCTTTGCTGGCGAACGATATTCGTCGAGAATAGGTATATGCGCGATAACGATGGCCGCAAGCTTGATCACAAGACGCTCGAAGCGCTGCGGAAGCGAGCGGTGGAGCAGGTCGAGGCGGGTGAGCACCCCGAAAAGGTGGCCATGACAATGGGGTTCCACAAGAACACCGTCTATGGATGGCTGGCCAAGGTGCGCGACGGCGGCAAGGACGCGTTGGTGGCCAGGCCGGTTCCGGGTCGCCCACCCAAGCTTGGGTTGCAGCAGGTCTCGCGGCTCTATGAGTTGATCGCGGGCAGCGATCCGCGCCAGTTGTCGTTCGGGTTCGCGCTGTGGACCCGTTCGATGATCGCCGAGCTGATTCGCCGCGAGTTCGCGATCACCCTGAGCGAGGTCAGTGTGGGCCGGCTGCTGCACACGATGGGCCTGTCGCCGCAGCGGCCGTTGCATCGCGCCTACCAGCAGGATCCCGATGCGGTCGAACGCTGGAAGCGCGAGCAGTTCCCCGCGATTCGAAAGGCCGCCAAAAAAGCAGGCGCAACCATCTATTTCGGCGACGAGGCCGGCATCCGCTCGGACTACCATTCCGGCACCACCTGGGCACCGGTCGGCCACACGCCGGTGGTGGCCAACACCGGCGCCCGCTGGAGCATCAACATGCTCTCGGCCGTCAGCGCTCAGGGCAAGCTGCGGTTCATGGTCCACGACGGCAAGGTCAACGCGTCGGTGTTCATCGAGTTCTGCAAACGCCTGCTGCGCGACGCCGCCGCCCCGGTCTACCTGATCGTCGATAGCCACCCGTGCCACCGGGCCAGAGCCACCAAGGAATTCGTCGCCTCCACCAACGGCAGGCTCAAGTTGTTCTTTCTGCCCGGCTACTCGCCAGAACTTAACCCCGACGAGTGGATGTGGAAGAACGTCAAGCACGATCGCATCGGCAAGACCGGCGTCACCAGCAAGGACGACCTGAAGAACAAGGCCACCAACGCGTTACGCCGACTGCAAAGACTCCCGCACCTGGTCCAGGGATTTTTCCGTGACCCGAATTTGGCCTACATCGCGGCGTGACTCGACTTACTTACGATCGCCT
>Ga0080006_1155052_pt1 | contig 17429 bp, 21 predicted proteins | sample RS3BMetagenome_FD_69209 | JGI IMG/M metagenome (GOLD analysis project Ga0080006, IMG submission 69209) | Ferric oxide microbial mat and aquatic microbial communities from Rainbow Spring, Yellowstone National Park, USA - RS3B (SPADES... ... | reverse complement strand
AAGATAAAATTGGATAATTATTTGCCTTTAAAGAATAATTAGCATTTATTAAATTAGTTTCAACATTAACAGAGACTATTCCATTATAAGTAACTATTTGCGGAGAGACGGATATTGTGCTGTAATATTGTTGACTGATTGGAGAGAATCCAAATATTTTATTATCTACCTGTATAGATGTTTTAACTCCGTTGTTTAAATAAAATGCGTATAATATTTTGTATGTCCCTTGAAACGCATTAAAATTACATGAACTTGTTGAATTGAAGACATATTCGCCTAAAACATTATTTGTTTTTGTTTCGGTCAGATTGCAATTTGAGAATGAAAACATTAACGTATTTGAAGAGCTTATATTCTGGTATTCGATCGATAAAGATTTTGGATACGATATTGCAGATGACATAAAAACAATAGCAGATGTTTTATTGGCGACTAAACTTATTAAATGAACTGGAATTGATGTGGATGATGGGTTCAAATTCACTAATTTTGTCATTACAAAAATCGCTAATACTGCTATAACGATAACGCCAAAAATTATAAGTGTTGTTTCTATGCTTATTTGCGCTTTTATTGTTTTTTCCATCATTTATTTTTCAATGTTTTTACTTTAAATTACAGAAAGAAGAAGATAAACGATTATTGCACTTATAAAAAGGAACGGATAAAACGCCACTGATACGCTTTGTCTTTTAAACAGATGATACGCAAACCAAGATTTTATCTTTAAAAATGGCTTTGATAAAAGCAAAGCAATTAATATTATAAGCCACATTAAATAAAATGGATATATAATAAAACTTGTCGCTAATAGTATTTTATCGCCAGTCCCAAGTCTTTTGATAAATAAAAGAGCGATTATCGATGCTATTCCAGCATATAATAAAATTCCATTAAGGATATGAAAGGAATTCATAAATAAAACTATAAAAGCTCCTATAAATATAAATATTATATTTATTCTTTTTGAGTTTAATAAATCAAATACTGCTAAAAAGCCAAAAGCAATTAACAAAGGAAGCATGTTAAATATCATATTACCAACCAAATAATTGCTATTAGAAAGGCTATAAATATAGGTACAGTCATCGGCAAACTATTATGATAAATTGGGTATTTTTTCTTTTTATCAAGTTTTTTAAGCAAGTCTTTAGTAACAAGTGTTAGTCTTCCTGAACTTTTAACAAATTCCTTTTGTGAATTTATTAAAAGCGAATTTACAATCAAATCGCCAGGAACTATTTTAGATGGGTTTAATTTCTTGACGCTCTCTTCATATAAAATATCAATTTTTCCATATGTAGAAAAAAGTGCATAGAATAAACCTGCCATCAATAAAACCAAAGAAATCTCAATCTTGTTAAATAACACAAAAATCACAAGAATTATAAACAGAGATACTGATGTATATCTTTTAATAGCATTAAATGTTTTTTTGTAAATAATAATTGGAAGTGTAAATATAACAGATGTAAAAATTATTAAAAAGTAAATAAATAGTAAAAGTTTGCTAGCAAGTATTATAATTAGTAGTGTAGATAATAATATCGGAACATCTCCTTCTCCAACATTTCCAGTTTTTTTTGAATATATAAATATTCCTAGACCGAAAATAGAAAGTAAAAACACTAACAATATTTTCAAAGTGAAAAAAGAATAAACTAATATACCAATTAAAAACAGAACGCTTGCGTAAACCGGTATATCTTTTATTGCTCTACTTTTGATATCTTCATAGGTAAATATTGATAATAATATAAAGTTTATTGCTACAAGCGAAACATATACTTCATACATAATATTTTACCATATACGTGATTTTAAAATACTAAAAAAGCATATTTTATTGATGAAGATAATAAAAGATAATAAAATACCAATAGACTTTGGAGACGACGATGAGTGGGATAAAATAACCGATATATCAGAACCATCTATCATAATATATGAAACAATCGAACCTTCAGTATTTTATAAAGTTTTTAGGCAAATAGAAAACACCAGGCTGTCTAAACCAAAACTATTCGTTAAAAAAATAAATATAGAAAGTTATCCAGAGGTTGTTACTGATGGAAAAAATATTGTTGAAAAATATAATCCTTCTATAGTTTATGATGATGAATATTCTCCAGTAGGAATAATTTATATTGATAATTATAAAAAGAAGAAACAAAATGAAACAGTAGAAGATATGATAGAAAATCTTATGAAAGAGAATCGCTTAGAAGTCGAGCCAATTGATGATGAGTAATATGGAAGCTGTCGTAATGTGCGGTGGGAAAGGAGAAAGAATGGGATATTTAGCAAAGGAGATACCAAAACCATTGCTCGAAGTTAACGGCAAACCAATTTTAGATTATACTATTGAAAAACTTATGGATGCTCACAATGTGAACAAGATAATATTAAATGTAAATGAAAAATTCGCTAAAATGTTTATAGATAGATATGGTTATGGTGCAACAAAACCAATAGAATATTCAATAGAGGATATAGATAGTTTTCCGGCTTCTCTTCAATATACAATTGATAACAACGTGAAGGAAGATGCGTTTATGTTAATACCTGGCGACACAATAACCGATTTAAATTTTGATATAATTATAGATTATTATAATATGTACAAAGGAAAATATGATGTTATAGTTGTTTTTAACAAAACTCTCTCAAAAAATACAGTAATTACAGATGGAAAGCTTGTTAAAAAAATAAAATATGATAAAATAAATACTCAGGTTGCATCAGGCATTCATATTTTCAATAAAAAAGATATTAGTGGAAAAATGGGAGAAAGAATGGACTCTGCTTTTCCTTTGCTTATAGAACAAAAAAAGTTGATAGCATACAAATATTATGGGTTTGTAAACCAAGCTAACACATATAAAGAGCTAGAACAGTTGGATGTTGACTTAAAAAATATTGAAGATAAACTTTTTTAATTTTAAACCAAATTTTTTTGTTATTTATTGTGAATTTTGCATGAACGCAAAAAGAAATAAAGAAAAAATGACGCCTTTTCCTAGAAAAAAGGCACAAGGTTCTTTGGAATACATTCTAATGGCGGCAGGAGTACTGATAGTTGTAATAGTTTTCATTGCCCTCTACATGCATTCAGCTAGCAACACAAAGCTCGGAAATGCAGAGTCAATTGTAGCGGCTGGAAGTTCAGCAGATACAGAACTGACTTTGGCACTATCTGAACCATTGCCAACGAATGCAGGTTCAATAACTATAACCACAAGTGGAAATGTTCCAGTAGGAACAATTACAGGACCAACAGGACCAGTATATACAAACAACTACCCAGAGTATGTATTTACAACCACAGCAACCAATTCAATAACAGTAGATAATGTAACAGGCATGTCATACTCTCTAAACGGACAGACAATAACTGTTTCAACAGGAACTGGTTCACCACTACCAATACAGCCAATTTCGAGTGCAAATGTGGTAACTCCGTAATTACAACAATGTAGTAACTTCATAAGAACAAGGGTTTTATTTTTGGCGAATTTTTATTCGCCTTTACTTTATTTATATTCGTCTTATATTTTTTAAAACAGTTTTTAATAATTTAATTGTATGCGTAAGCTTCAATCTTCAATAGAAAAATTCATACTTTCGGCGATCATAGTTGTAGTATCTATAAGTGTTTCGTATTTTCTATATAGTTCGTTTTATTCCGTTTCATCGCATATTGGAGTAAAATCATATTTAGCACAGGCAGATTTTAGTAATATTTATGGAAATAAAACAAGCGTCTTTATTTTATTAAAAAATAAGACAGATATCGGAAGCAACGTTTTAATAGATGAGAAAATAACGTTTTCTAATGGAACATCAAATACTATAAGTGTTCCTTTTGATTTAGGAATTAGTTCGCAATCAGGAAGTGGCTATCTTTATTCTTTTGAAACAACAAACTTTCCCACAATTGCAACTTATTCTCAACCTATTAAAATTTCAAATATTAATATATTAAGTGGTAATTCAATAATCGAAGGCGAAAACAACTCAATGGGTTATACGTCTTATTACTATACAAAGTCATCACTTTCAACTCTTCCGCTTTATTATCTTAATATGGAAGCATTGATGACTAATGCGGGAGTATTAACTCCAGGAAATGGATATTACTATGCTGGTTCGAAAGTCGCAATAGGCGAAAAACCAAACGCAGGCTATGTTTTTAATGGCTGGGATGGTTTAGGGAATGGAAATTATACAGGAGATAATCAAACAGCAATTATAACAATGAATAGTAATATTAGTGAATATGCTAAGTTCGCAAAACTTATAAAAATATATGTAAATTCAACATACGATGGAATTCCTGTATATATTAATGGAGTTTTAAATACCACTACAAACGGGACAATCTATCTTTTCCCAGGATCGAAGTACACGATATCTTTTCCGGACTATAGATCATCAACAATGTTTGGTGCGAGATACATGTTTGAAAGCTTGCAAGATAATTGCGGAATTCCAATTTCTGGAACTAATTCGACTACTTTTATCGCGTCATACGATAATTATAACTGCAAATTTACGGCTAATTATGTTGAACAATATTTGTTGTTAATAGACGTGAATTCTTCTGAGGGGTCTGTAACTCCATTTGGAGGTTGGTATAATAGCAGAACCAACGTAGAAATAACTGCAACCGCAAATTACGGGTATGTGTTTAATAAAGCGGTAGGAAAAGGAGATGGAAGTTATAGTGGAAGCAATAATCCATTTTATGTCACAATGAATTCGCCAATAACAGAAAATGTTAGCTTTACACCGATTGTGTTTGTTTATGTTAAATCTTCTGCTCAAGCGGTACCATATTCGTTTGAATCGAATTACAACGTGTTTTATAGCGGAGAAACAAATAGTAGTTTTACGGCTATTTCCGGTTCTACATTAACTTTAGAGAGCAATATAAAACAAATAAATTGGGGAGAAAGACAGGTTATTAATATTGCTAGTAGTACTTGCCAACAATCAGGTAATTCGGTAACACTTCCTACAAGTGCTGGAGCAACTTGTACTGTATATTTGAGCACTCCAACTACGCAGTATTTATTTATAATGAATGAATTTTTGCAAGGAGCCAGCCAATCAAATGACTTTAAATACGGATCAGTTTATATAGATAATGGAAGTCAAATGACATTAATGACATCAAATCAAACGTGGATAAATGCTGGAACAAATGTTACTTTTTATGCCACAAATGATAAAGCAGGTTATGCTTTCCAAGATTTTACTGGAACTAATTCAAATCTAAATGGAGTTAGTTATAGCGGAGTTAGTGGAATAGATTCTAATCCTGTAGTTCCTGTTGGAGAAAATCAACAACACACATGGGGGGCTTCAGCTCCACCATATCAATCTCAAAGTAGTTATAGCAATGGATATAATTCAACATATGGACTTGGAGATAGTGCTGGTGAATGCAATGGATATGGTCTTGGTCTATTTGATTGCGACGCTCCTCAATATATACCAATCCATATCGTAATGAATAGTCCAGTAATTGAAAATGCTAATTATTATCTAACAAAAAACATTACAGGAAATACTGTAACTGTAGTTGTAAATTATAAATATTATAATATAACGGAGAGCACTTCATACCAGAATAGTCAAACTTATAGCTGGCACGAGATTTCTCCTAGCCAGGAAACTTTACTAAGTTCTGGATCAGAAACTATAACTATTTCTAACGTCACTCCTTATTCTAATTATAGTTCTGGATTTGGAAAAGAGATTGTTTATTATTTAGGTAGTTCATCGTTCACCCAATATGGTTCTGATTCTTTCGGATCAAATTATTATTATTGGTCTTCTACAAATGAGTATAGTTACTATATTTCAAATTTTACATCACAACAGCTTTCTTACATGCCGACAGAATATGACTATGTCGTGAATCAGATAATCTCTAAAATGGAAAGCCAATATCCTAGTGAAAATATTTATTATAATAAAACAATAACTTATGCATTAAATCTCCAACTATCTTTTACTTTGTCTGGCACGCAAGTTTATTTGCACTATAACGACTTGCCAAGTGGTACAATTGACTCTGGTAGCTATTATGATTCTTGTACGTCTGGCGGTTGTAATTATAACTATATCACTACATCTAATTACTTCGGTTATTCTAATTATTTTACTTGAAATTGATTTAATACAATTAATAGACAGCATTTCAAATGGCATTTTTTAAGCATCAAAGACAAACTTTTCAAAAATTCCAATTTCATATTCAGCGTTTTCAGGATCAGAGGCATGAAGTAAATTATGAACTGCCCTCCTTTCTCCGTTTGCAATATAAATAGAATCGCTTCCAAAATCTCCTCTTATGGTGCCTTTTTCAGCCTTTGGCGGATCTGTACTTCCAACAATTTTTCTTGCATCAGCAGGAGCATTTTCTTTATCAAGTATCATAGCAACAACAGGACCAGAGATCATAAATTTTCTTTGCCTTTCTATTAGTTGTTTTCCTATCTTATATGGGTCTCTTGTTCCAAAAAGTTCGTCAAGTTTATTTAACTCTCCTTTTTCTTCCACCGACTTTATTGTTTTTTCGCCCATACCAGTTAGCTGTTCCTCTGTATCTCTATATAAAAGTTTTACTATTTTATCTGTTAAAATTGTTTTTTGCAACTTCTCAATAGTAAATCCTGCTTTTTCAAAAACACTTATTATTTCTCCGACAAGTTTTCTTTCAACGCCATCTGGTTTTATTATAACAAGCTCTCTATAATTACCACTATTCATACTACTATAAAATAGGAAAGCTTTTAAATTCTAACATTCCAATATAATTAGTGATATAAATGGACCAAGTATATACAAAAGGGTTGACAGTTGGGCAATTGATAGAATTTTTGTCTAAACTCGATAAAAAAGGAAAAGTTTATTTGTCGCAAGATGAGGAATTTAATGCTATATATAAAGGAATTGGAGTTTCTATTGATAAAGATACGGGCGAAGTTGTTTTATTTCCTTTAAGCGGAACAGAAATTGAAAGTAATATAGTCTATTAAATCATACCTACATCAGTATATAATTAGACTATTACAATGGTTTTAGTTTCTGTGAATTCATCTATACTATAACCAATACCTTCTCTTCCAATTCCACTTAATTTCGTTCCGCCAAAAGGAAAGAGACCAACTCCATGTGATGGCAACCCGTTTATTGTTATTTCTCCTGTTTTTATTTTTTCTGATATTTCAAAGGCTTTAGACACATCTTTTGTAAAAACTGCAATATCTAATCCATATTTTAATGAGTTGGCAAAACTTATAGCCTCTTTATAATTATCAACTTTCATAACAGGTATTACAGGACCAAATATTTCTTCATTCATTATTTTCATTTTTGATGACGCATTTGATAGCAACGTTGGAGAAAATAAGCAACCTTTTATTTTATTTCCATATTCCAACTTTGCTCCGTTTTTAATGGCATCATTTAATAACTCTTCAACACCTTGAACTGCTTTTTCGCTTATCATTGTTCCAACAATTACATCTTTATCAAAAGGATTTCCGTATTTAATATCTTTTATCTTTTTCTTTAACAACTTTACTAAATCATCGTAAATTTCTTTTTCAGCAACAACTCCGCTAATTGCATCACATCTCTGTCCTGCATTACTTAAAGAACCTTTTAATATGCTATTAGCAGTTTTTTCTAAATCAGCATCTTTCAAAACAATTGCGAGTGCCTTTCCACCTAATTCTAAATGAACTTTTTTAATTCCTACAATTTTTGAAAGTTCTTTTCCAACAGTTGTACTTCCGGTGAATGTTATCATATTTACCAAATCATTAGAAGCCATATAGCTTCCAATTTTTCCTTCTCCTGTAATCATAGCAAAAAAGTTTGAAAACAAACCAACGCTTTCAAGTATTCTTGTCATTAAAATAACAGGAATTGGATTTATACTTGCTGGTTTCAAAATAACAACATTTCCTGATAATAATGCAGGTATAACTTTTGTAAAAGAAATAAACAATGGATAGTTAAAAGGTGAAATTGCAAGAACCAAGCCAAGCGGTTCTTTTTTAACAATTGCAAATCTTCCGATATTTTCTTTTGCTAAATCTCCTGGTATAAATTCTCCTTTTAATTTATATGCTTCTTCTAATGTAAGAAACAATCGGCTTGTTGTTGAATTAACTTCGCCTTCTGCGTCTTGTCTTGACTTGCCTGAATTTATCATTAAGGATTTTATCATATCTTCTTTGTATTTTTCAAGCAACTCTTTGGCTTTTTCCATCGCCTTTGCTCTTTCTATAAATGGAACGTTTTTTGCAAAATCTTTTTGCGAATCCAAACTTTTTATAATTTCATCAGCAGTTTTTTCATCAACAACAGGATACATTCCAATTAGACTTTCATCAATAGGAGAAATTATTTTCTGAAAAACAGCATTTTTTGGAAACCTCCATTTGCCGTCATAAAAAACTTTGAAATAAGGAATTCCTTTCCTAATTTCATATGTTTTTGAAAAGAATTTTGATAGTTTTAACATAATTTTATTACTTTAAATCATTTTAAATTTTAAATTATAATTGCATAATTAAATTGTGGCATTTAATGGAAGACATTGAAATTGAAAGAGAGTTTGAAAAAAATATTTGGAGAATTTCACGAAGTACTATTTCTTCAAGATTTTTAAGAAGACTTAGAAGGGCAATAGAAGGATATTTTAAGAGTTCCAAAAAAAGAGATATAAATAAAACATTATTATCATCTTTGATTGTGCAAGAATATTTTGGCGGAAATATACTTTTGGAAGAACGCGGAAAAAGAAAGATATATTTCAACAAACTTATAACAGGAGAAATAATAAGTATTATGGAAAACAATCCTAATAAGCAAAAAATAAAATATATTGTTGTAAATAGAGAAAATATTTTAAGGAATTTTGAAGTAAAAAAGAATTATGAACTTTTGAATCGTTATGTTACAAACTCTCTTTCAAAAAAGTGGTATTATTTAACTAATGCAACGGCAGATAGATTAAGAATTAAAAAGCAAGAAAAAGTTATGGAGAGAGAGTTGAATATAGAACTTCATAATCCATTTTATGATGGGAATGTAGAGTTTACAGAAGAGATGGACGCTGGCGAAAAAGTAATATACAACAAGAAGACAGCAAAAATAATAGTGGAAGAAGATCTTAAAGATGTAGAAATGTGCGATGGAATAATTGCAGTAGTTAGTAATAAGTCAAGTGCAGGGTCTTTTATGGAGATATTTTTCAATAGTTATTATTTGCATAGACCTACATACCTAATAATAGAAGAGCCTTTTATTCGAGATCATCCTTGGCTTATTTACTTAGCAACAAAAGTATTCAAAAATATAGATGAATTTAAAGAATGGTATAAAAAGGAAATTAAATAAAATAAAAAATTACTCTTTTTTAGGTTCTTGCGGTGTCTTTGTTACCGTCTTTTCCTCAAGCACAAATTTATAGAATCCTTTTCCATACTTTCCAGCATTTGGAACAAATTCTATGTGTCCGTGAAGAGGTAGTTTATCTTTCTTTTGGTCTATTGCTTTGCTCAAATTATCTGATGCAAAGACCTTTATCTTTTCGCCGTTCTCATCGAGTATTGCGTATAGTATGTGATAAGTTGCGGTGTAGGGCTTTCCGTCCTTTGTTTTTGCTGGCTTCTGAAACTCCCTTTTAGATATTACCACCATAGGTTTCTTTAGCATATCCTTAGATGGCTTTGCGTCTTTTCCCTTCCATTCGTCTAGATTTACATTGGCTTCCATTGGAATCACCATATATATACTATTTTATATGGTTTAAAATATTAGTTTGATATACAAACCTTATATATAGGTATATATAAGGCAAAAGCATAAAAACACTATTGATTTCTCTACTATCCTGTATATTTGTCGCTATATGCGTTTATTTAACGTTAAACGCACGATCTCCCAAAAATCGTATTCCCCCTCTATTAAGATAAAAGCGAGAAAATTGGCTTATTAATGCTTAAATAAGCGATAAAGCCATATGGTTTTCATTTTTAGGCTCATATTGGGTAGTTTTAGTTTATTGTCTTCCATTTGTTAATATCTTTTTAAGGATTTTAGTAGACTTCATTCTAACGTCTTTATACGGGCTTTCTAACGAAACTTTATAAAAGTCAAGTATATCTTCTGGCTCGTGTGAGGATAATAACGCTACCTCCAAATAAAATATGGCTTCTTTTCTTATAACCGTGTCTGGGTTTTTAAGTGCCTTTTCTAAAATAGGCAGGGCTTCCCTTCTTGTATTTTTGTCCTTATTTTCCAATATCTCTTTCAAATTAGACAGAGAGTCTTTCTTTATATCTTGTTCCTTGCGTTTTAATGCTTTTATACTTGTCTCTTTTTCATAATCTTTAATCCCGATAGCATTTTTATTAATATTAGTGTAAAATTTGCGGACTATAAACTCAAAGAAGTCTGATAGGCTATTTAATACATCGGTGTTAAATGTGCCTTCAAACTTAGGCTCAACACCAAAATCTTTTTTTAATTCTTCTTTTACTTCATTTAAATCTTTGTTCATTAATTTATCAATAGAGTAGTAAGAAACATTGTAGCCAAGATCCTTTGCCACTTTTTCTATGTTTTTATTTAATATTTTTCTTTTCTCTTTCAAAGTTGGCAAAAGATTTTTAATTTCTTTGTTTTCATCTGCTACCTTTTCCATGTGTTCCAAGGTTAAAGCAAATAGTATTAGATTTTGATTAAATTGATTTATGTTTCCGCCAAACTTATTCTTCAGGGTGTTTTTAAAATCTTCAGAAGAAAATGTAAAGTTCATATACTCATAAAGTATTTTGTCTAGCTCTTGTGCCACTATTGTAAAATTACCTATATCTTGCTTATTAGAAACTCTAAGAATGTTGAACTCATCCAGACGCTTTTGTACAGTTTCAGTTGTCATAACCAGAACTTTTATTTTTGCTTTTAAATTTTATGAAAATGCACTAAACTTAAAAACCTGTAAAATAAAAAAATCGAAAGATATAAAAAGGTGATTATAAAAAGAATTAATATCACAAGATTGGCGACCTGGTAGAGACCAGGTCGCAAAGGTTCAAAAGCAAAAAGCTTTTAAACCTTCCCTTGCTCATTAATTATATAGTAACCAAAAGATATTTAAATCTTTCGCTTTTTAGGTATTTAAATCTTTCTGTCATTTTTAATCTATTTCAGACTTTAATAGGCGTTCTTTGACGAATTTGGCAAATTCAGAGTGTGGGTGATAATTAGAAGCATCTATTACATTTACTTCCATTCCAACATTACTACCTTTTAACTGCGTTATTTTCTCTTTTTGTTTGCAAAAAGAAACAGAATCCCAGTGCATTATTCCATCCATATAATCGTTTGCCAATCTTTCAGAAGCGTTTATATCCATTGCAGAAAAGATAAATAATATTCCATCAGACCAAAAAACATTTATAGGAACAGGATATGAAAAAACTTCGTCTATAAAATCATCTAAAGAAAGATAGTAGTAATTATGTATAACTAATTTTTTAGGAATTTTTAATTCAATTTCAGTTTTTTGTTTATCATACTTCACAATATCTATTCAACTTCTTAGTTGTATATTTAAAATTTAAGCATTTGCGTAGTATATACTTATGTGGTTGTTTGAAAGCGATTAAGTTGATAGAAAATTCAGAGCCAGCATACGAACTGCAAATTTCAGATTTCAAATATGATGATGAAGATAAAAAGATAATAGAGTTTTTTAAACAAAACAAGTGCAGATATGACCCAGATACTAAAAAATGGTTTTTAAGTAAGGCTTATTATAATGATTTCTTTTCAAATATTAAGAATGCACCGTTTGATGAGTTTGGAATATCAAAAAACGTGGAAAACATAGAAAGTGAAAAAATTAAAAGTTTGTTTCCGCCAGAATTTACTCCTTATGACTTTCAAATTGAAGGCATTAAATTTTTGCTAAAAAATAAACTTGCAATACTTGGAGATGGATTGGGAACTGGAAAAACCATTCAATCGTTAATAGCACTTAAAAAACTTTATACAGATAACCAAGAATTAAAGGCGATAATTGTTGTTCCGTTGTCCTTAATTGACAGCAATTGGAAACCACAATTTAAGTTAGTTTTCGGAAAATCGATAGAGGAGTTTCCTAACTTTAACATAGTTAACTATGAAAAATTTAGAACTTCCGAAAAAGACGAAATAATAAATAAGCATTATGATGTTGGTATTTTTGATGAGGCGTCTAGACTCAGAAACGCTACGCAATTTAGAAAAGGAATTGAAAGAACAAAAATAGATAGAATATGGCTTTTAAGCGGAGAAATAGTTGAAAAAGATCCGCTTGATATTTTTGGCATAGTAAATACTTTTTTTGATTATTTCAATTATGTCGATTTTAATAATAGATTTGTTATAAGAAAAATACTTAGATTCGGAGATAAAAAAGTTGAAAAAATAGTCGGCTTTAAAAATCTTGAAATTCTGCACGAAGAATTAAAACCAATTTATTTGAGAAGGACAAAGGATTCTATATCCGAACTCAAAAAGGTTGAAGTTGAAACCCAAAATAGAGTTGTTCAATTGCTTAAAGAACAAGAACTAAAAATGAGAGAAATTGCAAGAGAGTCCATAGTCAAAGAAAAAATGCAAGGTCCAAGTGAATTTTCATATATGCTTTCATTATTCCAAAAAACAAGACTTATTATAGATGACGCAGAGTATGAAAACCCTGATAGCAAAATTGTTAGTTCAAAATATGATGAATTAAAAAACATACTAAATGAAGCGGGAGATGAAAAAGTTATAGTGTTTACTTCTTATAAAATAATACTTGAAAAACTTCATAAAAATCTTTCAAAAGACGGATTTAACAGCATAATGATTAGTAGCGATATGCCCAGCGAAAAAAGAGCTGAACTTTTAAATGAATTCAAGCAGAGCAAAGATAAAAACATTCTTTTAACAAGCGATATATTTTCATCAGGTCAAAACATAAATGAAGCCTCTACTGTTATTCATTATGATCTTCCTTTAATAGCATCAAATATAACTCAAAGAATAGGAAGGATAAACAGACTTGACCAGAGTAGAAATTCTGTTTATAATATAATAATAAAAACTGATTCGAAGTTTGATAAAAATGTTGAGAATATACTTAACAAAAAACTTGCTTATAATTCAATAATAAAAGGCGAAATGCCGTCATTTTCTTTCAACGAAGAAGAAATAAAAGAAATTATGTCGAATCTAATTTGAGAATAGTATTTCCTTCTCAAGTTCCTTATTTGCCTTTTTATAGTTTTTCTTGTTTTTTATTAAAAAATCATAATATTTCTTTGCAATATGCCTAGTATAACTTACCCCAAGGTTTCTTAGTACATTTGCAAGATTTTCGAAAAAATCTTTTCTTTCGTCCATTGACACCCCAAGAGATCCTATAAAATACTCTTCCTTTTCGTATTTTGGAATATCTTCAAAATAATCATTTTCCTCGTCCACGCAATCACTCATAATATAATATGGTCTTCAATAAATATATATTACCAACATATTTAAAAGATGTTAAATATATTTTTTCATTAAATCTTTTAATTTTTCAATTTCTGGCGTCCAATCATAACCATTTCTGACTAAATATGACGGATGAAAATATACGAAGGTCGGTATTTTATTATGATAGAATGTTTTGAGAGATTTTGATGCTTGAGTTATGCTCATAGTAGTTTTCAAAACAGCTTTCAATGCTGTATCACCAAGCAATAATATAATCTTTGGCTTATAGAGAGAATTTTGTTTTTCTAACAATGGAAGCCAAGATTCAACTTCTTGTGGTGTTGGCTTCCTATCATTCCCATTTTCATCTGTTGGTCTGTATTTAACAACATTTGTAATTACATAGTTAAATCCTAGAAACTCTAAAATTTTATCTAACTCTTTTCCAGCCTTTCCAACAAATGGAACGCCACTAAGACTTTCATAATAACCTGGTGCTTCTCCAATAACAAGAAGTTCAATAGGTGGATTTATATCTCCATCTTTTGACCTAAATATAACACATTTTCCAGATCCATAAAGAGGACCTTTATAGTTCAATATTTCATCGTGAAGTTTTTTAATTTCATCGTTCATAAATATTCACCATATTTCTAAAACATACCTGTATTTAGATTTTGGTTTATAAACAGGACAGCCTATTCCTAAAAACTTATGGCAAGGTGCAACTCTTTCAAATTTTTCAATCACGTTATAATTTTCGTCAAGAAAATAAATATCTAATGGGAATTTCATTCGATACATCCAAAAACCATTTCTGACAGGTTTGTTATAAATAAACAACATTCCCTTAATCTTCTTATCAGGTTCTTTTAGGATGGTTGCTCCATTAAGTTTCTCCATAAAACTTTTACAAACATAAACTTCCATATTCTCATTATTGAAAGTTATTTGCTTTGTTTCTATTATATCACCAATCAAACCTTGTTTTTATTTAGTTCTTTAGAATCAGGATTTATTTGCAAAACATCACCAGCAACAAATGGGAAAACTGTTTCATCTAATACGTTTTTCTTTGAGTTTTTCACAATAAAATAATTTATTTCTTTTTTAGTTTTTATTTGGCTTCCAATAAAATATTTTTTAATTATCTCTTCCTTTATTAAACTTCCTTTATCAACGAGCGTAGTATACCACTCATAATCATATTTTCTTTTGTTTATTACTAAATGACTTATTCCTACCGAATCTAATGGCAATGTATCTCTCACGTTTAAAAATATATTGGAATCTTTATTCTTTATGTGATATTCTACTGACATTTCGTAATTGTCAAATTCCAATTTTGGATAACTAAACATTACTATACACTTCATTAGCATCAATTAAAGAATACGAAAAGGATTTTAAAAAATGAAATTATGACGAATACATTGGTATAGGGTTGGAAAATTTAAAAACTTCGCCCTTTCCATTAAATAACGCACTAATTCCTATTATTTTTCCGCTCATTGAACTTTGATATTGTGTAAATTCATTGCAAATCGGAGAATTAAACGGATATGATGAACTACTTACCAGGTTATATTCATATTGATAAAAATTATCTGATAGCGGATAACTCGAAACTGAAAAATCAGTAGAATTTATAGATATGTTTATCAGACTATCGGTAGAATTTTCTGTTAAAATTGTCATCGGCAATGTTTCAAACTTACTAGATGTAGCCTGAAATGAAAAATTGAATTCACATGTATTTGCAGATGCAGAATATGAATTTATTTGGAAATTATTAAATATTATACCAATGTTTGCATTAGAAGAAGATGTGGCTTTAATATAGAAGTAAAAAAATATTACTGCTATTATTACAATTGTTGAAATTATCAAAAGAGCTTCTATTGAAAGTTGGGATTTTCTCATACTAAAACAACATATAATTCTTTTTAAAATTAATGCTTATACTTGTTGTATTGATCCGAAACTTGCACTTGGCATAATTCCATTTGGTGGGAGGGCACGGGTGCGAACCCATTGAACATATGTAATATAAGGAGTAGTTGAACTAAAGGAAATTGCTGTTGCTGTTGATGGAGTAAAACGCACAGAAAAACAAGATGCAAAATTATAATTCATCATAACACAACTTCCGCCTGTGTTTGTCCAGATACCTCCTATCCAATATTGGCTAGGCAGAGCCCATCCACCTTGTCCAGCCTCACCACCATTATAGTTAGACTGACCTGTAGTATATCCTTCGTATGATCCAACGAAGGATAGAAAACCGAATCCAGTAAAGCCCCAAGTAGTAGGAACACTAGGGTTTCCTAATGCAAAATTAAAAACGCCAGAATCAATAGTACCATTTTCATACCAATATGTATCAGTAATAGTTGTTTGCGGATTAATAGTATAAGAGCTTTGTGATATACTACCAGATGCTTGAGAAGTTCCTATAGTTACACCATTATTTATACTAACTGAACCACTACTTGTCCATCCGCTCGGTAAGCTTGTTCCAGCAAAATTCCAGTAATTGTTGAACACATTAGCTCCATTATCATATTCTCCATAGGTAGGACTAAGTTGTGGCGCTTCACCAGCATAATTACCATCATAATTTGTAGATTTTTGTCCAAAAGTCATATTTATTATTATATTACTATTTGCGTTTATTCCATTAGGCAGTTTTATCCAAAATACTGCGTTTGATGAAGTATTACTACATCCAGATTCACACCAGCTATAAAGTTCTGTAGATCCTTGATAAAATCTGATATTGCCGAGATTCGAATTTTCATATTGAGAGTATGATGAAGGGTTAAAGGTGATCATTTGTTGAAATGGTGATGGAGTTGCTACATTTTGATTATTTGATATGGATATTGGAACATATGCTATAATTCCAGATGGCAGTGTACTACCTCCATTATATCCATTAGTTCCTTCTATCGCCATTGGTTCACCAGTTATTGTAGGAACAGCTATTGTTTTCCCGTTTACCTCATAAGTTAAACTTGTTACATTATAATATGGTAATGGTTCTGGCAATCCAATAACACTAAAATTATATTCAGGATAACCATTAACATAAACTGGTGTTTGACTTTCTAATGAAACAGAAAATGTTGTTCCAGAAGGAACACCTGTAAAATTTATTCCTTTAATTTGCGCTCCAGTAGGAAGCAATTCAGATAATTCAAGAAGCAAAGTGTTGCTACTTGAAGCCTGCGCTGATACTATCTCATCAGACGTTCCTACACTTACATTGTGAGTAGAATTTATATAGTAAACTCCAATACCAAGAGCTATCATCGCTACTACAACTAATATTATAATATATTCCACAGAGTTTTGAATCTTTATTTTTCTTTTATTCTTATTTTGTAGCATAGATTACAATATGTTGTAAAAATTTTGATTTAAAAAAGTAAAGCACGTTATAATGAAATACAGACAAATACTCAGGAAAAAATGACAATCGGGTATAAACTAAACTAATTTAAATCATTTTAATTATTTATATTTAGTGAGCGCATGCGTTCCAAAAAATTAGATGAACAGGTTATAGCAGATATATCGAATATAAATGATTTTGTTAACTCTCTTAATACGAGGGTAAAAAACATTCTTTACAGATATTTTGATGAAACCGATATAGATGAAAAAACTCGTATTGCAAAGCATATACATGAATTAAGCAAGATCTTAGAAAAAGTGAAATGGATTTAAAGGCATTTAAATAGATTTAATTATATAATATTGATGAATTCATGACTAAAACAAGTGAAAATAAAAAAGAATTTGTTGATAGTGTTGATATAGACGATGAATATAGAGTAGAAAAGATAAGAAAACATCCTTATTCTCCATCAATTATTGTTTTT
>Ga0080006_1166180_pt1 | contig 17436 bp, 22 predicted proteins | sample RS3BMetagenome_FD_69209 | JGI IMG/M metagenome (GOLD analysis project Ga0080006, IMG submission 69209) | Ferric oxide microbial mat and aquatic microbial communities from Rainbow Spring, Yellowstone National Park, USA - RS3B (SPADES... ... | reverse complement strand
CGACCCAGAAGACGGCCACCGACATCACGACCAGTGGCGCCAGGACGACTCTCGACATCACGTTCACCGAGCCCACCTCGCCATCGAGTGCCCCCTGGTTGCAGGGTAGAGGTACGGTGCGCTCATGACCGAACGAAACCGCCGCTTACTTCTGCGCGAACGACCCACCGGACGCATCGGACCGGACACCTTCGAACTGCGCGAGGAGGCCGTCCCCGAGCTGAGCGACGGGGAGGCGCTCGTTCGTGTCGACTGGATCTCGCTCGACCCGACCAACCGCATGTGGATCAATGACACCCCGTCATACCTGCCTCCGGTCGGCATCGGCGAGGTCATGCGCGCGGGCGGGCTGGGCCAGGTGGTGGCGTCGAAAAATCCCAACTATCCGGTCGGGCAGACGGTGCAGGGCCTGCTCGGCTGGCAGGAATACGCGGTCGTCTCGGCCACATCGATGGTCAACCTTGTCGACGTCGCCGAGGGCATCTCGCCGAGCGCCTACCTGGGTGCGCTCGGGATGACGGGGCTCACCGCGTGGATCGGCATCCGCGACATCGGCAAGCCGCAGCCGGGCCAGACGGTCGTCGTCTCCGCCGCCGCGGGCGCGGTCGGCTCGGTCGCCGGCCAGCTCGCCAAGGTCTCCGGCGCGCGCGTCGTCGGGATCGCGGGCGGACCGGAGAAGTGCGCGCTGCTCACCGGGCAGCTGGGCTTCGACGCGGCCGTCGACCACCGCGCCGACGACTGGGCCGCCCAACTTGCGGCGGCGACGCCCGACGGTATCGACGTCGACTTCGAGAATGTCGGCGGCGACCTCATGGACGCGATCTTCGCGCGGCTCAACATCGGTGCCCGCGTCGCGCTGTGCGGCCTCATCTCCGGCTACAACGCGTCCGATCCCCCACCGGGCCCCCGGGCGTTCGGGAACCTGCTCATCCAGCGCGCCACGCTGCAGGGATTCATCGTCCTCGACCACTTCGGGCGCGCGCCGGAGGCGATGGGCGAAATCGCCGGCCTCATCGCGGAGGCAAAGCTGAAGCCACTCGAGACCGTCGTCGAGGGCTTCGAGCGGCTGCCCACGGCGATCAACATGCTGTTCGACGGCAAGAACGTCGGAAAGCTGGTGGTCAAGGTCGGCTGATCGTCAGCCGAACTCCAGCAGGGTGTAGGCGCCGCGGAACGCCTTCGTCGGCCCGAACTGCCAGAACCTGGGGTAGAGGGTCCCGAAGAATTTGCCCCGCCCCCTGGGCATCGGGAGGTCGTGTACCGCCCGCACGCCGGGCATGGTGTTCACCAGATCCGCCAGTTGATTCGGCGAGAGGCTGAACGGCATGGGCGGCACCCGGTAGTGCTTGGACGACCGCAGCCCCTTGCGACCGGCGACCTTCTTGACGATGGTGGGCGGGAGGTCGAAGAACATCTGCCCGCCGGGAAACCGTTTGGCGCACTCGGCGATCAGCCCCATCGCCTCGGGCGGTTGGAGGTACATCAGCAGGCCCTCGGCGGTGATGAAAACACCATTGCCGCTGTCGACCTTGTCCGCCCAGGTGTAGTCGAGAGCGGACTGTGCCAGGTAGGTGATCCGCGGGGACGGTGGCAGGAGGCGCCGGCGCAGTTCGATGACCGGCGGCAGATCGACTGACACCCAACTGAACTGCGCGTCGGGCAGTGCGCGGTCGAGCCGCCAGAAGGTGGTTTGGAAGCCCTCCGCGAGCGCGACGACGGTGGCCTTGGGATGCGCGGAGAGATAGTGGGTGGCGCACCGGTCGACGGCCAGTGAGCGCAACGCCATCTCCTGGCCTTTGCGTCCGAATTTCTCGAAGTCGAAATCGATCGACTCGACGAGGTGGATGGCCATCGGGTCATCGATGATCGCCGCGGGATGCTGGGCCTGGTAGGCCCTGCCGTAGAGGGTCATCAATGCCGTCTCGGAGACGCCGGTCAGCATCCTGGCGTCCACCTTTTGGTTGGCTGCGTGTTCCATCAGGCAGAACCGTACCGTGCGCGTCAGCGCCTGGACAGATACCGCACGATCCAGAGCACCAGCGTCGCGGCGACGGACACCAACAGCATCGATGCCAGCGGAATGAAGATGCGCAGGTTTCCGCGTTCGACCCGGATGTCCCCCGGAAGCCTGCCGAACCAGGAAAGTCCGCCCGCCCACACCAGGACGCCCAGCAGCACGACGAGGATGCCCGCGACAACGACGAACGGGCCGATGTTGCGTTCCACGCCGGCTAGACCGCGGCGTCGACGGCAATCGCGATCTCGTTGCGGCGCAACATCGGCAGCGTCCAGGGCGGGTCGTAGAACCACGCCTGAGCCTCCCCCTTGGGCTCGATCCCGTTGTCCTGCAACACTTTGAGTAATTCGTCGGTATGGGCGGTGACCGCCTTGGGGCTGCGGTCACCGCTGAACCGCAGCACCGCCACCGTTTCGGGCGGCACCGTGACCAGACGGACCCGGTCGTCTTTGGGCGTGGGCAGCGTCTCCATCGTCCACTTCGAGGGCATGAAGAAACGGATCACCCAGCCGTTCTCACCACCGGTGGCCTGAACGACCGGCGCGGTCATCGCGATCTGCTGCCCGCCGCGCGCCGACTGCTGACTGACGGGCGCCGTCATCGCGATCGCCTGATCGCGGCGGTTCCCGCCGAAGATGTAGCCCGCCAGCCGCCGGAAGCCCTCGTTGCGCGCGCGGTTCTCGTTGCCGGGGACGGTGGTCTCGGCGGCGATCCGCGGCCCGTAGCGGCGTAACTCCACGGCGTCGGTGAGCTGACGGCGGGTGTGCTTCGGCTCCTCGGCGCCGACCCGGATGCCCACCACCCCCAAAAGACCCTCGACGACCTGCTCGGCCAGTTTGATCGGGTTCATCATAGGGATCGTTGCCTTCCAAGGTTGCGCGATTGAATGCCGCTCCCGATGATCGTCCGATTCCTCGCATTCGGCCACCTGCGGGGTGGCGCACGGAGGGAGGTGTCAAGTCGTCCAGACATAAATCACTGCGACCCCGGCCGGCGTGTCTTCGCAACCGGGCAAGCGTCGCGGAAGAGCCGAATCGCGCCGATTGCTGCGTAAGCAGGCTCCCGCTCAGGCGGTGACCAGTTCCGGGTGGAACTTCGCCGCCATCCGGCGCAGCCCGTCGCGCCAGTCGACCGTGGTGCCGCCGACGAGTTGGCGCATCCGGGTGGTGTCGGTCGGGTTGCCCCGCAGCGCGTGCTCGCTCTCCTCGAAGATCGGCTGCCTGCCGACGAGTGCGCCCAGGTAGTCACACCACTCCTGAATGCTGACGGTCTGCTCGCCGCACCAGTTGAGCGTCGTCGCCGGGACCGACGCCACCTCAAGCAGCTTCGGGACGGTCGCGATGATGTCGTCCTCGTGGATCGGGTTGTAGCGGGCCGCGCCGCCGGGTGGAACCGGAATCGCGATGCCGGCCAGAATCATCTCCATGTGGTAGTACGGCCATCCCCCGTTGTCGCCGTAGGGGACGTTGAGCCGGGCGATCGTGGTGGGAAGGTCGAGGACCCGCGCGGTCGACCGGGCGACGACCTCCCCCGCGATCTTGGAGATGGAGTAAGTGGGGAAGAGAAACTTGTGGTTGTCCCCCAGGGCGGCGTCTTCGGTCCGGGGCTCGTCGCCCGGCGGGTCGTAGACGGCGCCGGAAGAACAGTGCAGGAAGGCCTTGGCGCTGCGGCAGTGAGCCATGAGCAATCCGACCGACTCCGCGTTCGCCGCGAGGTCTTTCTCCCAATCTCCGCTCTTGGCCACCGCCAGGTTCAGCACGTAGTCGAAGTCGTTGGGCAGGCCGGAGAAGTCGCCCGCGGCAAGGTTGACCGTCTGGCACCGCACCCCTGCCTCTTCGAGGCGGTCGCGAGCGGCGGGGACGGTGAAGCGGGCGATGCCCCACACCTCGTTCTCCGCCGCGAGGGCCATCGCGATGGGAGTGGCAACTTGGCTTGTCGGACCGGTGATGAGAATCTTCGCGCCGCGCATGCGCCGATGGTAGCGGCCTCCCGACGCGATCTTCAGCGAAACCGTCGCGACCCGCAGATCGTTTGGATCCGATTTAGGGTCGATGGTCCCTACAATTGGGGTCTGGGCTGCGACATCATTGGAAAGATGACCGCACCAGACGGATCGGCTGACGAAGCGGCTGTCACCGGCCAATCCGAATACGGCCAGCCGAGCCGGCTCATGCAAGTCGCGGCGGGCGTGGGCATCGTCGCGGGAGTGGTGTTCGTTGTCGCGGTGGTGTTTTTCTCCGGCGTCGTCGTGGGCGCTTCCCGGGATGGTTACGGCTACGGCGGTTATGGGCGCTACACCGGTCCGATGGGTCCCGGTGGACGGATGGGCTTCTGTCCCATGATGCAACCCGGCGGCATGATGCCCGGCGGGATGCAACCCGGCGGGATGCAACCCGGCGGGATGATGCCCGGCGGGATGATGAGCCCGACCCCGTCGCCGTCTTCGTCGGTGCCCAACACCCCACACCCCTGATCATCGGAGCTCGTCGCCGTCACCGGCCGTATTGACTTGTGGCTCGCAACCCAGACACTGCTGCCGCGACTCGTCATCGTGATGTGCACTCGGCCTGTCCGCCCGGTTCAACTTGAACCCCCGGACGCCCGATCCGGCATCCACGCGATGGATCTCCCCCGCGTACAAGCCTCACCGGGCGGCACAGCCCTGCGGCGCACGGCGACTCGGGATGCGACGATCGCCCCGCCCGTTTAGGGCCGATGGTCTCTTCCCCTGCGCTTGAGGTTGCGACATCATTCGAGCAGGCGGAATTCGCCGAATGGGACTGCCAGGCCGAACTAACCCGCGGCTGGCGCAGAAGAAATAGTCATGGAGGAGGTCGTCATGTCTCGAAGTGCCGGAGCACACTACGAATGTGAGGAGTGCGGGGCGGTGCTGGTTTACGAGAAGCCGTGTCCGTGCACGTCGGAGACGGAGCACTCGGAGATCTGCTGCGGCAAGCCAATGAAACAACTGGTGCGGACCCAGTAGCGGCCCTTTGCGCGATTTAAGTCCGCAAACTCGGCAAAGATGCTGCGTCCCTGCATTATTCGGACAACCTGGCCACGATGACGGGAATCCGCGCGGCATAGACGACTGCCCGGCCGACCGAGCCCAGCACCATACCGGCGAATCCGCCACGGCCATGACTGCCGACGACTACGAGCTGAGCAGACTCCGCCCGCTGGAGCAGCCTGGGAGCCGGCCGGTCGCTCACCACGACCTTGGTCACGACGACGTCTGGGTAGCGCTCCCGCCATCCCGATAGCCGTTCGGCGAGGATTTCTTCTTCGCGGACCTCGAAATTCGACCATTCGATCGGAGCCTGACCGGGACGCCCGAAGTCGAGCGGGCCCATATCGCTCCACGCGTGCAGCGCCACCAGTCCTACGCCGCGGCGGTCCGCCTCATCGAAGGCGATCTCGGTCGCCAGTTCCGACGCCGGGGAGCCGTCGATCCCGACGAGCACCGGGGCGTCCGACGACACGGTCGCGAGCCCGTTGTCATCATGGATGACCGCGACGGGGCACTTCGCGTGGTAAACCACGCCGGAGCTGACCGACCCCAACAGCACGCGGGCCACCGCTGTCTGACCGCGTGAACCCACCACGATCATGCCGGCGTGCTTGGAGAGATCGATGAGGGTGGGGACTACCGGGGCGGCGTAGAACACTTCGCTGCTGATCTGATACGCGCCATGGGGCGCGGCCGCCTCGACGGCGATCTTATGAGCCGCCTCCAGGGCCTCGTGTGCGTGCGTTTCCTCCCACGATGAATACCCGCCGGGCGGCGATGCCGGCAGTTCGGGCGCGAAGAACTCCGGGATCGGCGGTGAGATATAGACTAATTTCATTGGCGCACCGTGCATTTCGGCATCACGCGCGGCCCATTGGACCGCCGCGTTCGACGACGGTGAGCCATCGACGCCAACCACGATTCCTGATGACATTTGTCGAGGTGACACCGAAGTCTCCTTCTTCCCGGGTGCGTCACGCTGGACCGTGAATTTTCACGGTTATGCCTGACCTTAGGTGACTCGGTTACCGGCGGTAGGAGGCGTTGGTCCCTAGTCGACGGACGCTATCGCCTAACAAAGATGTTGCCTGACAAGGGGCCGCCAGCACTGGCTCCCCGCACTCCAGACTTCCGACCCGACCATCGACGGCCACCGCGCCGCCGCAGTTGTGATCGGCAGGAGAAGTCTCGGCCACCGTGCCCGGCTCCCGCTCACTCAACAGGAACGGTGGGCGCTTGCAGGCACGCTGCCCGCGTCACTACGACGGGGTTTCAGACTTATAGGCCAGAGTGGGTTCGACCGGCCCGGCGCTGGTTCGACGTACGGTTTGCGCCCCGGGCGAGCGCCTTCTGCAGGCAGTGGATCACGGCCCAGGCTGCTCCTCGATGATGCCCAGCCATATCTGCGCGGCGTCGATGGCCACCTTTTCACTGATGAAGACGTGCTGCGTGCCGGTGTAGATGTCCCGGAATGCGCGCTCGAGGCGGTTGCCCTCCCGGATGGAGCCGGTCCCGGCGACCAGATGGGTCCATTCGGCGCAAGCCCGCGCCGTGTCGGTGGCATAGACGGCGGCCACCCGCATGTCGGCGCGCAGGGCCGGGGTCAGGTCCCCGCCCTCGGCGACGGCGGCCTCGGCGGTGGTGAACGCGTCGAGCACCAGCAGACGCGCGGCGCGCCAGGCCGCTGGCCCACATCTCGTCGACGATCGCCGGGCTGAGGGTGCGCGCCCGTTCTGACTCGGCGGCCTCCGCGCGCACCAGATCACGCATCCTGCGGGCCAGTGAGACAACCCGGTTATCGGCGTCGGCAACAGACGTCATGGGCCACTTCCGATCGTCGAGGGTTCGAGGAGAAAACTAGCACCGGTGACCGGACTGGCAACGCCGCGCAGGGCACCGACGGCGGCAGCGGCTTGTGCAGACCCTGACCTGATTCTTGCCGTCTGGACAGACAGACCTGAACACTCGTCGTCGGGTATCGAGAGACCGGAGGCCTGATGCGCGACACCACCGCCACCGTCGTCGCCGCAGTCCTCGGGCTGGGACGTACTTGCCAAGTTCGCGTTCTTCGCGCTGCCCTATCGCCGACGCCGAGCCCTGCCGGACAGACAGTACGGGGCCAAGGCGTCCGCCACCACCACCTCGGTTCTCGTCATCATGGCGTTCACCGTGGCCGCAGCTGCTGATGCTGACCGTGCTGGTGGTGCTCGGCCTCGGCTTCCTGTTCTCGAAGTGACTGTACCGCAATTCTTTTGGCTGACCCCAAGCCCGGACGTCAGGCCCGACACCGCCGTCTCCTACGCTTGCGCTGGTGGTCGGCGGGACAGCGAAGGCGAGGGAATGACGTGGACAGATGGATCGTCGACGCCATGAACGTGATCGGCAGCCGCCCGGACGGCTGGTGGAAGAACCGCGGCGCCGCGACGGCGGCGCTGGTCGAAAAGCTCGACCGTTGGGCGGCTGCGGAGGGCGCGAACGTCACGGTGGTGCTGGAGCAGCCGCCGCGCGTGCCGATCGACTCCTTGGTGATCGAGATCGCGCACGCGCCCAGGGCGGGCGCGAACTCGGCCGACGACGAGATCGTGCGACTCGTTCAAGCCGATGCCCGGCCATCCGAAATTCGTGTCGTGACCTCCGACAGGACATTGAGCGAGCGGGTCAGAAACCTGGGCGCCGGCGTCGTCCCCGCGGAGAGCTTCCGCAACCTGATCGACCCGCGCGACCGATGAGCCCCGGCGACGGAAACCCCGCACCCAACCGGGTCTGCGAACTCGCGCGGATCGACATCCCCATCATCCAGGCGCCCATGACCTACATCGCCGGCGCCCGACTGGCCGCGGCGGTGTCCGACGCGGGCGGACTTGGCATCGTCGAAACCACCTCCGAGCAGGGCCGCGCCGACCTGCGCCGCGTGCGCTCCCTCACCGCCCGCCCCGTCGGCGCCAACATCGCCCTGCTGTTCAACCGCGACCCGTCGGTGGTGGACCTGTTGGCTGCCAACGACATTCACTTCACGACCACCTCAGCGGGCGATCCGACGCTGCTCACGGGCCGGCTGCATGACGCGGGCATCACGGTGTTTCACGTAGTGGGCACCCTGGCGGCGGCGCGCAAAGCCGTCGACGCCGGGGTCGACGGCCTGGTGGTCGAGGGCGTCGAGGGCGGCGGTTTCAAGAACCGGTTCGGGGCGTCGACCATGGTGCTGTTGCCGTTGGTCGCCGACCATGTCGACGTGCCGATCGTGGCCGCGGGCGGAATCTGCGACGCGCGGTCCATGGCCGCGGCCCTGGTCCTGGGCGCCGACGGGGTGCAGATGGGCACCAGGTTGCTCGCCTCAGCGGAATCGCCCGTCCACGCCAACCTCAAGCGGGCGGTCGTCCATGCCGATGAGACGTCCACCGTGCTGCTCCCGCTGGACGGCAAACGGATGATGCGGGTGATCCGGACGCCGGCGGCCGAGAAGATCGGCGGCGCATCGTCTTCGGAAGAGGAGTCGTCGGAGGCGGGCGCCGCGGCGCTGCAACGGGTGCAGCGGCTCTACTTCGACGGTGACATGAGCGCCAGCGTCGCCAATACCGGTCAGGTCGCCGGCCGGATCACCGACGTCCGGCCGGCCGCCGAGATCATCACACGGATGTGGAGCGATTGCCGCCGGGTGCTCGCCACCGCGACGGATCGACTGTAAGACCCGCGGCGCTAGACGGCCGCGAGGGCCGCGTCGTAGTCGGGTTCCTGGCCGATCTCGGGCACCAGTTCGGTGTAGGCGACGTTTCCGTCGGGCCCGATCACCACGATGGCGCGGGCCAGCAGGCCCGCCATGGGGCCGTCGGTGATGGTGACGCCGTAAGCCTCGCCGAAGCTGTCGCGGAACGCCGACGCCGTCTTCACGTTCTCGATGCCCTCGGCGCCGCAGAACCGGGAGAAGGCGAACGGTAGGTCCTTGGACACGCACACCACCGATACGCCGCCGCCGGCTACGCGCTCGTTGAACTTGCGCACGCTGGCCGCGCACACCGGAGTGTCCACCGACGGAAAGATATTCAGCACGACGGGCTTACCGGTGAACTGCTCGCTGCTGAGCGGTCCCAGGTCCACGCCGGTCAGGCTGAAGGCGGGGGCCGGCGATCCGACGGCCGGGAGCTCGCCAACGGTGTTGATCGAATTTCCACGCAAGGTTATCTGTGCCATGCGCACAGTCTGCCAAGGCCGGCGCGGCCCCTCGGGGCCAGGTGCCATGTCCTCGTCGGGGGGCTATGCCTCGGGCTGCAGGATCTCGTTCGAGGCGAGCCGGCCGCCGGCCTGCATCCAGGCCGCCACCACGCGGGGCGCGTCCCGGTTGGGGTTGTAGATGTCCTCCTCGCTGGAGAACTGTCCGTCACCCGCGTACACCAACCGGGTCCAGTTGGGGAACCAGAAGGGCTCGCCTTGCGGGTCGGTGGGGTGGTCGAGCAGGTTCTTGATCATGATGACGACGGCGTCGTTGTCATCGTCGTAGGCGATCCAGTCGGACGGGAACCGCATATGCGGGAACGGGGCCATCACGGCGACGATCCAGTCCCGCACCGCCTCGCGCCCATGGAAGACCCCGTAATGATGCTCGGTGTAGACGACGTCCTCGGTGAAGAGGTCGGCGAAAGGTCGCCAGTCCCCCGATGCGCTGCATCCCTCGACGACGCCGGTGTAGTTCCCGACGGCTTGCTCGATTTCGGCCCTGCTGAATTTGCCCATGGCGGACACACTAGAACGTGTCGTTTGCCGGGTGTTCGTTCCGCCGAGATCGACGCCAGCGCGCTCCCTACTCGCACTTTTCCGCGCTGCCGTCGATTTCGCCGGCCACACCCCATGCCGGACACTGGAACGCGTGAGCGTTTTCGACATGTTCGACCTGCACGGCAAGAAGGCGCTGGTGACCGGGGCGTCCAGCGGCATCGGCAAACACGTCGCGCAGGCCTACCTGGAGGCCGGAGCCGATGTCGCCATTGCGGCAAGGCATTCCGACGCGTTGCAGCGGGTCGCCGGCGAGCTGGCGGCAGCCGGTGACGGCCGGGTCCTGCCTGTCCGGTGCGACGTGACGCGGCCGGACGAGGTCACCGACATGCTGGATCGGGTGACCGCGGAGTTGGGCGGCGTCGACATCGCCGTCTGCAACGCCGGCATCATCGCGGTCCAGGCAATGCTGGACATGTCACCGGACGAGTTCCAGCGCATCCAGAGCACCAACGTCAACGGCGTGTTCCTCACCGCCCAGGCGGCGGCCCGGGCGATGGTCCGGCAGGGGCGCGGCGGGGTCATCATCAACACCGCCTCGATGTCCGGCCACATCATCAACGTCCCACAGCGGGTCGGCCACTACTGCACGTCCAAGGCGGCGGTTATCCAGCTGACCAAGGCCATGGCGGTGGAATTCGCTTCGCACCATATCCGGGTCAACAGTGTCAGCCCCGGTTACATCCTTACTGAGCTCGTCGAGCCGCTGGCCGAGTACCACTCCCAGTGGGAGCCGAGGATACCGATGGGCCGGTTGGGCCGGCCGGACGAGCTCACCGGGCTGTACTTGTATCTGGCCAGCGACGCGTCGAGTTACATGACCGGGTCAGACGTGGTGATCGACGGCGGATACACCTGCTGGTGACTCGGCGGCGTGCATCACCCGCCGGTGATCCACTGGCGTGCTTGGTCGATCTCCCCGGCGGGAAAGTGCCGGATCTGCGCCGACACGAAGTGTGAGGCCAGGTGCTCGGCGACGTCTCCGAGGTGGGAGTCGGTGACCACGGCGACCTTCTTGACGTGCTTGTGATGATCGCGGACGAAACGGAAGTGGGTGACCAACGCCCCGAAGCTGTCCCAGCCCGGGAAGGACGGCGCGCTGATGATCAGGCCGGCCAGGTCGCCGTTGGCCTCGATGTGCGGGTCCACGGCCTTGGCGAGTCCGGCGAAGTCTTCCTTGTCGAGCGCTGCCGTGGGTCGAACCTCGAGGATGGAGTGCTCGGCGTCCAGGGTGTAGTCGATCATGGTGCTCCTCGAAGATTCGGGTGATGCCGCCATGATGCCGGCGGCGGTATGGCGTGGATAAGAGCACAAAGTCATCGGCGGAATCAGGGTCATCGGCGGAATTCGGTTATGCCTCTATCTCGCCCGAAATTCCGCGCTCGATGCCCGCCTGCGTCGTGGCCGGCAGGACGAGCAGGCCGTCGAGTTCCTTGCACGCCACGTCGTAGGCGTTCTGTCGTTCCTGCGGCGCCGCGGCCGTGTCCGAAGCCACACGCAACAGGCTCTGAGCGCGCGCAATCCGCTGCTGTTCTGAGCGAGAGAAGTCGTTGCGGCGCCTGCGCTTCGCCTCGCTTTCGGCAACGTCGAACGCGGTCACGTAGTCCTCGACGGCGGCTCGATACTGCGCGGCGGCCTCCGGGTCGTCGAGCAGGTCCTCCGCTTTGACCGGGCGCAGGAAGTCGGCTCGCAGCTTGGCTTTGTGGAAGCCGACCGTGAGCGGATCGCGCATGTCGGTCATCAGCGGAAAGTCGAGCAGCTTGGCGACGTCGAGTTCGTACTCGAGCCACCGGCCGTCGGTGCGCGTGTGCTCCTCGACCACGCGCCGGATCGACCGCCACTGCGCGGCCTGGTTGTTACCGGGGTTTGCGGTCGAGGTTTCCGGCCCCGGTGCGCCGTGCGACTCCTCGGCCCTGCGCCGGTGGGAGCTGAAAGCCCGGAACGCGGCGACGGCCGCACCGGTCAGCGGCAGGATCACGATCAAAAACTCCACCAACCGGAACAGCAAACCCATATGGCCAGGATGCCATTCGGTGCGGCGCCCGGTTGATCCGGCGCGAGCAACGGGTGCACGCCGCAGGCGGCCCGCCGCCGAGCGTGGGGTCTATGGCCGAATTTGAGGCAGCTTCTGTGTTTAGGGCCCACACTCGGCGACTGATGTGCGGACGCGTCAGCTCTGGGGCCGCTCACAGAATTCCGAAGCCGTGCAGGGCCTCGACCCCGAACCAGGTCCCGAACACCAGGCTCACCACGATCACGATCGGCCGGTCGTTGTCCTGAATCCAGCGCAGGGTCCGGTCCAGCGCGGCGCGCGACCGGCCCGGCAGGATCGCGGCGGCGCCGAGCACCAGCAGGTTCCCGCTGGCCGCGAGGACCACGAAGGCGACGTAGGTGGCGACGTTGGTGACGTGCCCCAAACCGGCATTGCCGATCACACCGATCGCGGCGAGCGTGAAGACCCACGCCTTGACCGACACCGCCATCACGCCGGCCCCGATGAGGAAGGCCTTGAGGGGGTGGCCGAGGTGAGTATGGCCATCCACTTCGGCGGCGGGGCGTCGGGATCGTCGCCGCTGAGCATTTCCCGCGCCGCGGCGACCAGAAACAGAAGGGCGACGACCAACAGGACCGTCGACACGATCCAGTGGCGGGAATGAGCCGGGTTGGCGCTGCGCGCACCCCAATGCAGGATCGTTCCGAAAACCAGGCCCTGAACCAGGCGGGTGCTGCCGTGCCCGGCGATCCAGGCGCTCGCCGCCCGCAGCCGCGAGGGCGTGCCGAGCAGCATGATCGTGATCGCGATCTCGACCGGTTCCAGGGCGCTGCCGAGAATCAGCGGGACCAGACCGCTCCACATGCCCGTGGAGGATAACAAGTCGTCGCGGCGGCCCCGCGGTTACTGCGCGGCCAGTGCCGCGCGCGCCTCGGCCTCGGCGATCGCCACGGCCAGATCGGCGGGGTGCGGGCGAACGGTGGCGTCGATCCGGTCGATCCGGCCGGTGAACCGGAAATCGTGCCTGTGAGGCGCGACCGGCGAGCCGGTGTCGACGCCGACGTTCAGCGTTTCCCCGCTCATCGAGAACCGGAAGGGGACGGTGCGCTCGACGCGCCCGGTGACCACCGCGGCGTCGCCGACAAGCAGCGACACCGAGGCGCCCCTGCCCAGCCCGCCGCCGTCGTAGTCGAACGAAAGGCCAAGAACCACTGGGCCTTCCGGAAGCACGTCCGGCGCGGCGATCGTCGTGAGCTCATGACCCACGTAATTGTAGGCAAAGTAGGGAATGCCGTCGTTCAGGTACAAACTCCACCCGCCCATCGCCCCGCCGATGCAGATCACCACTCCCCCTGCGCCGCCGGACGGGCTGTGCAGGTGCGCGCGAATCTCGAACGACGTGCTGGTGTAGCCGAGTGTCGCGGTCTCGGGGATGCGCACCTGCCCGGCGTAGTAGGTGACCGAGGTACGGTCGGCCAGCAGGTTCGGCCGATTGGCCGGTAGCGCGCGGGCCAGCGTCGCGTCGCTGAGTGGGTAGACGTCGTGTTTGCGGGCTTCGGCGTCGAAGACGGCCTTCAACTCGGCAAGTTTGTCCGGGTATTGGCCGGCCTATCGGGCGCCGACGTCTGCTGCAGCCGGATCCAGTCGATCGCCCTGTCGGCGAGATCCTCGCTGAGGTGGTAGTCGTCGCGGCCGAGGTGCGGCTCGACGGGTGTGGTCTGGTCGTACAGCGCCGGCTCGTATTGCGAGGTGTCGCCGCCCAGAAAACCGTAGAACCGCTCGAACCCGAGTCCGGTGGGCCAGCGGTCGAACGGGCCGGCTGGGCCCGTTTCCCACGTCGGCGTCAGGTGCGCCTTGCCGAACAGGGCGGTGCTGTAGCCATTCATGTACAGGACCTGCGCGACCGTGGCCGTGCTCTGCGGTATCACGCTGTCGTAACCTGGGAAGCCATAGGCGATCTCGCAGATGGTGCCCATGTGTGCCGTGTGGTGGTTGCGCCCGGTCAGCAGGGCGGCCCGTGTGGGCGAGCACAGCGCGGTGGTGTGAAACTGGTTGTAGCGCAGACCGGCTCGCGCGACTCGGTCCAGCGCCGGTGTCGGGATGGGGCCGCCGAATGTGGATGGGGCGCCGAATCCGACGTCGTCAAGCAAAACCACGACGACGTTCGGTGCGCCGCTCGGCGGGTAGGTGATCGACGGCCGGACCGGGGTGGAGTCTTTCGCGAGCGGGTTGACGACGCAGCTGAACGGTGGCTCGGCGGGTGGTAGGTCGACCATTGTTCCTTCGTGCTCGTCGATGCGCCGATACTGCTACGCGGAACTTACACGCGGAACTCAAGCGCCGGACATCTGGCGCACGCCCAGCGTCCCGTCCAGATAGTGGGCGCGGCAGGCTCGGCGTGCCAGTTTGCCGCTGGTGGTGCGCGGGATGGCGCCGGCCGCCAGGAAACGCACGTCGGACACCGTCACACCGTGCCGTTGGGCCACCGCGGCCCTGATCGCCCCGATCGCCGCTCGCGGATCGTCGTGGCTGGTGCCCGCAGCCCGTTCGGCGACGATTACCAGGTGTGCGGACCCGTTCGCCGGCACGGTGAACGCGGCGACATAGCCGCGGCGCACCATCGGCGAGGCGTCCGCCGCGGTGGCTTCGATGTCTTGTGGGTAATGATTGCGGCCCTCGACCGTCACCAGGTCCGCCCTGCGGCCGGTCACGTACAGCGCGCCGTCGAGGTACACGCCCAGATCCCCGGTGCGCAGCCAGGTGCGTCCGACCGCCGAGCCGTCCCCGTGGCTGCCCTGCTCGAGTCGCGCCTGCAGTTTGGCGCCGAATGCCAGCTGCGTCTCGTCGGGAAGCCCCCAATAGCCCCGGCCGACGTTGTCGCCCTGCAACCAGATTTCGCCGACCCGGCCGTCGGGCAATTCGGTCTCTGTCTCGGGGTCGACGATCACCGCCCATTCGCTGCGCGCCACCCGGCCGCACGAAACCTGTGCCACCGCGTTGGGCGCATCGGCCGCGACGGGTACCGCGCGACCGGCGCCCAGTTGTTCGCGGTCGAGGTACACGACCGACGGCTCCTCTTCGGGAGCGATGTTCGCGACGAACAGGGTCGCCTCGGCGATGCCGTACGACGGCTTGAACGCCGTGCGCGGCAATCCGAAAGGCGCGAACGCCTCGGTGAATGTCCGGATGGCGTCCATGCTCACCGGTTCGGAACCGATGATCATCACCACGTTGCCGAGGTCGATGTCGTCGCCCGGAGCCGGCCGGCCGCGCTGCGCGGTCCATTCGTAGGCGAAGTTCGGCGCGGCGGTGACCACGCGGCCCTGCCGGGACCCGGCGGAGAGGGCCTGGATCCACCGCAGCGGTCGGCGGACGAACGCGGCGGGTGACATCAGCGTGGAGTGTCCCCCGTAAACAGCGGGGAAGCCGATCATCGACAGGCCCATGTCGTGGTAGAGCGGCAACCAGCTGACGCCGTGGGTGTTGCGGTCCAGCAGGTCGATCGACAGGATCATCTGCACCAGATTGGTGCCGACCGCCCGGTGAGTGATCTCCACGCCGACTGGGGGCCGCGTCGCGCCCGAGGTGTACTGCAGGTGGGAGACGTCGTCCAGGTCGAGCTCGGTCGGCGCGAAGTTCTCGCCGTCGGCTTCGGATATGTGATCGATGACCAGAACTCGCGGCCGTGTACCGGCTGAGAGGCCGGCCAGAAACTTCTCCACGGCCGTCTTTGCCGCCGTCGTGGTGAGCACGGCCGTGGGCTCCGAATCGCGCAGCGCCGTGTCGAGACGCTCGGCATGTCCGGGCAGTTCCGGCGCGAACAACGGCACCGCGATTGTTCCGGCCTTGATCGCCGCGTAGAAACCGGCCACATAGTCGATGCCTTGCGGCGCGAGCACCGCAACCCGCTCACCGCGCTCCGCGACGCGTTGCACGTGCGCGCCGATCGCCCGCAACCGGGCGCCGAACTCGGTCCAAGTCACTTCGACGGCCTGACCGTCGGCCGCGCGGCTGTGATCCAGGTAGCGGAAGGCCACGGCGTCACCGACGTTCGCGACATTTCGCTCAATCAGCGATATCAGCGTCGCGTCCGCCGGCAATACGACCTCGCCCTGGGCGTCCAGGCAGTCCTCGATTTGCAGCAGGCCGGGGACGCCTGCCCTACTTTGCGGGGCACCGGGATCCATACGCGCAGTCTAGGCAACCGCCGTGCGGAGTTCGGCCTTCCGGCGCGGCGTGGGCCCGAAACGAGGCCACGGGGATGCGCGCGCCGACCCGGCGTTAGGGTATGGGCATGCCGGACCGGAAGTATTCGTTCGAGGTCAACCGCACCAGCAGCGCGCCGGCGGCGACATTGTTCCGGCTCGTGACGGACGGTGGCAACTGGTCGACGTGGGCTAAGCCGATCGTGGTGCAGTCCAGCTGGGCGCGCCAGGGAGATCCGGCGCCCGGCGGTATCGGGGCGATCCGCAAGCTGGGTATGTGGCCCGTGCTGGTGCAGGAGGAGACCGTCGCGTACGAGCAGGATCGGCGCCATGCCTACAAAATGGTGGGCGTGAGTCCGGTCAAGGACTACTTCGCCGAGGTGGTGCTCACGCCGAACCCGGCAGGCGGAACCGATATCCACTGGACCGGCTCCTTCACCGAGCGGATCCCAGGGACGGGCCCCGCCTTGCGTGCCGCGCTGGGCGGTGCCGTGGCATTTTTCGCGGGTCGGCTGGTCAAGGCGGCCGAGCAAGGGGCAATGCACTAGCGTCGTCGGGCGAACTGGCCTGCCCGTGAGGCGATTTCGCACGTCAGCCGGCCGACGGTTGCGGCATCCCGACCGCTAGTTCGAGCCGACCTCTTCTTCATACTTCTTCGTCATGTGCGCGACGGCCTCCAGCTGCGACTGCGCAAGCCCTTCCCGAACCTGGCCGGCGCGGTGCGCGGCGTCCAGCGTCGGCTGGGCCTGACCCTGGAAATGGGGCATCACTTCGGCGGCGAACAATTCGGCGGATCGTTTGGTGGCCGCCGGGTTCGCCCACTCGTGTCCCATCTGCAGCATGCTGCCGAATCCGCCGGATTGATCCCAGAGCCGCTGTACCTGGGCCCGCGCCTGCTCGGGAGTGCCGATGACGCCCGCTCCGTTGTCGTTGATGACGTCGATCATCTCGTCGAGTTGCTCGCCCGGCATGGTCATCTGCGGGAACGCGGCCACCTTCTGGAAGTAGCGGAACCACGGCTCGATGCCGAACTTCACCTCCTCACGGGCCTGCTTTTCGGTCTCGGCCAGATGGAACAGCCCGACCAGGCTCCAGTTCTTGCGGTCCACCCGGGTGCCGAAAGCCGCCGCGCGTTCCTCGACGATGTCCCAGTGATAGGACAGCGCGTTGAAACCCTCGACGGTCAGCGTCGCCCCGATCGACAACAGGCCGATGCCGTGCTTGCCGGCCAGCCGCGCACCGGTCGGCGAGGCGACCGCGGCGACCGCCAGCGGGATGGCGTCAGAGTACGGGGCGAGTTGCAGCCGGGCGTCGAAGAGTTGTTGGGTGGCGGTTTTCGCGGACACGGTCTCCCCGGCGAGCAGGCGAACGACGATGTCGAGGTTCGTTTCAAGAAGCTCGCGGGTGTCGGTCGGGGTCAGTCCGATCATCGCCGAGTCTGTGG
>Ga0080006_1123378_pt1 | contig 17442 bp, 14 predicted proteins | sample RS3BMetagenome_FD_69209 | JGI IMG/M metagenome (GOLD analysis project Ga0080006, IMG submission 69209) | Ferric oxide microbial mat and aquatic microbial communities from Rainbow Spring, Yellowstone National Park, USA - RS3B (SPADES... ... | reverse complement strand
CGACCACCCCGACGGCCACCGATGGGACTGGGCCCGTTGCGAGCAGTTCCACCACCTCATCGGCCTCCGTCGGGTCGATGTCCCGGTCAGTCGGGCTCGGGCACTCTCCGACGCGATGGAAGGAAACTTCCGCAACCTGAGCCAGACCGATGGCGGCGACTTGAATTTGAAGGATCGGCAGGAATGGGCGCGGTTGGCCTTGCTCGGGCTGGTCGACCTCGAACTGGCGAAGCTCCGGGACCTCCTCGACCGGTTCGATCACGAAGGGCTCGAACTCGATCGCGAGGAAGCCGCCGATCGGGCGATCTTCGACCCCTCGCCGGCCGCCTCGCTGGCTCGAAAGTACGAGGCGGCGTCCGAACGCGGCCTCTACCGGGCCCTCCGCGAGTTTCGCGAGATCCAGGGTGATCTTCCGCAAGTCGATGAAGAAAAAACACTTGCGATCGAGTCAACCGAGGAAATGGGTTCGTCTTTTCCCGACTCTGCCGAAGAATCAAGCGTTGATACCAGAAACATGATCGGAGGCGATTCAGGGTCGCCATCGGAGCGAGTGACGCCTTTGACCCGGGAGGCTGACCCCGTTTCGCGACGGAATCGCCGCCGTCGGCGACTTTGAGTGGTCTCGAAGACGACGAACAGGTCCCGATCGCCCGACTTGGTCAAGGCGTGCTGGGTTTCCACGCCCGGCGAGTACTGATCTGGCCTTGAAATTGCAGTAGTCAATTCTGATTGGATCCTGATTTCAGGCACCGAAGAAAACGAGGTGTTCCTTGGCTTCCAACATTCCGACAACCGACCCGAGTTTCCATCGGCCCCCGGTCGCGGAGGCTCGCGCGATCCCTCGATGGCTTCCCCCGATCGCGATTCTCAACCTGGTCGGTCTGGTCGTCGCGCTCGGCCTGGCTGGCTTCGTCTTTTACGAGCAGCACGAACAGTCGAAGGTCGATAAGCCGATCCAGGCCAGGGTCGATGAGGCCGAGAAGACCTCGAAGAAGGTCGCCGACAAGGAAGCCGGGGTCGAAACCAAAGTCCAGGATCTCTCCAGAAATCTCGAGGAGCGTCCCGCTCCGACCAACTTCGCGCCCCAGATCAAGACCATCGAGGACCGCCTGGCCGATCTGGGCAAGTCTCTGGCCGATCTCAACGATCAGTTCACCGGCCTGAACAAAAAAGTCGATGCGATGAGCCAGGGAAATGTCCTCGAATCGTCGCCGAAGTTCGCGTCGGTCGAGAATCGGCTCACCGAGGTCTCGGGAACCCTGGAGACCTTGAAGGCGAAGGTTGCCGCCATGACTACGCCGGTGGCTCTCGCCGCCGACGAGATGAGCCAGGCGGTCGCCTACTTCAAGCAAGGCAAGTGGACCGAGGCCAGGAACCTGTTCACGAAACTTCAGGCGGATTCTCCCGACGACGCGCGGGTCTGGTACTTCTCCGCGCTTGCGGAGGGGCTGGCCAGTCGAGACTGGAAGGGAGAGCCCGAACGACTCGTCGCGGCGGGGATGGCCCGAGAAAAGGCGGGCAAGCCCGACAAGGCGAAGATTGACGCCGCGTTCGCCGACCTCACCCCGGCCACCGGTCAGGATTGGCTCGCCTTTTACCGGAGCCGGGCGGGGTCGGCCCCCGACCACCGCTGAGCTTTCGCGACCGTGACCTGACCGCCGACTTGTTCAGCGTCGACCCGGGTGGGAGAATCGGATCATCGGCCTTCCACCCCTCCCCGAAGCGGAGATAACCTTGATGAATCCCGATCTCAAGACACCCCGGCGAGAGTTCCTCCGACGCAGCGGCGCGACCGTGGCCGTTGGTGGGCTTGGATTCGCGTTTCCGATGATCGTCGATCGAAAGGTGCTCGGCGGCGCTTATGGACCCCCGCCCAGCGAACGGGTCCAGGTCGGCGTCATCGGAGTCGGCGGCCAGGGAACCTTCAACCTCAAGGCGCTCCAGAAGGAAAAAACCGCCGAGGTCGTCGCGATTTGCGACGTCGACAAGGATCACCTCGAAAAGGCCAGAAGCCTGGCGGGCAAGGACGACCGGCCATTCCTCGCCTTCAGCGATTACCGGCGGATGCTCGACGACAAGTCGATCGACGCCGTGCTCGTCGCCACGCCCGACCACTGGCACGCCTTGACGACCATCGACGCCTGTCTCGCCGGCAAGGATGTTTACTGCGAGAAGCCGCTCGGCCTGACGATCGACGAGGGCAAGGAGATGGTCGAGGCCGCCCGGAAGACCAGGAGGATCGTCCAGACCGGCAGTCAACAACGCTCCGACGACCGCTTCCGAATGGCCTGCGAGATGGTCCGATCCGGCCAGCTCGGCCGGATCAAGACGGTGAAGGTCAGCCTGCCCGCCGTCAACTTCAAAGGGCCGGCCGTCCCGGATTCGACCCCACCGCCTCAACTCGACTATCAAACCTGGCTCGGCCCGGCGCCCGACCGGCCCTACAACGAGAAGCGGGTCCACTATCTCTTCCGCTTCTTCTGGGACTACTCGGGCGGCCAGATGACCAACTTCGGCGCCCACCATCTCGACATCGTGCAGTGGGGACTCGGCCGCGATGAGAGCGGACCGACGACCATCGAGGCCACCGCGAAGTTCCAGAAGGACGGCTGGTACGAGGTCCCCGAGCAAAGCACCATCATCTATACCTACGACGATGGCGTGAAGGTGATCTGCGAGCAAGGCGGAAAGCCCGGCCCCAATGTCCTGTTCGAGGGGACCAAGGGGTCGATCGCCGTCTCGCGAGGCAAGATCGAATCAAACCCCGGCGAGATCATCAAGACCCCGCCAGGATTGGTCGACGTCCACCTCTACGTCAGCAAGAATCACCACAAGAACTGGCTCGACTGCATCAAGTCGCGAGCCTTGCCGATCTGCGACGTGGCGATCGGCCACCGATCGGCCACGGTCTGCCACCTCGGCAACATCGCCATCCGGACCGGCCGGAAACTGACCTGGGACCCGAAGGCCGAGATGATCGTCGGCGACACCGAGGCCGCCGGGATGCTCGCCCGCCCCTATCGCGCGCCCTGGAAGATCCGAGGGGCATCGGCGAAAAAGACCTCGCCAGTTCGAGCGTAACAAGTCATCATTAATTCACAAGAAAACGTCCGCCGAAATCCCTCGATAAGGACTCCGGCGGACGTTCAATTTCGAAGCCAGGTCAGCTTATTTCCCGGGGATCGACGTGATCATATCTCGCGAGAGATAATCCTGGAACGTCAGGGCGATCAGGATCAGGAACCAGGCAACGGTCGCCGCGCCGACCAGCCAGGTGAGGTGATCGCTGTCGCGGAAGTGCATGAAGAACATCAGGATCAAGGCGGCCTTGATCATGGCGATCGCCAGGGCGACCACGACATTCAACTGCCCCAGCGGGAGAAACGCGGCGACCATCGTGAGCACCAGCAAGACCATCAAGACCCCGAAGATCTTGAGGTAAAGCGAGCGGTGCGAGTGGTGGCCATTCCCCTCGTGAGCGTGGGCATGGACCTGAGCGTGTTCAGCCGGGGCGGAAGTGGTATGAGTTGTCATGTGTTATGGTTCAGGTCGATGAGGTAAAGAAGCGGGAACAGGAAGACCCAGACCAGGTCAACGAAGTGCCAGTAGAGCCCGAGCGACTCGACCGTCGTCCCGTCGGCAAATTTATTCCGGTAGATCATGAAGGCCAGGATGCCGATGGCGGCGATCCCGATCACCATGTGCAAGGCATGCAAACCCGTCATGGCGAAGTACAGGACGAAGAACAACTTGACGTGACCGAGTTCCGCCGCGTCGAGCTTCTCCACCAGCTTGTGCGGTGCAAAGTCGAGGCCGGGGATCAGGTGATCACGATAGTCGATCGAGTACTCCACCGCCTTGACCCCGAGGAAGATCGAGCCCAGGATCATGGTGATCACCAGGTTGATCAGGAGAGGTCGGAGCTTGCCGAGCTTGGCGAAATCGACCGCGAGCGCCATCGAGAGACTCGAGCAGAGCAGGACCCCGGTGTTGATGAACCCGGCCTGCCAGATCAGCTCGAGGCTGCCCTCGGCGAAGCCCGCGTGATACTTCCATCGGAAGAGAATGTAGGCGAGGAACATGCCACCAAAGAACATGACTTCGGTGGCAAGGAACGTCCACATTCCCAGTTTGGTTGAGTCGTCCTGCTGCTGCAAGTCGTCGAAATGCGACAGCAGGGCCGGTTCTTCTTGCACGACGGCGTTAGACACTCGGGCCCTCCTGGATCTCGTATTCGTAAGGATCTTCGGTGACGATCGGAGTCTCTTCGAAGTTGTGGGTCGTCGGCGGCGAAGGCGTCTGCCATTCGAGCCCGGTGGCTCCCCAGGGGTTGGGGCCGGCGATCTTACCATACTTCAGAGAGAGCAAGAGATAGACCAGCGGGAGGACATAACCGACCGCCAGGATCGAGGCTCCCGCTGAGGACAGGACGTTGAAGACCTGGAACTCGGCGGGATACTCGTGATACCGCCGGGGCATCCCCAGATAGCCCAGGACAAACTGCGGGAAGAAGGTCAGGTTGAAGCCGACGAAGACCAGGAGGGCCGAGAGCTTGCCCCAGATCTCGGGGTACATCCGACCCGTGATCTTGGGCCACCAGAAGTGGATCCCGCCGAGGTACGCCATCACCTGCCCACCCACCATGATGTAATGGAAGTGGGCCACGACGAAGTACGTGTCATGGACATGGACGTCAACGGCCAGGGTTGAGAGCATCAAGCCAGTCAGGCCGCCGATCAAGAACAGCCCGATGAACCCCAGGGCATAAAGCATGGGCGTGTCCGCCGAGACGGAACCCTTGTAAAGGGTGGTCACCCAATTGAACACCTTGATCGCCGTCGGCACGCCGATCAGGAAGCTGATGATCGAGAACACGATGCCGGCATACATCGACTGGCCGCTCACGAACATGTGGTGGCCCCAGACGAGGAACCCGAGGATCGCGATCGCCATCATCGCCACGGCCATGAAGCGATAGCCGAAAATCTTCCGCCGTGAGAAGCACGGAACGATCTCGTTAACTACGCCGAAGCCGGGGATGATCATGATATAAACGGCGGGGTGCGAGTAGAACCAGAATAAATGCTGGAACAGGATCGGGTCGCCCCCCAGGGCCGGGTCGAAGATGCCGACCCGCATGACTCGCTCCAGGGCGAGGAGAAATAGGGTGATCGCCAGCACCGGCGTGCCCAGGATCATGATGATGCTGGTCGCGTACATTGCCCAGACGAAGAGCGGCATCCGGAACCAGGTCATCCCCGGAGCCCGCATCTTGTGAACCGTCACGATGAAGTTCAGGCCCGTGAGAATCGACGAGAATCCGGCGATGAAGACGCCCGTCGCCGCCAGGAGGACGTTCGTATTGGAATACATCGAACTGTAGGGCGTGTAGAATGTCCAGCCGGTGTCGACCCCTCCCCAGAGGATCGCGGCGAGGGCAAAGAGACCGCCCGCGATGTAGATATACCAGCTCAGCAGATTGATCCGGGGGAAGGCCAGGTCGCGGGCACCGATCATCATGGGCAGGAAGAAGTTTCCCAAGACCGCCGGGATCGCCGGGACCAAGAAGAAGAAAACCATCACAATGCCGTGGAGCGTGAACATCCGATTGTAGAGGTCGGACCGGAGCAGATCACCCCTGGGGGTCATCAACTCCAGCCTCATCAAGGTGGCGGCGGACCCACCGATGAAGAAAAAGAAGGTGATCGAGATCATGTACAAGATCCCGATCCGCTTGTGGTCCGTGGTCAAGAGCCACGACGCGACGGTGTGCTCGCTGGTCAGGTAGTTCGACTTCGGGTAGGTCGAAGTCGCGACCCCTTGCTGCGTCTGAGTTCGGGTCTCTTCCGCAATACTCATCGCGCCCCCTCCTTCCGCCCGATCGACTTGATGTATTCCATGATCTGAAGTAGCTCTTCTTCTTTGAGCACGTCCTTGTAGGACGGCATCACCGGGTTGTACCCGGCCACAACTTGCGACTTGGGCAGAAGTATGGAATCACGGATGTAGCGGTCATCGGCCGTGACGAATTCCACGTCCTTGCCGTTGGCGGCCATGATCGGAACCTGACCGCCGTAGACGCCGTCCAGCTTGGGAGCCTGGAACTGCGAGTTCGTCCCGTGACATCCCGTGCAGTGGTATTTCTCGAAGAGCCGACCGCCGGTGGTCGCCATCGACTGGATGGCGTCGCTGCTCCCGCCGCCACTGCCGTTGGGTGAACCCTTGAGCCACTTCTCGAAGTCGGTCGGCTCCATCACGACGGCCCAGCCGCCCATCTTCGAGTGCTCGGTCCCGCAATACTCGGCGCAGAAGAGATGGTAGCGTCCGACCTTGTTGGGCTGAAACCATTCCGAGGTCAGTCGCCCGGGCAAGACATCTTGCTTCATCCGGAAGGCCGGGATGTAGAAGCTGTGGATGACGTCCTGCGAGGTCATGATCAGCCGGACCGGTCGACCCAGCGGCAAGTGGATCTCGTTGATCTCGCTCCTCCCCTGAGGATGCTGGACCTTCCACATCCACTGCTTGCCGACGACGTAAATCGGTGTGGCGTCCTTGGGCGGGATGAACATCTGGACGAACACCTGCGTGCCCATCGCGAAGATCCCGAGCACGATCACGAGCGGCACGCCAATCCACGCCGCCTCGAGTTTCAAATTCGTGCTGAAGGCGTGCGATCGATCCGCCTGCGACCCCTTGCGATAGCGGATCGCGAAGAAGATGACGAAGAAACCGATCAACACCGTGAAGAAGACCGAGATGGCCATCAACACGAAGAAGACGTTGTCAACCCGCCCCGCAATGGTGGAGGCGCGCTCCGGAAAGAGAGGAAAGTCCCACATGGTTAAGGGATCACAGTTCCTGGAAGAGATTGAGGTTCGCGGCCCTGGATGCCAGGACCGTCCGACGATCGCGGCGGAGCATCACGAACAGGAACGTCCCCAGGGCCAGGGCGGTGGCAACCCCGAAGACGCGAATCAGAGTCATGATGGCGAGCGTGTACTTACCGGTCGCCGGGTCGAAGTCGTAGCAGTACAGTACCAGCTTATCGATGGGAGAGCCGATCCGGCTCGACTTGGCCTCGGACAAGGCATACTTCAACTCGCGGGCCGGATACTCGATCCCGTAGAAATATCGCGAAATCCGCCCCGACGGAGTCAGGAGCACAAACCCCGAGGCATGCGCGTAGAGGTTGAGCTTCGGGCTGTACGTGTAGCGAAAGCCCACAGCCTTCGCCAAAGCCATGATCGAGGGCTCGTCACCCGTCAAGGCATGCCAGCCCGCCTCAGCCCCGTCGCGGTTGTACCGCTTGAGGTAGTTCCTTCGGAGACTGTCGGCCTGCTCGGGCGTCTCCTTGGGATTGATGCTCACGGTCAGGACATCGAAATCCTTACCGATCGAGGGATCAAGCGGCTTGAGGCTTCGCGTCACTTCCCCGAGAACCTGAGAGCAAAGCAACGGGCAATTCGAGTATCCCATCACCAGAATGACCGGACGCTTGCCGAAGTAGTCGGCCAACTGGACCGGCTGACCATTCTGGTCGCGGAACTTCAGGGTGAGAGGAATCTGAGCGTTCAAATTCTGATCAAAACCGACTTCCTTGAGAGCCCCGCCCGGCTGGGCGTGGGCAGAGGAAGTCGCTTCGACCATCAAGCCGACAGCGATCAAGAGAATCGCACCCATTCTCGATGGGCCGAACGCCCCGCGGACCAGCCGCGAGCGACGATTGCTCCGAAGTTCGAGATGGGTAGAAACCGGGTTCATGATCGTTCCTTGGTTCGATCCGGGCGGATGCGATCGATCAATACTTGGCCATGTAGGGAATGGAACGCTTCGGGTACGGCAGATCCTTGTCGATTTTATCAGCCGGAGTGTCGCGGTGCGGCAGGAGCCCCTTCTTGCCGACAATCTGGATCGCCCGATCGATCGGGACGCGAATCGCGCCGGTCTTCTGATCCTTGTGGTACGTGGTGAGGATCTTGTCCTCATCCTTGTACATCGTGAGCATGTCGGCCGTCGTATCACGCTGAAGCGGGACCGGCGGGGCGGGTCGGACGTTGTCGCCCGCCTGCCCCTGGTCGTGAAGCCCCTCGTCGAGGATCTTCCGTTGAAGGGTCCGGGCGGATCGAATGTCTTCGACCGAATCGGAAGGGACACCGACCTTGGACTCGGGCACGATCACGCCTCGCATGATCGTGGTCATCACGGTCTGGAGAATGCCGCCGAAGACGAAGAGACCGATCAGGAAGAAAAGGATCGGCCGGATGGCGACGTCGCGGAGTTCGTGGCCGCGACGCTCGCTCTCGGGGTCGGGCGGTATGGGAGCCGGGTCATGCAACATTTCAGTGGCCTCCCGAGGCTTGCTTGAGAGCGGGCAGAAGTTGCGGGTCGTGAGCCACCATCAAGGGACGACCCTTGAGGAACCAGAGGAAGGTGGAGAACCAGATCCCACCCATCGCCACCGGGACCACGAAGTCGAGCCAGGTCACTCGGAACCAGCCGGGGTTTGGCTCCATGATGATATGACCCGCGCTATCCTTGAGGTCGAAGGCGGTCGACGCTCCGATCAGCCAGAAGTCGTCGATGAAGTGAGCGACGAGTACCAGAGCGGCAATCTTCCAGAGCGCCGAGATGTTTCGCTTCAGAGGCCGGGCGAGCAACACGAGAAACGGCACGGCGAAATGGAAGAGAATCAGGAATCGACCCATCCACTCCCACCCGCCATGAAGTCGCCGCATGTACCAGGGGATTTCCTCGGCAAGGTTACCCGCCCAGATGATCAGAAACTGGGAGAACGAGAGATAGCCCCAAAGCATTGTGAACGCCAGGAGCAAATTGCCCAGGTCATTGAACGTTTCCGGCTTGTCGAGCCCCTCGGTCTCACCTCGCCGCGAGATGATCGCAGCGATGATGATCATGAAGGCCAGCGTCGAGATCCCCTGACCGATGATCAGGAGAACGCCGTAGAGCGTCGAGTACCAGGCGGGCTCGAGCGACATTCCCCAATCGATCAAGGCAAATGAGACCGAAAGGAAGTAGATCACCAGGCCCACACCGCTCAGACCGTTGAGGCCGTAAGCCAGATCAGTCGACCCGCTCGCGTCCTGCCGGATCGAGCCGATCGTCAGGATCAGGCCGAGCCCGATCCAGAGGGCGAAATAGATCGCCACGCGGATGGTGAAGGCGGTCGGGTTCAGCCACCTTTGCTTGAATGAGGCATCCTGAGAGTCCACGTATTCCTGAAGCCGACCGGCGGGGTCGAGCGAGACCGGTTCCGTCGAACTGACCCGGACCGCCCCCCCCTCAGCCTGGGCCTTCTTGACGCCCGAGGGCTCGTCCACGCCGCCGACATGCTCGGCCTCGGTGCCCGGCGGATGATTGACCCAGGGATAAATCCCTTCCAGGTTGATCAGAACCGGGATGAAGAGCACGGCCATCAGGGGAATGGTGAGAATCCCGGCTTCGAGCGGTCGGCGGATCAGGAATCCCCAGGCTCCGCCGAGTTGCCGGTGGATCATCAGGAGCGCCAGAGATCCGAGCGAGAGCCCGAGAAAGAAGATGTACGAGGAGACGTACGCCCGATCAAACGCCTGCCGGTGGAAGTAGGCGCCCACCAGGGCCAGCGCGGCGAAACCAGCGCCAACGACCAGGCCGCGGCTTCGGAGGCGTTCGACCAGCGGATAAAGAGTTCCTCTCGGATTCATTTCTGGACCTCGGGCTGGCTGGGACTGGCGACTCGGGTCGGCGGCGCGGGCGTCTCCACTCCAGCGAGGGAGTTACGATCCTCGACGTCCAGGTCTTCCGGCTTGACGTTGTTGCTGTACTGAAGGGTCCGAATGTAAGCCGCGATCGCCCAGCGGTGCTGGACCGGAATCCGCGCAGCATACGAGTACATGGCTCCGTAGCCGTGCGAGATCACGTCGAAATAATGGCCAACTGGTTTTTGCCGGAGGTAGTCCGAATGGAACGTGGGAGGCGGGGAGAAGCCCCGACGAACCACCATGCCTCGGCCGTCACCAAGCCGACCATGACAGGGAGTGCAAAAGACCATGTATCGATCGCGACCGGTCTCGATCGTGGCCTCGTCGATCGGAAACGGGAAGACATCGGCGAGCTTGCCGTCGATCTTTCCCTCGTAATAAAGCGAGTCGCCCCGGAGCTGGCCCCGAGCGACGGTCCCGACAATATCGGGACGCGAAGAGGTGCCGTCGGCGAAGAACCTCGACGGTTCGTAGGGTTCATAGTGGGGCTGGTCGTACATATCCCGGCGGCAGCCGGTCGAGACGAGAAGCACCAGGGAAACCGAGAGCCAGCCCACTGCGCGAAGGACGCGAGTGCCAGGCAGGGCGACGGTTGTCAGTTGATGACCGATCCGCATCCGAGACCTTTCAGAGGGGGACATCGGAGATGGAATGGGGATGGAGCCCTTCCAGGAATCGAGACGTTTCCAGGCGGTCGAACTTGGGGTCGTCCGCTTCGATGCAGAGGAAGAACCGGTCCTGCGACGCCTTGGAGAAACCTTCGACGTTGAAGACCGGGTTGTAGGGCCGGGGGAGGCCGTTGAGAAAGAGCATGCCGAACACCGCGGTCGCCGAGGCGACCAGGACGGTCAGCTCGAAGGTGATCGGCATGAACGAGGGCCAGCTTCCCCAGGCCAGCGGCTTGCCAGCGATGTTGATCTTGTAGTGGTAGTTGGCCACGATCATCATCGCGAACCCGCCGATCCCGCCCGAGAGCCCGCCGCCGAAGATCAGCCAGGGGAGGATGGTCTTCGCGTTCAGGGCCTTGTCGATACCGTGGACCGGGAAGGGCGAGTAAGCATCCACTTTCTTGTACCCGGCCGCGGACACCTTCTCGGCGGCCTCGAGCAGGGCTTCGGGAGTCAGGAATTCGACCATGATGCCGTGAATTCCCAGCTCGACCTCTTCATGCGTGTGAGTCGCCATGACGGATCACCTCAAAACCGGTTCGGGGTGGGAATGGGCCTGATGATGATCGCCTTCCTGGTGCGCCAGTTCCTTCATCTCGGAGATGGCGATCGCCGGGAGGAACCGGACGAACAGGAAAATGAACGTGAGGAACAGGCCGATGGTCCCGAGGTAAGTTCCCCAGTCCCAGACCGTCGGCGAGTACATACCCCAGGCACCGGGAACAAAGTCGCGGTGCAGGCTCATGACCACGATCACGAATCGCTCGAGCCACATGCCCACGTTCACGAACATCGAGACGATCCAGACCACCTTGAGGTTCAGTCGCATGGGCTTGAACCACATGAGCTGAATCGCCACGCAGTTGCAGAAGATCAGGGCGGCGTAGAATGGCCAGTACGGCCCGGCCACCCGGTTGGCCATCATGAAGCCTTCGTACTTGTTCGCGCCGTAGTACGCCATGAAGGTTTCCATGAAGTACCCGTAGGTGACCAGCAGCCCGGTCGCCAGCATGACCTTGGCCATGTTGTCGATATGTCGCCAGGTGATCAGGCCCTCGAACCCGTACCAGGTCCGGAGCGGGATCATCAGGGTGAGCACCATCGCAAAACCGGCGTAGATGGCTCCCGCGACGAAGTAAGGCGGGAAGATCGTCGAGTGCCAGCCGGGGATGATTCCGATCGTGAAGTCGAAGGACACGATCGTATGGACCGAGACAACCAGCGGGGTCGAGAGACCCGCCAGGATCAGGTAGGCGGTCTGATATCGCTTCCAGTGCCGGGCCGACCCGGTCCAGCCCATCGCTCCGGCGGCGTAAGCCATCCGGGCCAGCTTGTTCTGGGCCCGGTCGCGAAGCGTCGCCAGGTCGGGGATCAGGCCGACGTACCAGAAAAGGAGGGAGACCGTGGCGTAGGTCGAGACCGCGAAGACGTCCCAGACCAGGGGGCTCCGAAACTGCGGCCAGAGTGCCATCGTGTTCGGATACGGCCCCATCCAGTAGAAGCACCAGGGACGACCCATGTGCAACAAGGGGAACATCCCGGCGCAGGCCACGGCAAAAAGTGTCATCGCCTCGGCGAACCGATTGATCGACGTCCGCCATGACTGCTTCAACAGCAGCAAGATCGCCGAGATCAAGGTCCCGGCGTGGCCGATCCCGATCCACCAGACGAAGTTGATGATCGCGAAGCCCCACATCACCGGGCGGTTGATCCCCCAGACGCCGACCCCTCGAAACAGGAGCCAGGCCACGGCGATGAACAGGCAGTTGACCATGCCAAACCCGATCGCCGCGCCCAGAAGCCAGCCCTTGCTGTAGGGCTTCTTCAGGACGGCGTCGGCGATCGTGTCGTTGACCGACCCGATGGTCTCTCCCGGTCCCAGGACCGGCAGCTCCCTCTCGTTGAGCGGCCCTTGATTCAGATCCTTCGGAGGCATCGCGTCAAGCCTCGATCAGTTCGGGGTTGGGATTCCGGACCTTGCCGAGATAGGTCGTCCGGGGCCTGGTGTTCAGCTCGCCGAGCATCGCGTAGTCCCGAGGCTCTTTCTTGATCTTCGAGACCCGACTGTTCGGGTCGTTGAGGTCGCCGAAGTGAATCGCCTGAGCCGGGCAGGCCGACTGACAGGCGGTGACCACGTCGCCGTCCTGGATCCGCCCGCCCGACTCCTTGGCGTTGATCCGGGCACCGCTGATCCGCTGGACGCAGTAGGAGCACTTCTCCATCACGCCCCGCGACCGGATGGTCACGTCAGGGTTGTTCAGAAGCTTCAGAGTCGGCTCGTTCAGCGCCGGGTGAGCCTCATCAAAGTAGTTGAGGAAGTTGAAGTGACGAACCTTGTAAGGACAGTTGTTGCCGCAGTACCGGGTGCCGACGCAACGGTTGTAGACCATCACATTCAGCCCTTCGGCGTCGTGGACCGTCGCCGCGACCGGGCAGACCAGCTCGCAGGGGGCATCCTCGCAGTGCATGCAGGTCCGGGGCTGGAAGTAGACCTCGGGGTCGTTGGGGTCCTTGCCGTGGAAGTAGGTATCAACTTCCATCCACTGCATGTTCCGACCCGCCATGATCTGATCCTTGCCGATGACCGGAATATTATTCTCAGCCTGGCAGGCGATCGTGCAGGCGTTGCAGCCGGTGCACGAGTTCAGGTCGATCGCCATCCCCCACTTGTAACTGTTGTACTCGTATTCCGGCTTGATCGACTGTTCCGAGTGTTCCTCGTTCTCGTGGACGAAGTCGGGCCGCTCCAGGTAGTGCTCCAGGGTCGCGACCCGGATCAGGTCACGCCCCTCGACATAGCGGTGCATCTGCGTCGAGGCGAGCGGATAGGTGGCCTCGGTCTTGGTCAGTTCCAGGCCCGGCCCACCCGCAGGGGCGTCGGAGGTCCGCAGAGCATAAGCGTTGAAGCCCGTCCCGGTGCCGACCCGTCCCGTCTTGGTCCGGCCGTAGCCAAGGTGAAGCACGACCGTGTCATCGGCCTGACCGGGGACGATGAAGACCGGGGCCTGGATCGTCCGGCCCTTGTACTTCAGTTCGACAATCTGGTTGTTGGCCAGCTTGAGCTTCTCGGCGAGGTCGAACGAGACCAGGGCCGCGTTGTCCCAGACCAGCTTGGTGATCGGCTTGGGCAACTCCTGGAGCCAGCCGACGTTGTTGAACCGGCCATCCCAGAGCGTCGGATCAGGTCGGAAGACGACCTCCAGACCTGTCGACGGAGTCGCCGGAGGCCGGGGTCCGATCGCCGCGAGCCCCTTGGCGGTGACGGCTTTGGGCTTGGCCGAGGTGTCGGCGATCTTGCCGTCGTGGAGCGCTTTCCGCCACCTCGCCTCGAAGTCGGCGGCAGTCCCCTGAGCCTTCCAGTATTCCTGGACGACCTTCAGGGCGGGCCGCTCGAACTGGCCGAGCAAGATCGAGAGAATCTCGTGCGTTGACTTGCCGTTATAAAGAGGCGCGATCAACGGTTGAACGATCGAAGCCGTGCCGTCGAACGCCCGGGCATCGCCCCAGGATTCGAGGAAGTGAGCCTCGGGGATGTGCCAGACACAGTGTTCGGAGGTCTCGTCGACATGCTGGCCGAGCCGGATCGAGAGTGGGACCTTCCGGAGCGCGGCGGTGAACTTGAGATCGACCGGCGCCGTATAAACCGGGTTGCCGCCGAGGATCAGGAGCGTGTTGACCTTGCCGGCCTCCATGTCCTTGACCAGTTCGGTCAGCGATGCCAGGTGATCGACCGGGTCGGCCTCGATCGGCTCGATGTAGTGGACCGTCCCCTCGGGGCCGATGCTGCCGAGCGCCTGATTGATGGCGATCCCGACCGCGTGAACATAGGCCGGCTGGCAGTCGCCGACAAGGACGAGGCCCTTCTTGCCGGCCTTCTTGAGATCCTTGCCGACCGCGGCGGCCCACTTCGCTTGAACCTCGGTGAGCTTGCCGGGGGTGGCCCCTTCAACTCCGGCTTCCTTGGCGACGGCCAGGGCCAGGTCGACGAACTCGCTGGGCTTGATCGCCAGGCGATGGTCGGCGGCGGCCCCGGTGTTGGTGTGCGCGGTCTCGACCGAGTAGAGTCGGTTCATCTCCCCCTTGACGGGAGTTCGCTTGGCGGCGTAGGCCCGCTCGTCGGCGGTCCGACCGGGGGAGCCGCAGGCGAGGAAGTCGGCGTCGAGCGAGAGGATGACGTCGGCCTTTTCGAAGTGATAGATCGGGTCGACGATCTCACCGAAGGCCAGCTTCGACCCGGCCTTGGCCGAGTCCTTGCCGACGGCCTCGTAGCGGTGCCACTTCGCCTCGGGATAGGCCGCGAGGACTTCCTTGATCTGTCCAGCAAGGCTGGGCGAGCCCACCGTCTCGGTCAAGATCCGGAGCCCCGCCCCCTTCTTGGGGCGAAGGTCATTCATCTTGTTGGTCAGGGCGGCGAGGAAGTCGTCGAACGTGAAGTCGGCGAAGGTCCCGTCGTTATTGGCGTCCCCCTGGAGCACGACCTGCGACCGATCCGGGTCGTAGAGGCAGAGCGGAGCGGCCTGAGCGAAGATATCGGTCGAGCCCAGGCTGGCCGGGTGATCGGGGTTCCCCTCAACCTTGGTCGGTCGACCCGAATGACTCTCGACCAGGATGCCGGTCGCCAGACCGGCGAAGGTCATCGCCGTGGCGAAGAACTGGGGCCGACCGGGCACGACCTGCTCGGGGGATTTGACCCAGGGGGCGATCTTCTCGGGGGTCCGGATCGCGCAACCCGACACTCCGGCGAGGGCGAGCGACGCGCCCATCAGCTTGAGGAAGTGGCGACGGGTTTCGGGGTCGGTCATCTCCGTCGCGTTCTCGGGGAACTCGCGGTGGAGATAGTGCTGGAACGTTTCGGTTCCGGCCAGCTCCTCCAGGCTCCGCCAGTATTCCGGGCCGCTCGCCGAGGCGAGCCGGGCGCGGATTTCCGAGAGCTCGTCGGGGTTGGTCTCGCGTGACTTACTCATCGGTGGCAAATCGAGCAGTTATCGAGCCGCCCGACCTCAATTTTGTATTCTTCTCTCAGCTTGGTCCCAAGATCCGCGACATCGGTGGCCCCGTGGGCCTTCAGATCAGTCTCGCTGGCCGCCCAGTCCATCACGAACACAGCCTCTTTGGGCCGGAGGTGAGGCTCGGGGTTCCGGTGGCACTCCAGGCACCACTCCATGGTCAGCGGCTTTTCCTTCCAGGCCAGCGGCATCCGGTCGACCCGGCCGTGGCACTCGGAGCAACCCACTCCCTTCTGGACGTGGATTCCATGGTTGAAATAGACGAAGTCAGGAACCTGGTGGACCCGGGTCCATTCGATCGGCTTTTGCTCGCGAAGGCTGGCCCGGACCGGCTCCAGCATCGGCGCGTTCTTCCAGATCTGCGAGTGGCAGCTCATGCAGGTGTACGTCGGCGGCATCCCGGCGCTGGCCGAGACTTCGACCGAGGTATGACAGTACCGGCAGTCGATCCCGAGGCCCCGGGCGTGGTGCTCGTGGCTGAACGGAATCGGTTGCTCGCGGACCACCTTCACCAGGGTCTCATTGGGCGACTGGTTGACGAAGTAGGCCAGAGGCGGCACGGCCCCCCCGATCATCCCGGCGACGACGATTGAGAGTCGAGAGACCGTGTTCATACTGCGATGGAAGACCTGGGCCATCAGCGTCCCTTATCCTTCCTCCCCGCGATCGAGGGCGGGGACATCCCACCCCTATGGCTCGATACGGGTCTTGTTCTGTCAAAGAAGCCGGGCGGAGGCGGATCGGCGAGTCGCGGAATCTTGCGATGGGCGTCGCGTCTTGCTTGATGATCAAGCCGGGAAGCAAAGACGATGCCGTGATCCAGGACGGCTGGCTGGACCCTCTCAACGATTCCTCTCGGCCCGATCCGCGACCGCCTCAAACGTAAGGCGAGAGACTAACTCATCGAAGGGTCCTCCCACAATAGGGCAGCCCCGTTCGTTCCCGGCTTTCCGTAAAGCGTTCGCGAGCGAAAGGGTTTGGAGCGATTCCAGGACAGCCGGGTCGATTCCGGGAGGCCTGTCGGCACCCTCGGGACGTCGGTTGAACCGGCATCCGCCACGACTGGGGACCTGGTCACGGTCCGATCGATCGACCCGCGTCCTCCCTTCCGGATTCTTGAGTTCGGGATCAGGATTCTCAGGTTTGCGAAAAGACCCGGTCGAGGATTCTTGATCATCGAGCGGCCAAAAACCCCGGTATCTTCCTCGAAGAGTTTGGTTCAACCACTTGCAACGGTTCGACGGGTCTGGCAACCTCGACCGAGGCCTGTCGCCCTTCATTTTTCCTGTCGACGAGATTTTTTTATGATGCCCGAACCGCGATCGGTCGGACGAGACCACCAGGGATTCGCCCTGATCGTCGCCGCCGTCGGCCTGATCGCGATCCTCGGGATCTTGGCCCGTCCGGGAAACGCCAGTCCCAGGACCGAGTCACCGGTCGATCACCAACCCGCCCGGATCGGCATGAACTCGTGCGCGGCCCGGGGATGCCACGGCGCCGTCGACTCGACCGACCCGGCGCATGGCGAGGTCTTCATCAAGAACGGCGCCTACACGACCTGGCTCAATTACGACCCGCATGCCCGGGCCTACGACGTGCTGCTCGAGAAGCGGTCGATCACGATGGCCGAGCGGCTTCGCGGACCTCTCGAAGGTCGGCCGGCGCATCAGGCCAGGCTTTGCCTGTCCTGCCACGCCACGGTCGGCCCGACCGAGCCCAAGGGGCCCGGGGTCGCTCCGCTCTCCGACGGGATCTCCTGCGAGGCCTGCCACGGACCCGCCGACCGCTGGCAAGATCTTCACCTCAGCCCATCCTGGCGGGCTCAGGAGCCCTCGAAAAAAGCGGCCGACGGCTGGGTGGGCCTGTCGACGCCGACCGCCCGGGCCCGTTCGATCGCCGGGGCGAGGATCTCGCCCTCCTCGCGGCCGAGGAGGCCGCTCTCGCCCGCGTGGGGGTTGAGGGCGGCCAGGGCGATGCGCCGTGTCTCGACGCCCAGTCCCGCGAGCAGGC
>Ga0080006_1155437_pt1 | contig 17457 bp, 9 predicted proteins | sample RS3BMetagenome_FD_69209 | JGI IMG/M metagenome (GOLD analysis project Ga0080006, IMG submission 69209) | Ferric oxide microbial mat and aquatic microbial communities from Rainbow Spring, Yellowstone National Park, USA - RS3B (SPADES... ... | reverse complement strand
CCTGCGGATTGTCTTCATACATCACGTCGACACCGTGTCCAATGCGTTCGGCGTGGCCGAGGTCGACGGCTTCGCGGATGTGGAAGCGGAGACCGCCGGGGGAAACGAGGCCGGGAGCGAGTTCGCCTGCGTGGAGGGAGATGTGGACGGTGGGGTAGACGCGGTGCAGGTATTGGAGCATGAGCATCTGGCGGTGGTACTCGGACATGGAGAGGTAGGCGTCTTCGGGCTGGACGAGATTGATCCCGACGATGCGCGGGTCAACCGACGCCACCTCGAAGGCCAGCAGCGTCTGGGCGAAGACCTGCTGCGGAGGGTTGGAACGGAGAATCTGGTAGAGGAAGCGGATGGTAACCGAGCAGGCGGTGCGAGCACTGGGTTGGCCGCAGTTCTCGATGCGGTCGCGAGCGGCTAAGGCGTCGTCGAGTTCCTTGCGATCTACGGCTACTTCATCGCGGAGGCCTGAGGCGAGGAGGAGCTCGCGAAGACGGGTGAGGTCCGGGCGGCTCGTTCCGGTGGCGTCTCCGGTGCGATTCTGAGCGGGATCGGCTGGTGTGGTGGACCATTCGATGCGTGAGCTCATCGCGCGGACGTCGGTGAAGATGGGCGTCTCCATGACCTCAAGATATTGTTCGTTCTGAGCGGCGGCGCGAGTGGCGACCTCATCGAGCCACTCGCCGGTGTGGGATTTGTTGATGCCGTTGAAGCGATCGAAGGTGGCAAAGAACTGGTCGTGGCGGCTGACGCCCGAGCTGGGAACGAAGCTGCGCATGGAAAAAGAGTCGACCAGAGCGTCGTATAGCTTTTGATCCTGAAAGACGCTGGCGGCGCGCGCATTGCCCTCGCCACAGATGGGCTGCGGGGGGATGCTGCGGGTGGTCGCTTCGGGTTTGAAGAGACTCAACGTAGCGAGGTGAACGCAGAGGCCATCCTGGGCTGCATCCTTGAGGAACGTTTCGGCGTAGACAGCGCCGGAGAGATGCATGTGGAGGTCGGCGCCCTTTGGCATGAGGTTTAGGAATGCCGTGAGTTGCAGAGGGCTTTGTCTGGCGGTGTCGAAGGCACGGATGGCACGCTGCTCGCGAAGAGTTGGAGCTGGTGGCGATGTTCTCGGCACGGCCTGGGCCGAAGATTGCGACAGAGCTCCTGGAAGAGAGCAGAAGAAGAGGAGGAGGTCAGAGCCTCGACTGCGAAGGAGCATCGTGTGTCCTAACGATTGCGGAATGTCAAAGGATAACCTGACCTCTGAATTTGGAACTACGAGCACAGGTTGCTATACTCGGATAGCGCCTGCACCGCCCGCTGCTGGGCAGCAACTGTTGACGGGCGATTGGTTTTGAAAGTGACGCGCGGTGGTTCTTGGCGATCCCCGACCAGGCGTAAATGCCAAGGCCAGATAGCTCAGTGGTAGAGCGCGGCCCTGAAAAGGCCGGCGTCGGCGGTTCGATCCCGTCTCTGGCCACCATTTTATTTACTTATAAATCATAGACTTACGAGCGGTACAGGCGACCTGTACCAACTTTGTACCGCCACCAGAGTTAACCTCTTTAAACGGAGGCTGGCCCCCATGCTCCACGTCTACACCCGTCATTCCGCCGATTGCGATCACGCTGACAACACGCAGTGGAGGCGCTGCCGCTGTCCGAAATGGCTCCGTGGCGTTTTGCCCAACGGTGAACCGATCCGCGAGTCTGCCGGCACTCGAAGCTGGGAGCAGGCGGAACGAAACGCCCGCAAGAAAGAAGCTGAGGCCGATCCCACCCGCGTCAATCTAGTGCAGCCTCGTCGTGCCACCGTCAAGGATGCTATCCGCACGTGTCTTGAAGATGAGGAAGCACGTGGCCTGGAGCTTTCCTCGCGCAAGAAGTCGCGCACGCTTCTGGAGCGCCAGTTCCTTCCCTTCTGCGAGGCAAGGAAGTTCGTTCACGTCGATCAGATTCTTCCTATCGATCTGACTGAGTTCCGCTCGACTTGGAACAATGGCGAGGCAACCACCCATCGCAAGCACGAACGGATGCACTCCTTCTTCGCCTTCTGCGTCGCTAACGACATGCTCCGCAAGAATCCGATGGACGCGCTCAAAAAGCCGAAGACGCCGGATGTCGTACCTACCGATTATTTCTTGCCCAAAGAGATCGAGAAGATCGTTGCCGCAACGGAGAAGTATGAGTATGGAGGCGGTAATGACAATCAGCATCGCGGTCAGCGCCTCCGCGCATTGACGCTGCTGATGCGCTGGTCGGGACTCGCCATCCTTGATGCAACCTCGCTCGAACGGGAGCGGCTTTCGAAGAATGAGAATCGCGACGATCAGATCTTCCTCTATCGCGCGAAGACCGGCGTGCCTGTCAACGTCGTCATCCCTAACGAAGTCGGCGATGCTCTGCGGGCCTTACCTAACTCGCATCCCAGTTACTTCTTCTGGTCGGGCAATGGCGATCCGCGCAGTGCAGCGAAGGCGTTTCAGCGGTCGTACTGGAAGCTCTTCAAGCTGGCAAAGATTCAAAAACCCGATGGAACTCCGAAGCGCTGCCACCCTCATATGTTCCGAGACACATTCGCCGTGGAACTGCTCCTGGCGGGTGTGCCCTTGGATCAGGTTTCTTTGCTCCTGGGGCATTCCAGCGTGAAGATCACCGAGCGCCACTACGCGCCCTTCTGCAAGGCGAGACAGGAGCAACTCGCTGCCTCGGTCAAACTGGCATGGAAGAAGCCAACCCAATCCACGCGTAAGAACGGCACGTCGACCAAAAGGCATGTGGTGCGCCAAAATCTAGGTAGCATCAAGAAAACGGCTTAGGCACAATACCTCCGGTAAGTCGGATGGTTGCAAGTTCCGCAACCATCCGAAACTTACCGACGAATCCCCTTCAGGACGCCGCCCCCCGTCGGGATAGCGATCCTTCTCTTCCATCCAGACCGAACCGTCAGGATGGATCATGATCTCCGAAACGGTCTTGTTGGTAAGCAGATGCTCAATTGGTTTAATAACGGGATGATGATCTCGAAACTCACTTGGGTACGGAATGAAGCGCGAGGTCGGCAGCGGTCTGGGTTCTAATTTGAAAGCTTATCCGACTGAATGTCCTTAAATCTTTGCCATCGCTCGTACTGATTTTTGTCTCGAGGGTCGTCGCGCTCGAATCCCTGTAACCAGAATCGATACCAGTCGAGGTTTCGCTGCAGGGATGCGAGCCTGGCTCTGGGGCCTTCCGGTTGATGTCCTTCGTTCGGATAAAAATAGAGTTCAACCGGACTGTCCAACCGGTTCAAGCCGGTGAACACCTCATCATATTGGGCAAGGGCAGGGATGGTCTCCGGGTTGCCGCCGCTTCTCTTATACCCCATGACTTCCATTAATAAAGGAGTATGAATACGGTCCAGGTTGAATGAGATGGAGTACTGCATCCAGTTTCGCAAGGACTGGCCATAGGGCGGTCCGCCATACATCGCATCGAACCCCGGAATAGACCCTTCACCGTCCATCCAATATTCACTCAGGTTGTACTGCACATTGTCCGCAACGGTCGCAGCCTTGAATCGATTCTTGGAGTGAGCGAGGATGAACTCGGTATACCAGCCGCTTCGGCTGAACCCGATGATCCCCATGTTTTTGCGATCGATGAGCTCTCTTGCATCAAGAGCATCAATCGCACTATCCCAGATGTCCATGTGGAAGGCGGCCTCTCCGACGCCTCCGGGGTAGCCTTTTGGGTAGCTGGCAGGACCGTAGTCGGCATCTCCTTCAGCATAGTTGCGCATGAGATATAAGATCCCGGAGTCGGCGATCGGCTGAGGCGCAAACGACGGATAGTGCGTTATGCCGCTATCACAGAGGAATTGCCCATGATCCGCATTCTCCTGAATGACCAATGGATACCGCGTGCCTGGAATAAAATCAGGCGGCTTCAACAAAGTGCCGCTTATTGTTATGCCGCCGGATGTTTGCCAAGTCATGTTTTCAGCAGCGGCCATCCTCACGCCGTCGAGTTGCGGGTTCAGCTTGGCAAAGATATTCACCCGCTTGCCACCGGGTCGATAGAGGAATAATTCGGGCGGGGTCGTCGTGTCTTGATAGTCCCCGACGACGACTTGCCCGTCACTTGCGAGTTGCGCAAAGCGGAAAAACCGCGCGAGCGGGATGCTCACCGAAGACTTCTCAGACCAGCCCCCTGATTGACGCGCAAAGATGCCGATTGTGTCAGCTTTCTCATGGACCATGAGATCACCTTCGAGCCCCCAGTAGAGCGGCTGCTCTGCCGTGTTCGCGACATGAGAAGAGACGAGCTCGATCTTTCCGGTCGCAGGCTCGACCCAGAATAGATGGGCAAGTTCACCGAGTTTGATCAGTTCAACTCTTTCCCACTCGCTTCCGACCGGCGACATGGCAACGCTCATGAAGGATCGGCTGTCGGCCGACCAGAGAGGAGCACTGATGGGGAGGTAAGTGCGAAGCGGCATGGTAGTCTTGCCGGTCGTCAAATTGTAAAGAACCATGATGGAAGTCGGGATGCCCGGATCAAAGATCTTCCGAGCAGCCTTGCTCTTACGCCACTCTTCCGGCAGCTGGTCGTTGATCGTGTAGGTAAATAGCACTTGCTTTCCGTCAGGAGAGAGGCCCAGCTTCAGGTAAGAAGTCCGTACATGTGGAAATGACTTAATCAAACGGTCTGAGAATGGCGAGGTAATCACGATCTGACGAGGCCTTCCCCACCTCTTGCTTTTCCCAAGCCGAGTGATAAACAGGCTGCGCGTGGGCTCCTGCCAACTCGTGGAGATATTTTGATGAAAGGCTATACGATAGCCGCTTGACATCTGATCAGCATCCGGGGCAGGCGGAGTGCCGGACAGGGGATCGTCGGTGGCAAACACGATGGTTTTGGCATCGCGATCGACAGCAAATTCGCTGATATCTGCGTTTGCTCTCATCAACACTTGTCGTCGTCCGGTGAGTGCGTCGAGCTCTATCAGAACTACGTGATCTCCTTCCTTGATCAGCGCCATAAGGTGTCTACCATCGCGAAGCCACTTGACTCCGGAGATCCGAGTGCCGCGCAGCAACAGCTGCGGACCGTCTGCGCGACGATTATTAATATGAGCGGTATAAAGCAAGATGACGTTGGTATCCGTCTCGATGTCAGGAGCTTTTACCTCATACGAAACCATGTCTCCATGGGGGCTGAGTTGGATGGTCGAGTGATAAAACTCCTGATTAAGATATCGGACCGTGACACAGTCAGCAGGTTGAACCAGCCTCTGGGAGCGAGCCGGGAGCACCGTCAATATCGCTGCAGCTGCACAGAAGAATGCCCTAGATGATTGTCGTAGTCTCATTCACTTCCTTAATATTGAAGCGTTCGCTGCCGCGAGTAGCCGGTGTCCCAAAAGGCGATACGGTTCTGCCGCTAGAACTTCAACTTGAGTGCGAATTGCATCGATCGAGGACCGCCCTGCTGGTACTGAGCGGCGACGGTTCCGAGACTTTGATTGAGCATCTGCGTGGCTTGCCCGAACAGCAGGTCGCCGTAATTGGCGTCAATAAAGCCGAAGTTCGGGTGGTTCAGCAGGTTGAAAGCTTCGGCGCGAAATTGAAGCTTGACCTTGTCACCAATCGGAAAGCTGCGTCTTGCTGCCAGATTCATTTGCGTCGCTCCGAATCCCCGGATAAAGTTTCTCGGGGCGTCGCCGTTGCCGGTTGCCGGAAGGGAGAAGGCTGCTTGATTGATAATTCGACCGCCCGGATATTGATGCCCGTACAGGTAGAGGGGCTCTCCGGGAACAAGGTCCAAATTGCCGTAATACTGGCTGCCTGTCGCCGGATCGGTCTGAAAGTTTCCGTTGAGCGTCACCGGGAATCCGGTTCGACTCATAACGCGCGCGTCGATTCCCCAGTCGTTCGAGAATAGGCCGACCGCTCGATTCCTTGAGCTTGGAAGCTCCCAACTCCCTCCAGCCTGGAAATTGTTGCGGACGTCGAAGTCTGAATCTCCCCGCAAGACAGGCAAAGCCGAGCTGTTTGAGCCGAAGTCGATGGAGTGAGCCCAAGTGTAGGAGGCGAGGACCTGAATACCGCGGGTCACAGATCGTTGAAATTTGACCTGCAGCGCTTGGTAGTTCGAGGTGAGGTCATTGAGAAAGTACTCTACCGTCCCGAAATTAGGATTAAGCGTGCCCAGTGATGCCTGCTGGAGTGCAGACAGGCGACGGCCGTCCGCGCCGACATAAGAGAGTGTCAAGGATTGCGATCTTCCTAACGCTTGCTCCAGGCTGACGTTCCACTGAAGCGTGTAAGGCAGCTGCAAATGTGGCGGAAATGCAAAGACTGTGCTGCCGGTGTAAGGCGGTGTCGCGGAAGTCCCAAAGTTGAGTTCAGCGGGCGTTGCCGGCAGTACCGCGCCGAAAACAAGGTTATAGGCTGCGAACCCGATCCCTGAATAGCCGTCGGTTGCGACCTCGTTCGAAGAGTCGAAGAAGACGCCGCCTCCGGCACGGAACACCGTTTCAGTATTCGCATTTTCATGTGCTGTCCAGGCGACCCCTAACCGCGGAGAGAAGTTGTAATAGGTAGTCCCCCAGAGGGGTGTTCCTTGCGGCGCCAGGGTCAGTGAGCTCGGGTCCGCTAAACTCCCAAGCAATGTGTATGCGTCATTGCCATGTGCTTCGCTCGGCGGAGGATTGACCTCCCACCGTAGGCCCAAGGCCAGATGAAGCCTGGGATTCACCTGCCACTCGTCCTGGGCGAAGGCAGCAGTATCGTTGAAAATCGGGGTGGCGCTTAGGCTCTTAATAAGGAAGAGAAGGTCGGCTTGATTGGTCAGCACGGATGGCGGGGAGTCATAGTACACAGCGGCTTCAACCGAGGAGGGTGTCAGTTGAGAGTTGATTCTGCGATAGTCGAATCCGAATTTCAGCGTGTGGTGTCCTGACTGCACAGTGAGGACGTCGTTCGTATCCCACTGATGTAAAGCGTTGCTGGAGTTCGGAAAGGTGAGTTGGGATATCCCTAGGTCCTGAAACTGCAGGTCGAACAGCGGCTGCGGATTCTCGGTCGATCCGGTACCAAGAGCGGACGAAAGGTCGATAGGAACGGCGCCGCCGAAACCGTCGAGCGCTCCGGTAACGGTGGAGGTCCCCTGAGAATAGCCCAGCCGGAATTCATTCACCGCATTCGCAGAGAACTGGCTGGTTACGCCGAGAGTGTAGGTCAGTGTGTTCACGTCCGTATGCGTCAGTGCAGATAGCGTCCGCGACGTCGTTGAGCTTGGGGTATCGCCGAATCGAAAGAAGAGGCGCAATTTAGGAGATACAGAATCGTCGAATCGGACGCTCGTCGAGTCGATCGCGCTCGGTTGTGACGAAGGTGCGATAAACTGCGCCAAACTGGGGCTCGTCGCAGTTCCGTAATCGACGCCGTCCTGCACCGGGAAGGCGTTGAGGATCGATTGTAGCTGTGTCGGCGCCTGCTGCCTCATAAACGAATCCGGCACGTATTGAATGCTTGCGGCTTGTGGTTGGGTGAGGCGGAGGCCTTCGTAGGAAGCGAAGAAAAATGTTCTCCCCTTGCCGTCATAGGCATGGGGAATATAGATCGGGCCGCCGACCGTGGCCCCGAAGTCATTCTGGCGCAATGCGCTGACCGGTTTCCCGTAAAGGTCGTTAAACCAGTCGTTGGCATCGAAGAAGTTGTTGCGAAGGTAATCGAACACGCTGCCATGCAATTCGTCGGTCCCGGAACGAGTGACCAGGGAAAACTGGCCTCCAGGACCATGGCCGTATTCCGCGGAATAGCTTGAGCTCTGGACGCGAAACTCCTGCAGTGCATCGACTGAAATGAGGCTCTGAGTGGTGCCCAATGCCGTCGCCGCCGCGATGGTTCCTCCGCTTCCCGGCTGGCCGGTGCCATAGCCGTTTCCGGCACCGACGTTCCCGGTCACGCCATCGACCGCGTAGTAATTCGACTCAGTCCGTTGACCATTAACGCTGAAGTCGCCATTGAGCCCCACGCTCGATCCTGACTGGGGACTTTGTGTGACAACCCCTGGAGTCAGTGAGATCAGGTCTTGGAAGCTTCTGCCGTTCAGCGGTGCATTTTCTACAAACCTCCTATCAATTACTGTGCTGACCGAGCCGTCAATTGTGTTAACGGTCGTACCGCTACCGTCAACGGACACCGTTTGCATTGCAGAACCAACCTTCATACGGATGACCACACTCTTATTGGCCCCGACATCAAGTGTGATCCCGGTGAGTTGTGTCGTATCGAACCCGTCCCGGTCAATCTGCAACGTGTAGTGGCCGGGCAGTAGACCTGGAAGAAAGAAATTGCCCTCATGATTCGTTTTTGAATTGATCTCTTGTCCGGTATCCGTATTAATTATCTTCAAACTTGCATTGGGGATGCGCGCATCCGATGTGTCTTGCACAATGCCATTCATGCCGGCGCGATCAGCCGATTGAGCTGGTGCAGGTATCTCAATGGGGAGTAGCAGCATCAGGGAGAAAAAACACTTCAGGCATACGGCATAAATCTGTCGAGACATTTGGTCCTCCAAATTGTTTGTTCTTCTGACTGGCTACCGACGGTTGGGGGGCTCCGTATCAGGCCGGCTATGTTGCCGGCTCATTTGTGCTGTCCTTGCTGCTGCATTCAACTGGACGGCAAAACTTGTTATCTCCACCGCTTCTTGCAGTGGAATGGCGTTGCTAGTAGCGGCTACCAGAGAATCGATGTCGGTGGGTGGGGCGTCCGGTGGGTGCCCGGACGCAAACTCGCTGCCGACATTCCGATTCAAACTTTGTGTCCTGAGCAGAAGCTGATTGGTCGCTCGCGCGAATGCTGGCGGAGCGTCAATCGCAGCGTCTGCGGCATTCATGCTCGGAAGTTGCTGCCAATCAGAAGACAGTCTTGCCATCTGGTCGTGAAGGCCGCGCAATTCAACTTCGAGGGCAGCGGCGTGCTTCGCCGCCATCTCGGACCACTGTTGCTGCGAAGAGAGGCTGATGGACCTGAGTTCGGTGGCGGGAAAGGCGGTACCGAGACGACTGAGAGCAGATGCGTTTTGCAGCGCACGCTGCGCGTGTCCTAATGCCTCGCGTGAGAATGCCTGTATCGCTGCATCGAGCGGTTCGCCCGACAACCCTTGCGCTTGAAAATATCCGCGCAATACAGCATCCGCAGGGGCTTTGGCTTCGCCGAGGTCATAGGTGCTGATGGTTCCCCCAACAGCTTGCGCGTTTTTCGCGGCGCGAATCATATCCTGCGGGGAGATGAGCCGGACCTCGAGAAGCTGATGATCGTTCAGCAGAGTCAAGCGAGAGAGAATCTCCTGCTTGCGGTCGTCGTCAGCAACCGTGCCCGAGACACGGATGTGCCCATCGAAGGTTTGCTCGACCTCAATGGGTTCACTGGTATCGGCGCGAAGATTGTTGAGTTGATACAGCGCAGCGATATGCAGTTCAGCCAATTGCGCATCACTGGCGATGCGTTTGGGCAACGGCGGGCGCGGGACCAGCATAGAACCTAGTCCCTGATCCAGCGGATCGAAGATGGCGTCAGGAACTGACGAAGCTGGTCTGCGCTCATAATCCGATTGCACGAAACGGACTTCATGCACATCCGCTCCGCCGCGCACCCGCATGGTTTCGCGGATGGCGTGGAAATGGCTGTCGAGCACGAGAGTCGCAGAGATTAGCTGTGGTTGAGAGACCACTGGTTCAGCGGTCGTCAACTCATAGCCATCTTCCGTGGGACGAACCTGCATGGTTCCGCCGTTCAACTCGCTAAAGGCGGCTGGCGAGAGATCCTGCATCCAGAGACTGCTGGCCAGAAGCTCACTACCACTGTTGGACGGCTGCGCGTCCTCCGCCTTCGGGTACTGGGCGCGTTCGCCACTGCGCTGCTTCCACTCAGCCCCAATCAGGCGATGTTGCGTGTCATAGAGGCGGCGCATGTGCCTCTTGCCGTCGCCGTCCTTCCACAGATCGATGGTTCCCTGCTTGACGATGTTTCCATCAAGGGAGTCCTCTTCATAGCGAAGCACCAGATGCTCGGTCTGTCCCGCGAGACTTGACGCCTCGACTTGAATGGAATGGTTCAGTACCTCGAGCGCATTGTGGGTAGGAGCAGGCTTTGTATTGCGGAATACAACGTAACCCGCGACGCAGAATACGCAGGCAAGGACCAACGACCAGGCGATCACAGGAGAGGGCGCCATCGGGCAAAGGAAGCGGCGGACAGAGGCAAGAAGGGATGATATGCCCGGCCACGAGAGAACATTGCCGTTCCCAGACGAGGATGGTTCGGGACGCGACAACACTCTGAAAGGCGGCGCGTCTGCTGGGTCGTCTTCTATGAGTTCAGGCGCCAGTGCTGGATCATAATAGGTGACTTCACTATTCAGGCCCAGCCCGTCGAAGGAGATGCACAGGTCCAGCCAACGGTCGTCATGGAGATCGACGCGCTGCGACTGTCCATGCGGTCCTTCGGGGGGCAAGTCGCCAATCGAAAGCAGAGCGAGGCGAATGCCTTGCTCGCTGAATACTTCAACAAAGCTCGCGTGCTCCGGGCGCTCGATTCTGGCCGAGAGCACGTTCCGCTGGGCTTCTACATCATGGGACGCCAGAATCTTGCCGTCCACTGCAATCGACAATGTCCTGGGACGATGGTCGAGAATCTCGGTTCGATGCCTCCGAACCGATCGCTGCAATCTCTCGCGGGGCGTTCCAGTCGGCGCGGCCACTCCATTGCCTGCGTCCTCTGTGAAAGCATCGAGGTTATCGAGCGGCTCACGGTCCTTCAGTGTGGGCCCGCGCATGTACTGGTCAATAAGCGTGAGGCATCGTTCGCAACTGACGATATGAGAAAGCAACGAACACGAGATTGGATTGAAACGTTCGGGGCCGTAAAACGCGATCAACTCATCTTCGGGCAAACAGGCGCCGGTCCGCACAGTCAGAATTGTCTGGCGCAACTCCTTGAAAAGATCGATCGAAGACAGCGGGCTCCAGTGCATTGCCGGCGTCGGCGGGAGGTCGCGGCTGGTGAATTGGAGTTTGCCTGGCTCTTCGAGATGAGACCGTACCTCGAAGCGGAACATCCTGAGCTTGTTGTAAACGGCAGAGATGGGCAGACAAGCGAGATCGGCAATTTCATGATGGTGATAGCCATGAAAGAAGCGGAGGACGAAATAGCTGGCGCTCTTAGTGTGCGACTTGCGCCAGACCGAATAGCAACAGACCTTGCGAAGGTCATTCTGTCTCTGGAGAGGGTCTCCCATACGATCTGACGAGAGCGCGAACTGGACGGAGTCGAATTCTGCAATGCTCGTGAATTGCAGGGCCTCGCGGGAGGAGCGTGCAAGCCCGGACAGATAGATGTGTCGCAGGGACTTATAGAGATAGCCGTCAAGATTGGCAACGCCGCTGAGATCCGGCTTGGTAAGAGTTAGGTGCAGGTAGAAATCGTGAACCACATCCTGGGCTTGGCCCACGTCACCCCGCGTCAATAGGGTGCCCCATGTCACAAGCTGGGCGTAGTAGCTTTCAAGGACTTGTTCAGTCCTCACCGCTGCCGCGGGTCGGGGCGTCCGTCTTGATGCATTTTGTTCCATGTACCCTTAAAGAGTGTTTTCGCAGGCTCGATTCACCCTCCACACCACATAAATATTCCGTTAAGGGCGGGACAGCCAGGAAATTCGCACGCTCGAAATGGTACGTTTCGATCCTAACCCACTGTTTTCCCCATAGATGCGCGGCAGAGAAGAATTTGCCGCGCTGCCGTAATGGTCTACACAATGGCTCGACCTGCCAATTTTCTCGCGGACGGAGGGTAGTTTAGGCCTCGTTTTCCGCTCTTTAACATTTGTAGAGCATGTCGGGTGATCCCACGACCGACCACCAGTGGCTTCCCTGTGCTTGCGCTAACAGTGGAGCTATGCGTCGGCTCAGGGTCTCAATGGACGGGCAGGTTGCTTTACTCGCAGTGGCGGAGAAAGGTTCACTGGAAGCCGCTGGGAAATACCTGGGCATCGGTAAGTCCGGTGTCCGTAAACGGGTCTCCGGTGTGGAAAGAGAACTCGGGGCGCCTGCGTTCCGCTCTGTTGGAAAGAAGATGGAGCCGACAGAAGCATGCACTCTCTATCTCCCGTCGGCACGCGAATCAGTGAGACAGGCCATGCTGGGGGTGGATCGTGTCCGGGCGTTCCTCAGAGTGCAGTCGCACAATCTGCGTATTGGATACTCCACCTACCTGAATACCAAACTGCTGGATATTGTCAGGCGTATTCAGCCTGCAGATTCAATAGCCGTGACGCGAGAGAGCCTGTTGACGCATGAAGCTGTTACCGGCGTCCTCCACGGCGAGCTGCATGTAGGATTCGGAATCCTACCCATCTACGAACCCGATCTACATTCTTACGTCCTGATGGAGGACTCGCTGGTCGCATGTTTGCCAGTAGGTCATCGCCTCGCCGCAAAGTCTTCGATTCAACCGGAGGAATTGGAGAACGAGTCTGTTGTGTCTGTAGGACGAAGATCGCTTCCGGGCAGGCACGATGAGATCGTGACGCACTTCGAGAGTCTCGGGCTCTCTCTCAACTTCGTGGCTGATGCGGGGTCAATACGAGAAGCTCTTTGGCTGGTGACACAGGGCGACGGGATCTCGCTTATGACGAGATTCTCCGCTTCGTCCTATCGATACGACGTTGTGGTGAGACCGCTCTCAGACCGGCTCCTCACCGTGAAGAGTGGTATGTTCACGCGACGTGACCACAATCAGAAATTGATACGCGATTTTGTGAATCTGGCATGGGCAGAGACGGCAGCCCTGCGGACACACCCACATTGACCTCAACTCAATCAATTAACCCCGGAGGATACTTCATGCGTAACTTTTATCTCGTCGCCATCCTAGGTCTACTGTTTCTTATCGCTTGCAGCGACGAAAAGAAACCGAACGACGGAAACTTCACTAAAGCAATCAACCAGTATCTGGCGAAACACGGCGAAGCCTGTACAGTCATCGGTCGCCAGTTTCCAGTTGATGTTCCCGAGGCAGAGCAAAAGGCTCAATATGGAATTGGGCCAGAGTTAGCGGCTCTGGAACAGGTCGGCTTGGTACAAGGGAGCAACAGGACAGCGGTTGTTCACGAGATGCTCGATCCATTGCGTGGTTCAACTCCGCCGCAACCTGTGAAGCATTACGAACTTACATCGGAGGGAAAGAAATACTTCCAACTGGTCCCCGGCACTTTCGGTACGTCCAGCGGGTTCTGCTACGGACGAAAAACCGTGGATTCCATAGTCAAATGGACTGAGCCGATGGCGATGGGTCCGTACTCTCAGACTGAGGTCACGTACACGTACAAAATCGTGGACTCCGCGAGCTGGGCAGAACGCCCGGACGTTCTGCGCGTATTCTCCGATATTCAAACAACGGTAACCGGAGTCTCGAAGACGACTCAGGTCGCGGGGTTGCAGTTGACCAACAAGGGCTGGGAAGTTCCCGGCCAATGACCTTCCGTGGTCCTGAAGAGATTTAGGACGTACGCTCCTTACTGGCACAGTCAGCGGAGGTGCGGATCTCCGTGACGTGACGCCATCCATCCTGGTTCATCACTTGTACGACCACGTCGATGGACCGGCCACATTCCTCCTCGACGTCGCGCAAAGGGACGCCTCCTCCGGAAACGCGCAGGGCGAGCTGCGCGAGTCGCCGGAGCGCATCTGCGGCGCTATTGGCATGGATGGTTGTAATCGTCCCGCGATGGCCTGTATTCAATGCATCGAGGAAGACGCGAGCCTCTGGGCCGCGAATCTGGCCGACGATGATTCGATCCGGTCGATGCCGAAGCGCGGCCTTAAGCAAATCTGCGAATCCAATCTGACTCTTGTGGGTATCGAGCTGGGCCTCGGCGGAGATGACGTGCGGTTTCTTGATATAGAGTTCCGCTACATCTTCGAGGATCAGGATGCGATCGCCGTCCGGGATGAAACCAGCGAGAACATTAGTGAGTGTCGTCTTCCCCGATGAGGTACTCCCGGAGATCAGGAGATTGTCCCCACGCTGGACATGCTTCGTTAAAGTCTCGGCCTGTGCTTCCGTTAGAGTTTTCCGCTCGATCAAATCATGGATAGTGAAGTTCCGCGACGTGAACTTGCGGATGGTCATCATGGGCTGTGGATTAACCACAGGCGGGATGAGCGCCGCCATGCGGCTGCCATCCGGCAGGCGCACATTCATAATGGGGCTGTCTGCATCGAGCTTCTTGCCGAAACGATTAGCGATGACTTCGAGACCTGTCAACAACGCGCCGTCGTCAAATCGGACGCCGGACTGCAACACGATGCGACCCCTCTCTTCCATCCAGACGGAGCCGTCAGGATTGACCATGATCTCCGAGACGGTCTTGCGGGCGAGTAGTTGCTCAATCGGCTTCAGGAACGGGATGATGATCTCGAAGCTCACTCGGGTATCCTTTCGGGATCGAAGGCAATCCGTTCCTGATCGAACCATGACATGGTGATGGGGAGGAAATCGGGCTTGAGATAGCAATAGGTGGGAGGCAGTGGACTCACACCGTCGAAGGTGACGACTATGGACTGCGCATTCTTGAGGTCGAAGAAGACCTTCTCCTCGAACAGCGGCTCGGCATGCTTCTGGTACTGCTTCGATGCGGAGACGGAGCCTTTACTGGATGAGGTGCGGCCCGAAAGCCAACCGACATTAGCGTTGGTCGAAGACTCAGAGACGGTGTAGCTGATGCGGGTGCGGTCGGCCTTGCCACACAGCTCGGATGCATACCGGGCGGTCTCAGGATCGGTGGTTGTCAGGAAGACCTTGTTACGGAGGGCCTGCAGAAGTGTCTTGACGCCCTCATTGGGCAATGCGTCCTTCAGGCTTGAGATGCTCTGCGTGGCGACGATGGGGATGCACTTCGGCTGGCGCGAGATCGATAGGAAGCGCTCGTCGCCAGTGGGGTTATCACCGCCGACCGTGGCGAAGTTCTGGTATTCATCGCAGATGAATACGGTTGGACGGAAGTGTCTCTCAGGGTGAGCATCCATCCTGGGGATACGCAACTGCACGGCACGCTGATAGTCGATCTTCATCATGGTTCCGATGGTCTTCGCCAGCGCCGGATTCAGAGCTACCGGAAAGTTCAGGCCGACGACCGCACCGGATTCGATCAGCTCGTCAAAGGGTGGCAGGACAATGCCGCGCGGATCGGCAGTGCATGGCTTGCCGTCGTATAACTCCTTCGGTGGACAGAATACACGGCGCACGTCGGGGTCGGTCTCGAAGAGCGAGAGGAAGACGACGATGCCCTGGATAATGCTTGTCTTAACCTCGGAGCGAAAGAACTTCCAGTGCTCCCAATACCAATACTGGATACTGTCGAAGCGATCACGCTCCTCCGGTCGGTATGGCTTGCGGGTGAAGACATCGAAGGTTGCCGATGTCTCCTGTGTGAGCAGGTTCTCCAGCGCATCTGTCCAAGCGATCAGATATAAGTCTGCATCCCTATTCCACTCAAAGCCCAACGGAGCAAGCAGACCCTCGTGCTCCCGGTACGCCTCCCTGCCGATCCCGATATAGCTAGTGATGCTGAAACGTGAGCCGACCTCCAACAGCATATCTTCGAGCTTTCCGGCGCTGATGACGGTACGGGACAGATCGACCATTGTTAGGTATCCATCGCGGATGCGGTGTAGCAGGATTACGTACCGCACGAGGTCGGTGTAGGACTGCTGCCAGAACGGTTCCTTGCCTTTGCCCCATATTGAGGTGATGATCGAGGCGATATTGAATGCTTGCGCGTAGGCGTCGAGGGAGTTATTCAGCGGGTTATAGCGGATGTCGCCATCGAGCGAAACTTCGACATAGTCCTGTTCCCGGCCGCACCATTTAAGGATGCGCTGAAGCTGGCGACACAGATCCCCTTTGACTTCGAGAACGATGCCCGAGAGTCTACGTGTTGGATCGTCGGCGCGGTATGCGAATAGCTGGCGCATCGCCGGCAAAATCAATCCATAGGTCTTGCCACTTCCAATCGAGCCGAAAGACGCCATGCCGGTATAGAGGCCACGCTCTGGGACCGAAAGCCAGCGCGGAGCTGCGCTGGGCTTCGGAACGAGCTGGCGGTGGACCTCACCGAGTACCAATGAAAGCTCTGTGCGGGTATGCGGATCGGGGTATGGAGGTAACTTTCCAGCGGCCAGTTCCATCTCCGTCCTGTAGAGGTGAACGTACAGCAGGGAGAAGAACATGGAGAAGATCAAGAATGGTGTGCTGTACAGGAACACGTTGTAGCTCCACACCAGACAGTGAAAGATCGGAGGCCGCTGATAGGCGATAAGACGCAGCAGCACATTCGACTCATCGATGGGAAAGAGCGTATTGAGAAAGATACCGAACGCCCCGCTCAATCCAAGAGAGAGTATGAAGCGGTAATCGACAAGTGGACGAACGATGTTCTGAAGCGGAACTGTGAAGCGCATGAAGAGATGCCTTTCCTATGCGTGAGGTACTGCGCCTGTCGTCGCCGCATCTGACTTCGTAGCGGATTCGGATACAGGCTTGATGGGTGTGGACGCCGGCCTCGTGCATTTGGCAGGTTGCGCGGCATTCACAGCGGAGCTTGCTTTGTACTTCTGGAAGTCCTCGTCCTGAGTCAGTGCAAAGCGCAGGAGCGCGTTGATGACGTAGTTAGTTTCATTGTTCGACCACTCGGCTAACAGCTCGATGTCGTCGGCTACCGCCTGGTCGACGGAAGATTGCAGTTTCGCGCGCCGAATCCTGCTGACGCCGTGTTCCAGTTTCAGTTTGCTCATGGGGTTCTCCTGTGAATGAAGTCGGAATCTGTTATGCATTTGTGCCGGCTGCGAAATGGATAAGTGATCGGTGCTGAACTGATCGGGCTTGTATCCAGCGCAGATGCGTTCTGTATGCGCGTCCGATATTTTTGGGATACCTGGTGTGCAGGGGGCGGGAGCGACCAGCGCGGCATCAGCCGTCGCGGAAACCCGGCAGGGTGGGTCGCTCCCGCCCCCGCCCCTACTTTCCATCACCCACCTCCTTTCTTAAGTAGTTGTTTTTGAGGGACTTCCTGCTGGAAGAGAGGCAAACCACTAGACCGGGCGCTAGACCCGAGTTGCGGTTGTGCTTTCCTCTCTCGGCGGAACTGATAAAGCGGATAGCTGTACGGCATGAGGACCGTCGTGAACTTTGCCTGCGGTCCCTGCTGTTGAAACCGCTGGCGGATGCGCTCGGCGCTGGTGCTGCCGATCTTCCAGGCAGCGCACAGCGCCTGATGTTCGAGCGTGGTGTAGAGGTGTTCGCCCTCGCGCAGGACCGCAAGGTCGCGCAGGGTGATGGGACGCTTTTGCGTCTCGTTGTTCTCGTAGGTGTGGAGGTATTCGAGGAAGTGATCGACACCGCGAGGCGTCATAGAAGTGACG
>Ga0080006_1100855_pt1 | contig 17486 bp, 20 predicted proteins | sample RS3BMetagenome_FD_69209 | JGI IMG/M metagenome (GOLD analysis project Ga0080006, IMG submission 69209) | Ferric oxide microbial mat and aquatic microbial communities from Rainbow Spring, Yellowstone National Park, USA - RS3B (SPADES... ... | reverse complement strand
CAATAAACATGATGGAACATAGTCCGATGAGGATAGGGGTAAATGGCTAACTGAAGGCACAGCCTGTGGTCTACCGCTGGACGAGCGGAGCGGGGTGGGTAACTGCTAGCAATGAAGTCATGAGAATGAAAGCGGTAAACCACGAACCTATGATCAGCCTTGAAGGAACCACATTTCCTTTAGGGCTGTGAGGATGTCAGTGGTATTCACTAATATAGCCGGGTGCAACTGAGCTTATGGGTGCAGGCTTTACTTGCCATAACTCATGTGATAGATACCACGTTCCTGTGCTTGTGTTAAACGTGTAAGTCAATGTCTCATTTACATTGAGCACAACTGCCTTTGGAGTAGGATTGGCGGTTGTATTAAATGGAAATACAATAAACTGCAATTGCCCAAACACCGATGCATGTGTTCCCGAAACAGTTACCGTGGGAGGCATTTCTGCATACCATACTACATATTCATATAGGTTTGAAAACTTGGTCCATACAGATGATATTTGCTGTGTTCCAGTATAATTGCCTGTTAGTGGTCCTCCAGCCCATGTAAGTGTGGAGGTTGGAGCATATTCACCCATTATGAGTGAAACATTTTCAATTGCAATGTTGTTCCAGTGAGAATACGCCATTGAAAGCACGCTGTTCTGTATCAGTACGTTCTGTCCTGGATATCCAGCTATTACATCTGTAAGAGGTATTGGCATGACCTTCCAGATTTCTGAAATAATTTGTCCGTTCATGCCAGATGACGTTGAAATGGTCAGTGTTTCAGTGACATTGAGTACGAAGACATTCTGTGGATCGGCAGATGGAGCAACAACAAATTGAACTGGTGCAGTTACGCTATAGTTACCTTGATTTATGGCGGAAACAACGGGCGGGGTAACAGCATACCAGTAAACTGTTTCATATAGGTTTGAAAACTTGGTCCATACAGATGATATTTGCTGTGTTCCAGTATAGGTTCCCGTAAGGGGGCCACCTACCCATTTGAGCTGGGCATTGGGTGAATATTGGGCTGTTATAGAACTTGGATTTTCAATTGCAATGTTGTTCCAGTGGCTCATGGCAGTTGAAAGAGCAATTGCAGGCATGGTACCTTGTAATTGGGATTGAAGCGACGATACCTGAGATTTGTATTGCTGTGCTGTATTTGCATTGTTGCTTGCAATCCCCACTTCACTGTAATACATATATGCAAATCCTGCAGTAGTGATCAATAATATTATTGCAATTACCGAAAGTATAATTTCTGTGGTTTTCATCACTTAAATAATAATATTTTGTCATTTAAATATTTCTAAAAAATTATAAAAATTAATTAATTGTCTAATTAAAATGTCAAAAAATAGAAAAAAGATGATTTTAAATTGTTTTTATAAAAAAATTTAATTATTTTATTGATTAAACATTAGATGAACTGTTTTTATAAAAAATGAATTATAATTAGTTTATTTCAAGAAGTCCGTCAGGACCTACATTGACAGCATATGTTTTAAGAGGAATCTTAACTTCTTCTTGCTCACATTGAATTTCAGGTTTAACCAGTGGTTTTTCTATCATATCTCCTGTTATTACATTGTACTTTGCCCCGTGAGCTGGGCAGAAGGCTGTTGTACCCTCAACTTCGCTTAAAATTGCACATCCCATATGCGCACATACAGCATCCATACCATAGAATTTATCCTTGTCCTTAACAATTAGTATGGGTCTCCCTTTCAGCCATACAAGCATTGATTTTCTTTCTTCAAAAGCGTGAACATGAATTCTTATTTTCATAAGTAAATTGACATATAAATACAATATAAGTTATTCGGTTTTTTTGTGGTACAGCCGGGGGTGGGATTTGAACCCACATATATGCGGTCTGCAGCCGCACTCGTAGCCTTTCCGACACCCCGGCGTTTTCAACGGTTACTTTTTCAAATTATTAACCTTTTGCAGGTACTCAAATATTGCACTGAAATCCTCATCGCCTAAATCTTGTTCCACTGCTCCAGTGTATGCTGTCCACAACGTTGACATTACTGGCATGTATACACTTTCATCATTTGCAACTTTGGTTAGAAGCCCAAGATCCTTTTTCATATGCTTTAAATAAAATGTAGGTTCGTAATTTTCTGCTACCATCTTTACTCCCTTAGTTTCGCTAAATTCTGTCTTGTATGTGCTTACATTCAATACATTAAGAAGAAGCCTTGGATCAATCCCCTGCTTCTTTACTAATGTCAATCCTTCAGCAAGCATTTCTGCATATCCGGCAACCAACAAGTTAATTGCAAGTTTTACCGTCTGAGCGTCGCCTATATCTCCAATATAAAAAGTCCGGTGGGCAAATGTCCTGATGAGATCCATTAAATCCTCATATTTTTCCCTTTCTCCTCCAACTAATGCTATGAGCTCCCCTCTGATAGCTTTGCTTGGCCCACCTACAACAGGCACTTCGATTCTGTGAACACCCTTTCTTTTTAGCTTTTCATTTATGTACCTTGATTCCATTGGGCTTATAGTGCTGAAATCCATTATTGTCCTGTTAGGTTTTATGTAATCTGAAATTCCGTGATTGCCTAGAGTCACATCTTCGTCAGCAGCATCATCAGTAACACTGACTATTATTATATCACTTCCATCACATAAATCGCTGATAGATGATGCTATGTCTATCCTGTCCCTAAGACCCTCGAGTTTTGCCCTTGTTCTATTATAACCTATTACATTGTATCCAGATTGCACAGCCCTTATGGCTAAAGCAGATCCCATTTTGCCTAACCCTATAAATCCTAACTTTACCATAGTTTAATTTTGGATCGATAGCTTATTAAATATTTTTTAAACATTAAACCTATGGACTGTGTTGACTCAATTTTAAGCAGAAGAAGCGTCAGAAAATTCTTACAAGAACCGATTAAACGCGAGCTTATCTTAAAGGTCCTGTCTTCCGGCGCGTCTGCTCCCAGTGCGCATAACGAACAACCATGGCATTTTATTATTATTGATAAAAATGACACAAAGGAAATGATCGCGCAAAAGATGATGAAGGCATATATATCCAGTGGAAAGGCAGATGAAATAAAAGCTAAGAGGTCTTATGACATGATTGTGGAAACCCCAATAATAATAATTGGGTGCCTTGACAGGCATAGGCTGAAAAATGTTGATGAACTTGAATATAAAATGGGGATTCAAAGCCTTGCTGCCGCAGCAGAAAACATGCTAGTTGCCGCCAGTTGCCTTGGTTTAGGGTCATACTGGAGGGCTGCACCATTGGTGACAGCTGAAATTCTGAGAAATATATTAGGAATTCCAGACTACATTGACCCTCAATGGATGATTCACTTGGGATATGCTGCCAAGGAACCTAAACCCAAGGTGCTTCGTGATGATATAAATCACTGGAATTACTGGTGAATAGACTCATAAGTGGCAATTATAACTTAATATCGGCTCGGCCGTTCTAATTACTGATGTCGCTATGTTTTATTTTATAAATATTTAATGATCTATCTTGTGCTTGATCCATCCTTAAGCTAGCTTCGTTTCCACTCATTTAGGATTTCTGACATCTTCCCTAAAGGAAATGTGGTTCCTTCAAGGCTGATCATAGGTTCGTGGTTTATCGCCTTCATTCTCACTGTTTCATTGCTAGTTGTTGCCCACCTCGCTCCGCTCGTCCAACGGTAGACCACAGGCTGTGCCTTCAGTTAGCCATTTACCCCTATCCTCATCGGATTTGGGAATATGTTTATCGCTACATTCAAAGCTTCCCCAGTTTCCCCTCTAAGTTATTCTCATTAATGCAATATAAATATATACTTTGCAATTCATCTACTCTCTGAAGATCGGAACTTTCTTGCTCATGGATTTGTAATAAAAAGGAGTTCCAATTATCTACTTGGGCTACCCATTTAAAATTGTTTAAATAAAATAAAAAAATTAAAAATCTTTAAAAACATTTCATAAGGTCTTTATGTTAATGATTAATAAAAACATTTATGATGTAATAATAATTGGAGGTGGCCCCATAGGTATGTGGTCATCATACTATGCAGGGTTCAGGGGATTAAACACACTGTTAATAGAAGCTTCAGATGCACTGGGTGGGCAGGCAATATATTTATATCCCGAAAAGGAAATAACTGACCTGCCGGGTATACCATCAATTACTGGTAAAAAATTAGTTGAAAATCTTGTGTTACAAATGAATAGCGTAGCTACGGATAAAGTTCTAGAAACTAAAGTAACATCAATTTTATCTGAAAATGATAATAAAGTGGTAATAACCGACAAAGGAAAATTTGAAGGAAAATTTGTGCTATTAACCCCAGGAATAGGCAACTTCATCCCAAACAAGTTGAACAATCCGCTGGTTGAAAGGTTTGAAAATAATGGTGTTTACTATTTTGTTAGAAACAAGGAAGAGTTCAGGAATAAGAACGTACTGATAGTTGGAGGGGGTGATTCGGCCGTTGACTGGGCCATTGAAATGATACATCTGGCAAAAGCTGTTTATCTCGTTCACAGGAGGGACGAATTCAAAGCTGCAGAATCTAACATTAAAAGGATAAAAGAAGCCGGTGTAAAAATATATACTCCATTTGTTTTGGATTCTCTAATTGGGGACGGTAAGGTAGAAAAAGCCGTATTAAAAAAGATCACAGATGGTTCGCAATCAGTCATTAGTGTGGATTCAGTTCTGCTGATGCTGGGTTACAAGCTTGACTTGAGCACTATTAAAGGATGGAACATTGAAGTGGGGCAGGATGGAATTTATATTGATTCAAACTGCGCAACTAATGATCCAAAAATATTTGCCGCAGGTGATATAGCAAATCCAAAAAGCGGAATTAAACAAAAGCTGCTAGTTATAGGTTTTGCCCAGGCCACCACCGCTGTCAATTATATCAGTAAAACTTTGAGACCGTCGTCACCCACCTACGTTCACAGCACAACAAAAACTAATTAATACTGAAATTAAATGTTCTAGAATTATTGCTGACACAGGTTAACCGGGAGCCCCTTTATATCTGTATCCAGTTTGAACACGCTTCCAGCAAGGGGCTGCTTTGCAATTTCTTCTTGAGATAGCCCATGCTTGGCAGTGGTTATGAAAATAGTTTTTAAGTTATTTCCTCCAAATGTTAACGAAGATACATTTTTAACTGGTAACCTAACCTTTTCTAGAAGTTTACCGTTATAAGGATCCCATCTGCTGACCATCCAGCCGCCCCAGTGAGCAACCCATATAAAACCTTCAGAATCAACTGTCATTCCATCTGGAACTCCAGGCAGATCATTGAAATCTGCCGCAACATTTCTGTCAGATATGTGGCCACGTTCAAGATCAAATGAAAACTTCCATACCTTTCTGGTGGGTGTATCGATAAGGAACATAAGTTTGTTATCTGGGCTCCATCCCAGACCATTTGATATTGTTAACCCATGCAGTTCACGCCTTATCCTCCCCGAGTCCAGAACATAAAGTGATGCCACCGGTGACCTTTCACCCCTATCCATGGTTCCAGCCCAGTACCTGCCGAGAATGTCACATTTACCATCATTGAACCTATTGGTCGTAGGTTCATCGTTTAAGGTTAACATTTTAGAATAATGCCCTTTTTCCACATCTATCCTGTAAAAGCTCAAATTTACTGTAGCAATAATATAACCATTTTTGGATGGCGAAAGACTGCTGACCTCTCCACCAACATTAAATGATTTATCACCGCTCTGGTCATTCACATGGATCCTATGCCCTAAAATATCCACCCAGTAAAGAGCGCATTTTTTATTGTCCCAAATTGGACCTTCACCAAGATCTGCATTTCCTTCTATATAAATTTCTGGTTCCATGGCATCATAAATGTATAGCAGATATTAAACTGTATTTGACTGCGCAAACGAATGGTTTTTAAATAGATTATGGGTAATCATTGCACGCCTAAAGTCCATTTAATTGTGCGGGAGTCGCCTAGCCAGGTCAATGGCGCTGCCCTGAGGCGGCAGTCCTGTTGAGGTACGTGGGTTCAAATCCCACCTCCCGCATTTTTCTAAAATACACTGTTTGTGATTTTTAACACCAATGGTGATGTAATTAATTAGCATTAGCTTCTTGCGTATCTAATTTGCAATATGAAAAATGTTTCCTTATTCACACTCACACATAATTTTATGCCCTGCCATTTACAATAATTTCAAAACACCTTTTGCTGCACAATATTGATGTCATTGCACATTATTTTTTGCTTCATAGTTATTTAACTATGTTATATAATATGACATCCTCACAGCCCTAAATGAGTGGTTCCTTCAAGGCTGATCATAGGTTCGTGGTTTACCGCATTCATTCTCATGGCTTCATTGCTAGTGGTTGCCCACCCCGCTCCAACGGTAGACCACAGGCTGTGCCTTCAGTTAGCCACTTACCCCTATCTTCATCGGACTATGTTTCATCATGTTTATTGCTCCGTTCAAATCAGCGTTTATTACTTTCTCCATATGAGGACACTCAAACAAACCCCTCTTAATCCTTCCATCTTCATTTATTTCCCCACACAGAGAACACGTCTTCGATGTATTTGCTTTATTGACAGGCTTAACCTTTATGACATATTCTTGTGCGACGTCCTTGATGCGGTTTATTATTGCTGAATAGTTCCAGAAGTTTGAATTCCTTTCATTTCCTTTATCCTGAGCTATACCCTTTGGATAGCCAATGTCTATTTCTCCTACACCTTTGTCATATAAGGACTCTACAACTTCCCTTGCTAAGCCTTCCCTAGCATTCTTTAGCAGGGCAGCGCGCCTCTTGCACTGCTCAATCCTCAACGGTTCGGTGTTCTTGCGAAACTCACCTGAAATTTGGTTTCATCGGAGATGGACCTGACTATCTTTCTGGTCCTAAGGTAGGCAGTTGAAGCAACGTACTTTCCTTTAACCACGAACCTCCTTTTCTCCATATGGCTTAAGTCCCAAATTTATACAAATAACCTCTGACATTAACCATATTTAACGAACAGATCAAATTGTATTAGCTTGCCTGTCCCTAAATGAGAGAACCCTTACCTTATAGTAAACCTTACTGCCAAAGCCGCTTTCAGCTATGTAAACCGCAAGCATAGCCATTGAAGCTCCAAGCACGGCGCCACCTATTACATCAAGGGGCCAGTGAACCCCCACATATACCCTTGAAAACGAAACCAGGGCAGCCTCAATTGAAAGTAGGTAAACGTACCTCTTCCTCAGGTAGTAAAATGTGGATGAAGCGCCTGCCCACACGATGAGCGCGTGCCCTGATGGGTAACTGAAGTCATGAGGAGCACTCACAAGGAGGCTGTAGGTGTAAAAGTGAAATGGCCTGGGCACAGCAAGCACAGTTTTCAATGTTTCACCACTAACTATCGAAAGTATGAACGCTATTATCATCACATATGCTGCAAACTTTACCTTTCCCCTGCCGAAGAACCACATCAGAGCCACTAAGGGTATCCAGAAGTACTCCCTTCCGTATTCAGCAAAAGCAACCATTGTGCTGTTTAGGTATGCTATTCTGCTGGTAACGGTGATCACATATAGCGTGCCATTTACCGCGTTGTTTGGTCCAGCAATCTTGACGTATGCCGTTATCAACGCAAAAACTATGATCAAAATGGAAAAGGCTGAAAGGGTGCTTTTATCCCTCCTTGCAAGCTGAATAAATATGCCCTCCATGTTCACAGAATTTAAACAGACATTTATAAAGTGATGGCCTGCCTTTAGCACATAATTGTCATGTTAAGCTGGCCACACAAGATAAAAGTTGCACAAAACTATGACCGCTAGGCAGCATTAGCGCAAATGGTTTTCTGGCAGAGCTGCAAGTGTCACAATGGAAACAATGGCCTCAACACAGATGAAAGGCCGCCAACAGCGCCACGAATGAAGAGTTGGCTCAGCGCCACTTTCAAACGAACAACTACCTGAATGGGTTAATTCTGTTGATGCATAAAAGAACAGGTTATGAGCTTAACAGCACTCAATTAAAAAAATAATTTTAAAAAGCCCATTTCAATTTGCTTAATAAGAAATAAATAAATGTAGAACGTCTAAATATTCATATGCATAACATGAGCTTTCTAAAGTACTCTGGTATTGTTGCTGCAATATTAGCATGGCTAGTTATTATTGCAAGTGTATCCATCAATCCCTGGTTTGTGTTCACAAAAAATGCTTTTAGTGACCTGGGCGGACCTGCTGCAACTGATCCATGGCTTTACAATTACGGGCTCATAGCAGTGGCAATTTTCACTTTCATGTACGGTGCATACCTTGCTGCAATTAATGAAGAGAAGATTGAGGTCATAGGCTCATCCTTTGTCATGGTGGCTTCCATATTTTTAGCTTTGATAGGCATCTTTCATGAAGGTACTTACCCACACGTCTTTGTCTCCACGTGGTTTTTCGTTCAATTTGACATTGCAATTTTGACATGCGGAATAGGGCTTTTAACTAGAATGAAAAAGTTGGGCATTTCAATGATACTGCTATTTCTCGTTGCAACTTTGGTTGCAGTTGTAGTGCCCTGGCCTTCTGCAGCTACAATTGAAGCCTGGGGAATTTCAGCAATAGACGTTTGGGTGATCATTTCATATATGAGCCAGAAAAAGATATAGCAAAATTAAACAAGCACGAACTATTCATAAAATTCAACAAGCGGAATCATTATTAATTTATGATTCTAAATGTTGAAGAATATTCTTATTTCATTTATATAATTACAGTGTGGCAAAAAAACATTCTTAAATCCAAGCACATAGATGCTTGTTCTCTAACTATAGTTTCTTATCAGCAAAATAAATGAAAGGAATTTATTAAAAAACACGAACATAAAAAATGCATTTATTTCATTTTATTTAAACCAAGAGCACAAATAGCAATGCGAAATTTTGACCTATTTTAAGGACTTAACAGGGGTTAAATCAATTTTTCACTTTTCAGTTTCTGTTCAAGGTCTTTTATTTCCTGTTCTGAAAGGTCCTCTGACCTGTTGAAAGTGTAGCCGAAGTCATTGCCTGCAAGCCTGGCAGCCACCCTGTAACCAGCGCTGAAGCCGTATGACTTGAGGATGCCCCTCACCCTGTTTACTTTGGCCTGCAGCTCAAGCCCCTTCTTCGTGTCATTTTCCTCCATGCTTTTGACCAGGTCCAGTACCAGCTTTGGAAATGCGTTTATTATAAGTGACACGATCCCCTTTCCGCCAAGCGTGTACGTTGTGTAAATGAGAGAATCACTTCCTGCAAGCAGCGTTGATTTTTCTGGGAATTCATCAACAACTTCCTGCAGGTGGCCTATGTCCTTTGTGCTGTCCTTGTAGCCAACAAATTCATCAAGTTTCAACAATGATATGACCTGTGCTGGAGTGAGCAGGTTGCCAAGCTGCTTCTCATTGTACAGTATAAGCGGAAGTGGAGACCTTGATGATATTTCCTTAAGGTAATCCACGGGCTTCTTGACTGGATATATTGGATGCTGAGTTATTACTGCGTAGCTTGCCCCACTGTCCTTTGCGTGCTTTGCCAGCTCAATAATTGAATCGGGGTGGTATGATGTAATTAACACAGAAATTTCGTCTTTGCTTTTTGCAACTTCAAGCACTGATTCCAGCACCCTTTTCCTCTCCTGCACGCTCAGCACTAGCGCCTCTGCGCCTATCCCGTTAACCATGAACCCATTCACGCCTCTGTCCTGAAGCCAGCTTATTGCTCCCTTCAATGCGCTGTAATCCACACTTCCCTTTCGGTCAAACGGCACGTACGGTTCAGAGATTCCTCCCTTTATCATAAGTTAATGTGTTCAAATGATAAATATAAACATGCTTGAGTGAACAATTCAGGATTTGAAACTGATTATACCCAGCTGATCAATTGCAGTAAATTAAAATAACCCAGATACAAAAATCAGGAACATTTATTATTTATTTGTAAAAAGCTAACATCATAATAGTCGATTGATAAATTGATTGACACTGTTAGCATGCCAGAAAACATAAGGGAGGCGGTTCTTGAGTACGCCAGTAGTGAGTATCCTAATGAGATGCTGCTTTTGCTCAGGGGAAAGATCAGAAAAGAAACTGCTTTCATAGAATCTCTTGTGATACCGCCGTTTGCCAGAGGCAGCAATAACAGGGCATACTTTAACAGGATGGCCCTTCCGGCAGACAGGAGCCTTATAGGTTCAATTCATTCCCATCCGTCAGGGGTCGCTCTGCCATCCACTGAAGACCTGCTCTACGGTTATGGTCCTGTCATAATGATAATAGGCTGTCCTGATGACATAAAGGCATTTGATAAAAGCGGGAAAACGCTTAAGGTGGTTTTCACTGAAAATGAAGGGAAATAACTTACTTGAACAAGGTGCTTGGCACGTTTTGAGCGTGAAGCGAGTCATTGATTCACATTTTTTGATATCTTAATGAATCTTAATTTAATCACTTAAACATAAAATTTTTCTCTGAAAAATGTTCAAGAACTTCTAATAATGCCAATATAGAAAAGAAATACAATAAATTAATTATGTTTAAACCCTCTTGATATAATAGTGGTTTATAATATTGAATACAGCGATAAAAAGAGCAATGTTCCTCCTGATACTCATCTTATAAAGTGGGATCAACCACGAGCAAACTTGCATTTTTGATTCACACCGACAAGGTTTCCTACAAACCGTTGAAGCATGGACAAACTTCGAGCAGTCAATTGTCTTGAAAACAATGATGCCATAAAGAACATAAAGAGAGCTTAAAGCCCTATACTGTTTATTATATTTCCAGAATTTCCATCAATGAGGAGCACTATCTTTTTGCCCTTATGATCGTATCTTGCAAACCATATTGGTACATGAAGCAACTCACCATCCCCCACATCTATATCTGATTTTATGCCCTGAATCATGTGATATTGTTTGTGTGCTTTTTCACTTTGTAACTGTGCCACCAGAGTCTTAGCCTGTTCCTTTGCTATGTCCTCACCAATGTCTCCATTAAGGACCTTAACAGACTTGACTTTGGATACATCAAACAGCACCCTGCTTTCCAGGGAAAATTCGTAGTTCTTTGGCTGGTATTCCATTAAAGATTTAACAGCGATTACAGGGTAATTGTAATTTTCGTTAATTGTATTTACCACAAGATTACCTTGATTTCCTCCATATACTCCTCCAGCAAACATCCTACCAAAGCCTCCAGAATAGAACCTCCTGCCCATTCCACCCATGCCTCCCATGAGCAGCCCAAATACCGCCATTTCTGTTACTGTGTTTCCGACCTGAGAAGCTACGTTTACGCTTGTGACTGTAGTCCTGGCAGATGTTGGTATTATCCAATATGGTATATAGCTTACATTGAATTCTTCTTTAACAGAGCTTTCTGCTAGGTGCCTATGTATGAACCCCCTATCCATAAGAGCTTTTACCTTTTCTTCAACTGCCTGCTCGTCAGCATAGTTCAGTGGCAGCATCGTGTGCTTTAGTATGCTTTTCCAGCCATCATTTGCAAGCGTTATGCTCGATCCGCAGTATTCGCATGTTATTATCATTTCTCCGAACTTTGGGGTCAATGGCGCACCACAGCTTGGGCACTTAAGCTCAGTAATTCCTGAAGGAGCAATTGTATTTGATGCAGGCTTTTGATCGACCTGAATGTTAATAGGTGCTCCACACTTATAACAGAACTTTGCATCATCCGGCAACTGTGTTCCACATTTAGGACAAAACATCTTTTATTTCACCTCAAACCGGTTTCCCGCAGTTGGGACAGAATTTGCTGCTGGATGGTATTGAAGCACCACAGCTTGGGCACTTCTTTTCTTGTACTTGGCCTATGGGTGCACCACAGTTGGGACAGAACTTTGCACCTGCAGGCACCAGAAAACCGCATTTGGGGCATGTAGTTGTCTGACTTGTCTGGGGCGCACCACAGCTTGGGCAGAAAGTTGCATTTGCAGGTATTATGGCACCACATTTAGTGCACGTTTTAGTTGACTGAGGTGTCATGCCCTGAGTGAGCTGTCCTCCCATTGAATATCCGATTCCTGCTCCTGCGCCAAGTCCCGCGCCCAGCCCCGCAAATGCTCCAGCTGTTCCCGTATTGTTTTTGGCAGCGTCAACCATAGCCTGCCCGGCCTGATACTGTATATAATTAACTCCAAGCACAGACATCTCGGACCTTGTATCTATGGCTTTTTGAACATCATCGGGCAAACTGATGGTTAGTCCAGAAATCTTATTTATCTCAACTCCATACTGTGAAAAATTGTCTGGAGATAGCGCCAGCACAATTTGCTCTATATTGGTCAGGTTTGCAGCGAGATCAGTCACCTTGAGCCCCTGCTCCTTCATCTTGCCTATTGCATTGTAAACCAGCAGCACCACCTGCTCCTTAAGTCTTGATTCCACATCCTCTGAAGTTTCGGCAGCAAAGGTTCCAACAAACTGATTTATGAAGTTCTCAGGCGATGAAACCCTCCATCTGTATTCTCCAAAAACCTTTAAATTTACTACTCCAAAAACTGGATCAACGAACTGATAGGGCTGAACACTCCCGAATTTTCCATCCATAAATCTTTTCTGCAAGTAGTAAACTTCAGCTACCTGCTGAACCCCTGTAAAAAATTTCAGAAGTTGGCCAACCACAGGCGCATTAAAATCGCTTAACGCATATCTGTTGGGCTTATCAAAGTATGTGAGCACCTTACCATCTCTGTAAAATACTGCTATTTCATCTTCTCTCACAACTATATTGTCATTGAGTCTTATTAGCCGAGGAACCTTCCACATTACTTTCCCTTCCTTGAACTCAGGTTCCCACTCTATCGTTGTTGAACCAATTACGCTTCCCTGTTTAGATATATCCTTATTTTTTCCAAACATGTTTCCATCATCCCTTTAATGTGATGCCTTCAATTGCTTCAATCCTCGTGGACCACTTTCTTTTAAAATCTTCAATAGCAGAAGACAGTGATTGAACCTGTGACCTGATGGTGTTTGGGTCATATGTTATGCTTGTAGCTGAACTGGCAAGATTAAATGCTGCACTGACAAATTCGTAATCGTACTCATAAAGCTCGTTTAGCTTTTTATCATCGATCCTTATTGAAGCTACTAGAGGCGCATATCCCTGTTGAGCATACCTCACCTTTCCACTCAATCCTTGAAGCTGGGAAATTATTGATCCTATAGCAGTTAAATTGTTAAAATCTCCATTAATGGCCATCTGTTTTCTGATAGATTCTAAACTTCCTCTGGCTTGGTCAAGTTTATCAGCTACTTCATGCCTCAAAATGTCATCAGCTACCCTCAGATCATCATACTTCCTGTAACCTTTTAATCCTGGAATGAGAAGCTCCAGTTTTTTGGTTGCTCCCCTATTATCTTCAATTTCCTTTCTTATATCGCTCAAAAAGGTCTTAAAAACATTAAATTGACTCATTTAATAAGGTTTCTGGCTTTTATATTTTTGACCATAAATTGTCACATACAAGCTCTATAACATAACAACATTGGCCTTGACTTCTCTCTTGTTTTATCTGCAAATTATTTCACCCATCCTATGTTCTCCAAGAATGTTGGGTCCATTATAACTTCCCTCTTAGGTAGCCTTTGATAACATATAACTGCTGGCGTTTCAAGCCTTTCAATATCAAATGCTCCGTGAGGCCTTATGAAGTTGTACCAATTCATGAATTCATCAACAGAATTGAAGAACTTAACCTTCTTCTCAAATATGTCAAAGAACTTCTCAACCTTGCCGTTTGTCTGATGATGATCAACCCTTCCAATTATCAAAGTTATCTTTTTCTTTATCAAAAACTTTTCAAATTCTGTTAATCCCTTCTCCCTTCATCAGTCTCAATAGCATAGAAAGTTGATCCGTGGTCTGATAAAATCTGCCCAGGCCTACCATACATGCCTATTGCTTTCCTTAACACTTCAACCGAATACCTTGATGTAAGTGTTGGATATACTCCATAACCAACTATAAATCTAGAAGAATCATCTTCATACACTATTAACCGTAAACCTTTCCACCTTGGATCCTTTATTTCATGCCAATCAACGTGCCACAATGAATTAGAATTTTCTCTTTCATACCTTATCCATTTCTTTCTGTGCCACTTTTTAGGCTCGCTCAAGCCAGCTTCCTTGAGGACTTAGTTGATCCTGTTGTTGTCAATGCTGTATCCTTTTTGTTCTGAGAATTTTGCCGATATAGCTCGCATTGGCTCTGTACATTTTGTGAAGCTTAATAATTTCATATTTAACTTGCTCAGGCAAAGGCTGTTTATGCCTTCCAGCCTTTTTCTGAACATGTAATGTGCCGTTACTTTTATGTTCGCTGTAAAGCTGCTGTACCCTTCTGATTGATATGCCTTGCAATTTCCCTGTTAGTAAGTTTTCTTTCAAGCTTAGCATTAACGATCCACCTAATCTGATCTTCGCTAAGCATGTTACGCGCATACCTCTTCATTAGGTTTATCCAAAATCTGCTTAATTTGTTTTATCAGCTATATGTTTAAGGCCAGGAAATAATTTCCAGATAAGAGAGTTCCCTTTTGAAAACGATATTTTTATATTTCTATCTATTTACTATAATAATGTTATGCAGAATAATAAGGAAGATAGAGATGGGTTTTTGGGTAATGCTCGGTTAGAAGCAATCGTGAAAAGGTTGGACAAAATTATAGAAGAGCATCCCGAAATTGTTTTGAAGGACGGGATTTTTGATTATAGCAAAGCGCCTCCTGAAGTCCGTGCGGAGATCGAAAGGCATCTCGAAGAAATGACTAACATTCATTACGAAGAAGTTTTGTGGAATTTGGCAAAATATTATTTATTGCTCGAAGCAGACCCTTCAAAGTTGTATTCTTCGCTTGCTGAATATTTGCTTGACGAAAAAGAAATCGGAATGGATTTCATACCAGACACTATCATAGAAGACATCCTCGGCAGGTTTCCCGAGTTGAAAGCTGTGCACCCAAAGATTCACGAAGCTCTCGGGAAAAGTATAATAAAACACACGAGAGAAGAAAGGGAATTTTACTTTGGAAATGTTAAGGACGAAGAAATTCAGCGCATTTACAGAGAGGTCGAAAACCTTGCAAAAGCGGGCGTAGAAGGAGTAGAGATTAAAAGAGAAAAAGGCTTTGTGCATGTAAAATACACGAACGCCCCTGCTGAAGTGAGAAAGGCTTTAGATGAAAGCGTCAAAAAGATTTACCGAAAACTTGCGGAAGCCATGGTCTACAATGCCGCATACTATTACTACGTGATGCTTGATGACCCTTCAAAGCTTGAGTTTAACGAAGCAAAATTCGTTCTTTATACAAAAGAGTTGGGGGCGAAGTTTGTCCCTAATGTTGTTATAGCAGACGCCTTGAATCGCTTCCCGGAGCTGAGAAAAATGTATCCCGAGATTGCCGAAAAATACAAGAAGTTTCTTAAGTGAAAATTCAATCGGTGTTTGTCAGAGTCCTCATTACTTGTGTAAAGTGTGAAATAGCTTGCGAAGAATGTTTGCCTGAAACTGCAGACAACCCAGATGATGCAAAGTGTGTTGTTGCTCCACCCAAAGCCCCTTTCAATCCTGTAACAGCTTTACTTCCAAAGGACGTCGATGTGTTGCCCATAAATCCCTGAATGCCGCCTGATAAAGCACCCAACCACATCGCCGAAGCTACACCCCCAGCAACCATGCCAGTTTCAGAGACGATCTGGTAAGTAGCACTCGTGTAAGGGGCAAGTATCGTTACCGCAACCATTGCTGTCAGAACGGCCGTTATTGCTACCCATTGAGGCTGAATTCCTGCAAGCCTGAACATGTTTGCGCTAGAGTTCCAGTTCTGAAGGAGATAGGTTGCCACAGAGAGCATTACAGAAGACAAAATAGAAGCTAGCATAAGTCCGAACAACGTGTCCTCGATGATCCTTCCGAGCTTTTGCGTGTAGTGAAAATCGCGGAGCGCGATAGAAAGCGGGAACATCGCAATCATGCCAGCTAGGAGGAGAATGCGAACAGTCCCCAGCATGTAAGACATGATCCACACAATTACTGCAACCACTAGGTAGCCTACGATAAGGAGACTCGTTTCAAGCACCGTAATTGCCGTCCACACGCTCGGGAAAAGCATGTACGTTTCAAGATTGGCAAGTTTCTCCTGAGCATAAACCCATGAAAGCTGCTGGTTCGCAACAGTTGGGTATGCAAGAACTTCAGTGTTTAGAGTGTTCATCAAGTACGCTATCTTATCGTAAAGGAACGGAAAGATTAGCATTATGAGAATGCCAGCAGATATTTTCTTGAGAACGCCTAGCAGTGTGGTTCTCCTGCGCTCGTCTGGAGAAAGAAGGTCAAGAAAAGCAATGGGGATCAGGACTATTATTGCAACGATCATCAAAAGGTTGTAGTAAGGACCTAAAGGCAAAGCGGGGTATTCTTGTGAAGGTGCAGTTGCGTATGCATCAAGCATAGAATCGTTGAACTGGGGAAGGGCGATGATGGTGTTATAAAGGTCTATGAGTGCAAATCCCTGCCCTTCAATGCCTGTAAGCACAGGTCCTATAGGCGTCCCGTTGAGGCTTTCAGGGACGACGGTGTATGAGTAATATAACGGGTTCACCCTGACGTCGCCCGTTGTGAAGTTTGCAAGCTCTCCGACGTAATACGCGCTCTTCGTAAAGTCCATCGACACGGTTTCGTTTTGGTCGTTAGAATAGTAGAACGTTATTGTCCCCACAAGCTTCAAAGGAGCTGGAATTTCTGACGAAGTGGTTGCTGTAACGGAAGTAGAGGAGGAAGAAGAGGCTGAAGCTGAAGCGCTTGTATTAGTAGCAAAAGCACCGCCTGACTTGGAAACGGAAGTAGATGAAGTGACGGCTGAGTTGTTCACGTAATACCATGAGCCTCCTATCGAAACAGCACCATAAGCATAAATGAGAGGAGCCCTGCCGCCTACAGGACGGGTGTTTATCTGATACATTGAAAGTTGAACCTCTCCAAAAGGGCCCGAAAGAGAAGCGTGAGAGGGTAAAGGCGCAATAAGACCGAAGAGTGCAAGAGATAATATTATTAAGTAGGAAAACTTCACGAACCCACCTTTCGCAGAATTAAAGCTCTTCATTAAACTTTAATGCCAAATTGCTTTTTAAACTAGTGAGAGCAACGTTTTGCGTCTCTATATGTGAACAAAACTTTTCTTTTAGATTCCTCTAGAACTCTGTTACAAATTCGTGAGCAAGAAAGCTCCGACATTCATGGAGGAGATTGGAAAGTATGAAATGGTACACCAATAGACATATGTCACCCCCCGACGCATGGAGGTGATATTGATGATAACAACCATCATGCGAGGGGAGGTGTACCTTGATGATGCACACATCCCATTAATAAATAGTGAGGAAGAGTATGTGAAGCAGAGGTACTTTGCGGTAGCAAAAACCATAGCGCCAGAGCTGTTA
>Ga0080006_1138189_pt1 | contig 17504 bp, 18 predicted proteins | sample RS3BMetagenome_FD_69209 | JGI IMG/M metagenome (GOLD analysis project Ga0080006, IMG submission 69209) | Ferric oxide microbial mat and aquatic microbial communities from Rainbow Spring, Yellowstone National Park, USA - RS3B (SPADES... ... | reverse complement strand
GGCATCACCCCGGGCGCCGTAGGCTCGGCCACCAGGCGCAGGCGCTCGCCGCCGGCCTCGACCAGCCGTCGCAAGGTCCCGCAGCTCGGATCGCGCAGCCCCCGCTCGTACGCCGAGACGACCGGCTGGGACGTCCCGGCCCGCCGGGCGAGCTCGGCCTGGGTCAGCGCCTGGCGTCGTCGCACCGACCGGATCAGCGACGCTGCGTCCACCAGCAGATTATATCGGATTGTCTATCAACCGGACCGTTCAGGGTCGGAGGAGCTCGCCGCCCACCTCGAGGGTGCCCGCCCGGGGCACGACCCGGAGCCCGAGGCGCTCGAGCAGCACGGCGCCGTCGGCGTCTGGCTCGACCCGGCCGGCAGGGAGGTGGAGATCGAGCCCGAGGGTGTCGCGGTCGATCACCAGGACCGCTCCTGCGCCACGTGCCAGGTACCACGGGACCTTGGCGTCGGACTCGTCGCCGGGCGAGCGGATCTCCACCACCACCTCGGGGGGGCCGTCGATCCCCCGCTCGCTCACCGACTCAGGACCGAAGACCGCGATGTCAGGAATCCGGTAGTCGTCGTCGGTGCCGAAGACGCCGGTCTCGATCAGCACGTCCCAACCCTGACGCCGCGCGGCCGGTTCCAACGCCTTGGCCAACTCGAACTCGAGCTGCTGATGGTGACGGGACGCGGGTGGCACCATGTGGAGCACCCCTTCCCAGAGCTCGTCGTGCCGGTCGAGGCCGAGCCGGTGACGCTCAGCGATCATGCGCTCGTCCACCTCCAAGACCACCGCACGCACTGGTAGTCAGGGGCGCGGTGCCTGCACAGCAGGCCCGGTTCCCCATCCCCCTTTCAATCCGTACGTGCGGTTTTCCCGCATACGGCTTACCGACGGTCTTCTGGACATGGTTACGCCGCCTTGGGGTATCGGATGGTGCCCATGAGCTGATGCAGGCCCTGGTCGTGGAACCAGATGCGCGTCCAACGATTCGCCTGGGCCGCCCGCAGGTTGCGACCGCGCTTCTTAATGAGAAGTCGCTTGAGGCGCCACGCCACGTAGCGGTCCATGGTGACGAACTTGTCGGCCGCGTTCCCGGTGCGGAAGTAGTTGCCCCATCCCCGGAGGAACGAGTTGAGGCCCTCGATGAGGTCCTCCAACTCCATCCACACGTACTTTCGACTGGTCATGGCCTTGACCCTCGCTCGGGCTCGCTTCATCGACCGCACCGACGGCCAGCGGTGGAGGTAGTAGCGGATGATCCGCCGCTTTTCCCAGAGCTTGCCGGACATGCGGGCACGGAAGTGGCACCCGAGGAAGTCGAAGCCCTCTCTTCCCTCCCGGAGGTCGACCACACGGGTCTTGTCCGGATGGAGTGAGAGACCGAGGTCACCCAGGATGGCGGTCGCCCGCTGCTGGGCTTCTTCGGCTTGTGCCCGAGACGTGCACAGCACCACGAAGTCGTCCGCATAGCGGACGAGCTCGCCGGTGCCGGACTCGGCCCAGGCCCGGTCGAAGGCGTGCAGGTAGATGTTGGCGAGCAGCGGGGAGATCACCCCGCCCTGGGGCGTGCCCTCGACCGTCTCGGACACCACCCCTTGGTCCAACACCCCTGCACGCAGCCAGAGGCGCAGCAGCTTGAGCACCCGTCGGTCAGAGACCCTGAGCCCGACCAGACCGAGCAGCCGGTCGTGGTCGATCTGACCGAAGAAGTTCTTGATGTCGGCCTCGAAGACGAACGTCCGTCCTTCGGGGAACGCCACCCGGATGGCTTCTTTGGCCTGCAGGGCCGATCGCTTGGGCCGGAACCCAAACGAGCACGGCAGGAAGTCGGCCTCGAAGATCGGTTCGAGGACGAGCTTCGCCGCCGCCTGGACCACTCGGTCCTTGACCGTCGGGATGCCCAGTGGCCGCTTGGTGCCATCGGGCTTGGGAATCGCCACCCGGCGAACTGGTGCCGGGCGGTAGTTGCCTGCACGGAGGGCGTCACGGACCTCGGTGAGCAAACGCTCGACCCCGTAGTCGTCCTCCACAGCGGCGATGGTCAGACGATCGACCCCCGCTGCCCCACGATTGGCTCGGACCCGCTCCCACGCCATCCACAAGGTGTCGTCCCTGTAGATGCGGTCATAGAGGGCATGGAAGCGCCGACCCTCTGACTGCTTGGCCGCAGCCCATAGCCGGTTCTGGAGTCGGCGAACTTTGACCTCGGACGGTGGTCCGAAGGGGGAGATGGACCGGGCGGTCCCGGCCATGCCCTCGCTCGCTGCTTCACTCCCGGCGTGACCGAAGTCGGGGTCCTTCCCTGGTGCTCGGGCGAACTGCACCCTCCCAGGTACTACGGCCCCGTCGGACTCCCGCTGCGCTCCGATCGCTTTCACCATTGGCTTATACGAGCGGTCTTTGCTGACGAGGCTGCGCAGACGGGTCTCTCCTGTTCCGAACCAGGCCCTGCGTGCGTGCCGCTCCCCCTACCCCGGAAGGACCCGACCGTGGGCATGTCCGGAACGCCAGTCGGTCGGATGCTGCCTTCGCCGTGACGTGAGCGGCTCGGCTCCTCCGTTGTATCTGTGACGAGGCTGCAGGACTCGTGCCGGGTGGCACTACGGCCCACACGCTTGCTCCCTCCGAAGAGGCTCTTGACACCCCGCTCAGCCAGTCGCCTCTCGACGACGGACCGGGGCCTGCTACCGGGCTCTCCGGCGATTACCCGGGTGGGACTCGCACCCACTGGTCTGGTCCAGCTTCCAGGACGCACCACGACGCCAGCGTAGACGAGGGATGTGACTCTTCCCTCGGAACGGCGCTCGTCACAACGGCCGCCACTCGGCTGAACGACCCTGACGAAAGGCGGCGAACGACTCGGCCAGCTCGCCGGTCGAGGCGCACAGCACCTGGGTCCGGTTCTCCATGTCGAGGGCGTGGCGGAGGCTCGGGGCGTCGAGCGTCTGCCACATCGTCTCCTTGGTCAGCCAGACCGCCAGCGGCCCGTTGGCCGCGATCAACCGGGCGGTCTCCATTGCCCGCTCGACCACCGAGCCGACCGGGACGACATCGAGCACCAGCCCCATGTCGGCCGCCTCGGCGGCGTCGAACACCCGGCCGGTCAACAACAGCTCGGCCGAACGCGAGGCGCCGACGAGCCGCGGCAGGAAGTAGCTCGTCGCCATGTCGCAGGCCGACACGCCGCGCCGGATGAACACCGCCCCGAAGCGACCGGGGCGGCGTCGGGGTCCAGCTCGTCACCGTCGGTCGCCTTCATGTCGGCGCCGGCGCAGAACGACTCGCCGGCCCCGGTGACCACCACCACCCTGGTCTCGGGCTCGGCGGCGACCCGGTCGAAGAGGGTGTGGAGCTCGGTGAGCATCCGCCCGCTGAGCGCGTTGCGCCGTTCCGGGCGTTCCAAGGTGACGAGCACGATGCCCGGTTCGACCACTGCGGCAGTCACCAGATCCATGGAAGCGCCTCCTCGTGTCGGATCTCTTCGACCCTCTCCGTCCTACCGCACCATCGGAGCGCGATCCGCCCGCGTGGACATCGTGGCCGCAGTTGCTCGCTACACCGCGACCACGCGTGCGACGTCGCCGATGCCGATGAAGTCGGCCGGGTTCCTGGTGAGCAAGACGGCACCGAGGTCGGCAGCGACCGAGGCGAGCATCAGGTCGATCCGACGAGGTCGAGGGTTCCGCCCCGACCTTCGCACCGATGCGGCGATCGCTCCGTAGAGGTGCGCGGCACGGACGGAGTAGGGGACCGGATCGAACTGGTCGAGCACTTCCCGGTAGCGGGCCTCGCGGACGGCGGCGACGAGCGGGTCGTCGTGGTGGATGCCATAGGCCAGTTCGGCGATGGTGAGCGTGCTGATGGCGGCTGCCTCGGCCAGCTCCTCCATCTCGTCGGGAAAGTCGATCGCACAGGACGTGTCGAGCAGCGCCAGGGCGTGCTCAGGCACGGCTGTCGAGCGGATCGTCGTCGAGGTGGTCGTCGGCTCCGCGAATGTCTCGCACCCACGCCTCTCGATCCAGTGCGGGTCGCCCGGTCGTCCGTCGCGCCATCAGGTCCTTGGTCTTGGGGAACATCGGTGGCCCGGTCCGCTCCGAGTGTGGGACGACGTCAGCCACCGCCACGCCGTTTCGGGTGACGACGAAGCTCTCCCCGGCCTCGACCCGGTTGAGGATGTCCGCGTTGTTGTTCCTGAGCTCACGTTGGGCGATGCGCGTGGGCATCACCCAATTGTAGCACATGCGTAGCGTCGTTGTAGCTCACCGACCCTCTCGACAGCGGGGAGCCGCCGGCCGATCAGCGACGCCGGGACGGGGTGGCACCGCCAACGCCCTTGGCCGGGTGCGAGCCCCCCGACCGGAGCCCGAGAGCGTTGCACCAGAGCACCGTCAGCTGCTCGACCACGTCGTCGTCGGTGAGCGTCGCCCGGCCGGTCGCCACCTGGTCGGCGACGAAGGCGACCATGCCGCCCAAGGCGTTGGCCGCCGTCCAGGCGTCGAGGCGGGTGTCGGCCAGGCCGGCGTCTTGGTACTCGCGGATCCTCTTCTCGATCACCCGCGCGAACTCGTCCTGCCGTTGCAGGCGGGTGGCCCGCACCTCGGCGTCGAAGGTGGCCACCTGCTGGATGACGGCCAGGATGTCGGCGTTCTCCAGGTACGTCTCGAGGTAGTGGCGGTTGGCCGCCCGTATTCGCTCGACCGGGCCGGCGCTCTTGGAGACCGGTTCCAACCGGAGGAGGTCGATCTCCACCGAGTCGACCACCTCGGCGAAGATCTCCTCCTTCGAGGTGAAGTAGGTGTAGAAGCTGCCGTGCGACGTCCCGGCCGCCTCGCAGATATCGGCCACCCGGGCCCGGAGGAACCCGTCGCGTTCGAAGACCAGCCGGGCGGCGTCCACCAGCAGCCGGCGCGACTGCCGGCCGCGCACCGTCCGGCCGGTCCCGCGCCGGGGGGCGAGATCCTCGCCCCCGCCTGCCGCCCGGTGACGGGCGGCGTTGGGGATCCGGACGCTGCGCTCCACCCCGTGCTGCTACGGGCCGCTCAGGTGCCCGGGGCGCAGGCCGGCTTGAGCCCGTAAGGGGTCGAGTACTTGTTGCCCTTCAGCACGGTCCAGTACCAGCAGTCGACCGGGTGCGGCTTGCCGGCGGTGAAGTTGAGCGGCGGCGCCAGGCCGCTCAGGGTGTTCCCCTTGAGCGAGTCGAGCCCCTTGATCAGCTGGGCGGTGGTCGGCGTGCTGCCGTGCGCCCCGAGCTTGCCGGCCTGGGCTGCCGCCTGGAACAGCTTGCCGGAGATCCAGGCCTCCATGGCGATCTCGCCCCAGTAGGAGTTGCTGCGGGTGCCCTTGGCGTACTTGTCGATGGCGCTGTTCATCTGGCGGACCGCCGGGGTGTTGGCGAAGTACGGCAGGTTCGGGACCGTGAAGTAGGTGCCCTTGCCCAGAGCCGTCTTGGTCAGGCTGGGCAGCAGGATCTCGCCGTCGATCACGTACTTGGCGTCGAACCCCTGCTGCTGGCAGTCCGCAGCGATCTTCTCGTCCACCGACTGCACGTCGGCAGTGAAGATGACCTGGGCACCGGCGGCCTTGGCGCTCAGGCACTGGGCGGTGTAGTTGGGGGCCGAGACCGCTACCTCGAGTGCGGTGACCACCGAGACGCCGTAGTTCTTCGCCGTCGCCTTGAGCGGGGCGATCCCCTCCTGGCACTGCACCGCCTCGGCGCAGTACATGAGGGCCATCTTGGTGCCGCCGGCCTTCTTGACCGCACCCGCGATGCCGTCGAAGAGGCGGTCCTCGGTCTGACCCTCGGGATAGAAGTCGGGGTTGGTGAAGAAGGGCGTCGTCGAGGTGGTGATCCCGACCACCGGCACGTTGTGCTGCTGGACGTAGGTGGCGAACGCCTGGTCCTCGCTCGAGTCGTCGGCGATGGCGATGACGTGGGACTGCTGGACGAGGCTCTCGGCCTCGGTCAGGGCGGTGCCGGGGTTGGCGCCGGTGTCCTTCACGATCAGCTGGATCTTGTGGCCGTTGATGCCGCCGGCGTGGTTCACCGAGTCGACCCACGCCTTGTAGACCGGGACGACGTCGACGCCGGCCGACGCCAGCGGGCCGGTGCAGTCGCAGATCAGCCCGATGGTGATCGGCTTGCTGGCGGCGCCGCTCGGTGCCGCCGTCACCGCCGAGAAGGACACCAGCCCGGTCAGCGCCATCGCCAGCGCCGCCAGCCCCCGGAGCAACGCACGTCGGATGCCACCCATGGTCCCCTCCCCCTGCGTCCACCGCACGCCCCGAGTGTGTCGGTAGCGTGTCGATCGGATAACGACGCCGACTGTAGCCCAACTTCGACGTCGATATCGAGTCATTGCCCGGCCGGCTCGGGGCCGGGTCAGGGGCGCACCGGGCCCAACCTCTCCGAGGCGGCGGCGTCGAGGCGGACCAGCGGGCCGCGGGCGTCCGGCCGGTACCACACGGGGTCGTCGCACGCCCAGGCCTCGCCCCGCAGCCGTCGCTTGTCGACCTTGTAGCTGGCGAGCAGCGGCAGCTCGGTCATCACCCGCAAAAGGCGCGGGCGCCACTTCGGGGAAAGGTCGGGGTGCCGGTCGCAGAAGTCGTCGAAGGCCACCGGGTCGAAGCGGTCGCCCGGTCCCGGCACGACCGCCGCCATCACCTGGTCCCCCACCGCCGGGTCGGCCACGGCGTAGACCGCCACCGCCGCCGCAGCCGGGAAGTCGGCGAGGATCCGCTCGACGCCGACGGCGGAGAAGTTCTCGCCGTCCACCCGCAGCCAGTCGTCGCCGCGCCCGACGAAGTACAGCCAGCCGTCGGCGTCGCGGTAGGCGAGGTCACCCGACCAGAAGACGCCCCGGCGAAGGCGCTGGCGGTCGGCCTCGGGGTTGGCGTAGTAGCCCTCGAACCGGCGCTCGGGATGGAGCTGGACGAGCTCGCCGACCGCCTCGTCGGGGTTGGCGAGGCGCCCGCCGGGCCCGACGACAGCGTCGGCCGTCCGCTCGCCGCTCACCGGGTCGAGCACCTCCACCCCGTCGTCGCCCCGGCCGAGCGCCCCGGGCGGCATCTCGGGGCTGCGGCGGACGACGATCAGCCCCTCGGTCGAGCCGTAGGAGTCGCGGACCTCGCAGCCGAAGCGCCGGGCGAAAGTGGCGATGTCGCCTGCGGCCGCCTCGTTGCCGGCCGCCAGGCGCAGCGGGTTGTCGGCGTCGTCGTCGCGCTCCGCGGTGGCCAGGATGTAGCGGAGCACCCGGCCGGTGTAGGCCACGAACGTCACGCCGTGGGCCCGCACGTCGGGGAGGAACCCCGAGGCCGAGAAGCGGCGCCGCAAGACCGTCGGCGCCCCGACGTGGAGCGCCGACGCCCAGCCGGTGAACAAGGCGCTCGAGTGGAACAGCGGCAGCGGCGGGTAGACGACGTCGTCCTCGCCGAGGGCGGCGATGCGGGCCACGTGCGCCCCGGTGCGCGCCCAGCGACCCTGGGTGCAGCGGACCGCCTTCGGGGCGGCCGTCGAGCAGCGCGCCGTGCCGGGCGTCGGTCACCACCAGCTGGCAGTCGGTGTGGGTCACCAGCCGGGCCAGCTCGGCCCCCCGGTAGGTGTCGTTGATGCCGACCACCGTCATCCCGCCGAGCGACGCCGCGCCGAGCCAGAAGAGGTAGTCCGGGACGTTGTCGAGCAGCACCCCGATGTGCGGTGGACGCCGCACATCGACCAGCTGGCGCCAGAGCGAGAGCCGGCGGCGGCTCTCGGCGACCAGCTGGCGCCAGCTCCAGGAGCGGTCCTCGAAGACCAGCGCGGTGCGGTCGCACTCCGACCAGCCGGCCAGCTTGGCGGCCACGGTGTCGGCGCTCACCGGCTCACCGGTTGAAGGCGAGCGTCAGGCCGGGCCGCGGCCAGCGGCAGGTGACCACCCGGCCGCTGCCCGAGAGGGTGATCGTCGCCGTGCGCAGGTCGGGACCGCTGAAGCAGAGGTTGGTGGTGACGTCGCCGGGGATGTCGACCCGCTCGACCACCGTGCCGTCGGGAGCGACCACGCAGAGGCCGTCGCCGATCGCCGCCACCACGACGTTGCCGCCCTCCTCGACCGCCAGCGAGTCGAGGGACCACGCGGTGGCGGCCAGGCAGGCGCCGCCGTGGCGGATGCCGAGCCCGGCCTCGAGCCCCTTCACCCGGCCGGGGCCACTGAGCGCCCACCGCCACACCCGACCGGTCAAGGTCTCGGCCACGTAGAGCTCGTCCTCGGCCGGCGACAGGCCGACCCCGTTGGGGCCGAGCAGCGGGTAGGCGACCTGCCGGAGGTGCCGCCCGTCGACGGTGGCGTAGTAGAGGCCGCCGCGGTCGACCGACTCGTAGCGGCCCTTGCCGTGGTCGGTGAACCACATCCCACCATCGGTGTCGAAGACCAGGTCGTTGGGTCCGCGCAGGGCCCGGCCCTCGAGCTCACGGTAGAGGACGGTCACCTCACCGCTGTCGAGGTCGACCCGCTCGATCCACCCGCCGCCGAACCCTTCCGGCTCGTTGGTGTGGGTGGCATGGTCGATCGGGATCCGCCGGCCTGCCCGCTCGGTCCAGCGGAACCCGCCGTTGTTGGCGACGTACAGCGCCCCGTCGGGACCGATGGCCGCGCCGTTGGGACCGCCCCCGACCTCGGCGACGGTGGTGCGGGTGCCGCCGACGCCGATCCGGGCGATCCGGCCGGCGCCGATCTCGACGACCACGACGCTGCCGTCGGACAGCGCCACCGGTCCCTCGGGGAAGGCGAGGTCGCCGGCGAGCTCGGTTGGATCCTCGAGGGCCCGGACCGCGATGTCGCCCACCTCTGCCCCTCCTTCGAAGTCGACGTCGATGTTTACACTACGTCCGCCTGTACGTTGCCACCAACGGACCGACGAAGGGAGCAGCAGTGACACAACGCGCCGTGGAGATCGAGACCGCCGACGGGACCTGCCCGGCCGCCCTCAGCATCCCCGACGGGGAGGGACCGTGGCCGGCGGTGATCATGTTCCCCGACGCCGGCGGGATGCGCGACACGATGCGCCAGATGGGCGAGCGGCTGTCGGGGCTCGGCTACGTGGTCCTCGTCCCCGACTTCTACTACCGCAACGGCCCCTACGACCCGATCGACATGCGCACCGCCTTCGCCACCGAGGAGGGCCGGACGCGGATCATGGGGTTGATCCAGAGCTACACCGCCGACATGGTCGTGCGCGACGCCGGCTCCTTCGTCGACTACCTCGGCTCGCTGCCCGAGACGCGGCCCGGCGGCGTCGGGACCACCGGCTACTGCATGGGGGGACGGCTCTCGATGATCACCGCCGCCAACCTCGGCGGGCGGGTCGCCGCGGCGGCCTCGTTCCACGGCGGCAACCTCGCCAAGGCCGACGACCCCGACAGTCCCCACCACAAGGCCGGGGCGATCGAGGCCGCGGTGTACGTCGCCGGGGCGATCGAGGACCAGTCGTTCTCCGACGAGCAGAAGGCGCTGCTCGAGAAGTCCCTCCGCGACGCCGGGGTCGCCTACACGATCGAGACCTACCCGGCGCACCACGGCTTCGCCGTCGCCGACAACCCCAGCTACGACGCCGACGCCGCCGAGCGCCACTGGAAGGCGACCGAGCAGTTCTTCGGGTCGGTCCTCGGCCGCTGATCGTTACCCGAGTCTCTTCGCGGATCAGGTCAGAGCTGTTCAGAGGGTATAGGTCTGCAGTACCTCGGCCGCCCCGTTGACCGCGTGCTCCATCACGGGGTCCTGCAGGAGACGGGAAGAGATCGGCGATTCCTCCAACGATGGAGCCGCCGATTCCCACAACACCACACAGGACCCCGGACCCCAGACCGAAGATCCATAGGACAACCCCATCACCCGGTCGCGGTGATGGCGGTAGATGGCTCGCGCCCACTCTCGTGCGACACCGCGCGGGCCCGTCCTGATGGTCTGGTTTCCTCCGGCCCGCGTCACCCAGCCGCTGTTGAGGTCCAGGAGGGGAACGGCTGCGGTGACCGTGAACTGAGTGACCGCTGGCCGATGGTGCGCGGTGTCGATCGGGCCGACGCCTGCTCCTGAGTCGTCCTGGAAGTACTCCGCGATGGCGGCGACGAAGCTGCGGAAGCCCCATGTCGCATAGAGAACCCCTCGAGCCTGGGTCCTCTTCGGCGCCGTGTGGTGGTCGAAGCGGCTCTTGGTGGGGCCCCAGCGCCGGAACTCGTCCCAGGCAGATGGGTGCGGCCCTGCCATCGGGTGGATCCGCACCAGACGATGCCCGGGCATCAGGCGCACGATCTCAGCGTTCGCCCCCCTCGCCCGCGGCACGGCCCCGGCGATGAAGGCCGAGACCGGCGGCGGCAGCCGTTCGCTCACGTGTCCGGGACGAGCTCGGCCGCCCGTCCCGGATCACCGCCGGACCTCAACCACTCGAGCGGGCTCATCGGCTCGTCATCTACGACGAGATCGACGTTCGGCGTGCGGAACCAGTGGTCGACCACCAGCGGGTGGACCGTGGCATCCATCGCACCGAGGACGGTCTTGAGACCTCGCAGTGCCTTTCCGCCGTCGAACTGCCAGCGGGGATACATCCGGTCGTCTCCGTTTGCGAAGGCGTACAGGCTGTGCTCGGCGAGTCGCTGGCTGATCCGAGTCCGGTCCACCCCCAAGAGCCGCGCGACCGCGGCGTCACCCTGCAGACTCCGGCCGATCAGATCGACATAGGCGCCGATCCGCCGAGACCTGCTTCTCGCGGTCGCCTTCCGGTCGAAGACGGCGCCGGCCGCCTCCCACTCCTCACGCTCCTCGTCTGGGAGCTCGGCTCTGGCGCCCATCGACTCGACCTCGTCAGCGACCAGACGCACGATGCTCCTGACGATCCGCACCCCTTCGGGTCCCCGGTCCGCCACCTCGAGAAGGCGGGCGAAGTCGTCCTCCGTGCCCGCTGGCACCTGGACCTGAAGTTGCCGCCGCTCTGGCATCTGCTCATCCTCACTCACCTTGTGTGCGAGTGTGAGTCTACTGGATCCGATCAGAAGACCGGCCATCGGGGCACCACGCCGCCGTCCAGCTGTCGGGCGGTGGCCCGCGCCAGCTGCTCGCCGGTCCCGTAGAGGGCGTCGAGGGTGAGCGCCCGGCGGGCGTAGCGGTGCAGGTCGTGCTCCCAGGTGAACCCGGTCGCCCCGAGCGCCTGGAGCGACCGGCGGGCGATCCGGACGGCGCTGCGCCCGGCCAGGGCCTTGAGCAGCCGGACCGCCGTGTCGGCCTCGTCGGCCACGACGGCGGTGGTGCAGGGGGCGCCGAACAGCCGGGCGACCGCCGCCTCGAGCCCCCGGCGCTCGACCTCGGCCTCGGCCAGCAGGTGCTGCACCGCCTGGAAGCTGCCGATCGGCCGATCGAACTGCCGGCGCTCGCCGGCGTAGGCGGCGGCCAGGTCGACCATGGCGTCGCAGGTGCCCAGGATCTCGGCCGAAAGGCAGAGCCGGGCCAGCGCCCGGGCGCTCGTCCGGCGGGCGGCGAGCTCGGGGGCGGGCAGCGCCAGCGGGTCGACCGCCTGGGCCGGGCACCCGACGCGCACCGCCGCCGCCGGGTCGAAGGCGTCGTCGTGATGCCGGTCGGCGACGTCGCCCATCGGCACCACCCCGAAGCCGTCGGCGCCGAGATCGAGCACCAGCCGCTCGGCCGACGCCGCGCCGGCGGACAGCACCGCCACCCATCCCCCCTCGGCGGCGACGGTCTCGACGGCGAGGACGGTCGAGAGGTCGCCGGGGCCGAGCACCCGCTCGCCGAGCACCACCTGGGCGCCGAGCACCCCGAGGGCGCGGGTCGAGGCCAGGGTGCGCCCGTGGGCCCGGAACAGGGCGGCGGTGGCGTCGCACCACTCGGGGTCGTCGAGCGCCGGCCGCGGCGTCCACTCGAGGGCTGCCAGCCCGGCGGCGCCGTCGGGCTGGCCGGCGAGCACCGCCGCCGCCGTCGTCGTCAGCTCGTCGCCCTCGGTGCGGCCGGCCGCCCGCACGCCGGTGCCGGTCGACGCCGGGGCGTACCGGCCGGCCCGGCCCGACGGGGCACCCTCGCTTGGGAGGCCGAGCAGGAAGCGGGCGACGGTGTTCAGCTGCATCTGGCGGGTCCCGCCGTAGACCGAGGTCGCCCACGAGAACAGGTAGTCGTCCTGCCACGCCGCTCCGGCACCGGCGCCGAGGGCGAGGTCCGGTCCGAGGAGGTCCTTGGCCAGCTCGTAGAGGTGCTGCTCGGTCTCGGTGAGCCACACCTTGACCGGCGTCGCCGCGGTCCCGAGGAACCGCCCCTCCCCGAGGGCCTCCACGGCGGCGCCCGAGAGCATCCTCGTGGAGAACAGGTCGACCAGCAGCGCGCCCATCGACCCCGGCCGGTCCCGGCCGGCGCCGGCGCGCAGAAGCTCGTCGGCCCGGGCGAGCAGCTTGGCGTGGCGGAGCCAGGCGAAGGCGGCGCGCTCGCACGACAGGATGTCGGTGGCGATCGGCCAGCCGTCGCCCTCGCCGCCGACGAGGCGCTCGGCCGGTACCCGGGCGCCGTCGAAGCGGACCTCGGCGAACTCGACGCTGCCGTTCGCCTGGCGGACCGGGGTGACCTCGACGCCGTCGGTCGCCAGGTCGACGAAGAGGACCGAGAGGCTTCGGTGGCGCTCGGCCGGGGGGCCGGTCCGGGCGAGGACGACGCAGTGGTCGGCCACCGATCCCCAGCTGGTCCAGACCTTGTGGCCGTCGAGCACGTAGGCGTCGCCGTCGCGCCGGGCGGTGGTCCGCAGCGACGTCAGGTCGGAGCCGGCGTCGACCTCGGAGAACCCCTGGCACCAGAGGCGCTCGCCCCGCAGCAACGCCTCGAGGAACGGCGCCAGGCGCTCGGGCGCCCACCACACCGCCAGCACCGGGGCGAGGATCTCGAGGTGCTCGAACGGGCCGCGGGCCGGCACCCCGGCCGCCGACAGCTCGTCGTAGAGGACGGCCCGGTGCCGGGCGTCGCCGCCGAGGCCGCCCAGCGCCGCCGGCCAGCCCCAGCGGTTCCACCCGGCGTCGTGGAGCTGGCGCTGGAGCCGGCGCCCGGCCGGGAGCCACTCCTCGAAGCTGGACCCGGCCGGCGCCGGCCGGTCGACGACGACCTCGGCCAGCCACCGTCGCAGCCCGGCGCGCAGTCCGTCGAGGCCGCCGTCGGTCACCGCTGCCTCCGCTGCGAGCATCGCTACGGCCGGTCGTCAGTCACTTCTCGTCCCGCCGCCGGGCCATGGCAGCCAGGGCGGCGCCGTGCTCGGGGCTGGCGCTCGACAGGTGCTCGCCGAGCAGCGCGAGGTCGAGGGCGTCGTGGACGCTGCGGGCGAGGTGGCGGTTGACCGCCTGCTTGGTGAACCGCAGCGCCGTCTCGGGCTGGGCGACCAGTCGGGCGGCCAGCGCCCACGCCTCGTCGACGGCGCTCCCGTCGGGGACCACCCGATTGGCCAGCCCCAGTTCGACGGCCACCTCGGCCGGGATCCGCTCCCCGGTGAAGAGGTACTCCTTGGCCCGGAGCAGCCCGGTGAGCAGCGGCCAGGTGAGCGCCCCGCCGTCGCCGGCCACCAGGCCGATCGAGACGTGGGGATCGGCCAGGTAGGCGCCGGCCTCGATCAGCACCAGGTCGCTCAGCCCGGCCAGGCTGCAGCCGAGCCCGACCGCCGGACCGTTGACGGCGGCGATCACCGGCCAGGCGAACTCGACCATGCCGCGGACGATCCGGCGGCCCTCGTCGAGCATGTGCTGGCGGTACGCCGGCTCCCGGTGCATCCGCTCGAGCACCCCGAGGTCGCCGCCGGCCGAAAAGGCGCGCCCGGTGCCGGTCAGGATCACCGCCCGGCAGTCCGCCTCCTCGGCCAGCTCCTCCCAGACGTCTGCCAACCGCCGGTGGAGGTGGCCGTCGGCGGCGTTCAGGGCCTCCGGCCGGTTCATCCGCAGGATCCGCACCGCACCCTCGCGCTCGACCACGAGCGGCTCGCTGGTTGCCATCGGAGTTCACAGTACTCAATATCGACGTCGACTTTGTAGCCTGCGGGCATGGCGGAGCCGGCGGAGGAACGCTGCTGCGCCGCTGCCCGGTGCCGACGCCGCCGGCGGTCGCCGAGGCGTACCGGCGAGCGGTCGGACCGGCCCGGGCTACGCCGGCGGCGGTGCGGCGGGGTAGCGCTCGGTCCGCCGGAGGAGCTTGCGGGCCGAGCGGCGGTAGGAGAGGAAGTCCACCGGGGTCGAGGGTTGGTCGTAGAGCCAGTCCAACGGGCTCCTCATGTCGTCGACGTACCCGAGGGCGAACGAGCCACGCTGGTAGCCCATCAGCCGGAGCAGGCCTTCGGGGAGCGTCCGGGCGACCTCCGGCGGGCAGGCCAGGTACTGGTTCTCCTCCTGACGGAGCCAGCCGAGCGAGTACCCGATGTTCATCCCGACGCGATGGACGTTCGAGGTGTTGGCTCCCCCGCCGTGGAACAGCGAGCCGGCGTACACCAGGACGGAACCCTTGGTCATCACCGCACCGGTGGTGAGCGACGGGTCGACTTCGGCCGGTTCCTCCTCCCAACGGTGGCTGCCCACCACGACTCGGGTGGCACCCATCTCCTCGGTGAAGTCGGTCACCGCCCACATCGTGCCGACCTCGGCCTCGAAGCCGGTCGGGAACGGGTACCGGTCGAACGACCACTGGTCCCGATGCAGGTCCTGTGCCGACTCGCCGGGCCCGATGTCGACCAGCTGGGTCAGGTCGATCTGGAAGGTGCTCGCATGGTCGCCGAGGACGAGGTCGAGGGTGTCGATGATCGTCGGATGGGTGATCAGCGGGCGGGCGCTCGGCGACCGGGCGACCAGCGCCCCGGTGCGCCGGGTGGCCTGGCCGAGGAAGTCGCTCCGTCCCTCGCTGGTGCGGCTGAGGTAGGGCTCGAGCTCGGCCCGCACCTGGTCCATCGTCGCCGGCGGCGCCAGGTCCGAGATCACGACGCACCCGTCCTCACGCAGCACCGCCGCGATCTCCGCTGCCGCGGTGTCGGCGCCCAGGGTCCTTGCCGCTCTCGGCATGATGAGGAATGGTACTGAACATGCCTCCGTTCCGGTTCGGCCTGCAGACCTCGATCGCTCCCGCGATGTCGGCCTGGAGGGAGCGGGCTCGAATGGCCGAGGGGCTCGGTTACTCGGCGCTGTACATCCCCGACCACTTCGACGCCCAGTTCGGCCCGCTGGTCGCCGCCACCGTCGCCGCCGAGGCGACGTCGAGCCTCCACGTCGGGACGCTGGTGCTGAACAACGACCTCCGCCACCCCGTCGTCCTGGCCGAGGAGATCGCCACCCTGTGCCTGGCGGCAGAAGGAAGGGTCGAGGTGGGGCTGGGAGCGGGGTGGCTCCGCAGCGACTACGAGGCGCTCGGTCTCGACTACGACGCTCCGGGGGTGCGGGTCGACCGGCTCGAAGAGAGCCTCGCGATCTTGAAGGCGCTGTGGAACAGCGGGGAAGCGACCTTCGCCGGGAGCCACTACACCGTCCGCCAAGCCCGCTGCGATCCTCTCCCGGCCACCCCTCCGCGGATCATCGTCGGCGGCGGGAGCCGGCGGGTGCTCACCCTGGCAGCGCAGCAGGCCGACATCGTCGGGGTGAACACCAGCCAGGCCTCCGGCGAGCGGGGTGGCGACCCGGCCGGCCGCTCGACGACCGAGCACTACGACCGCTGCCTGGAGTGGATCCGCCAGGCGGCGGGCGACCGCTTCGACGCCCTCGAGCTCCAGATCGCCGCCTTCGTCGTCATGGTGGTGGGCAACCGCCGAGCCGCGCAACGCACCGCCACCCTCCTCGGGTTCCCCGGAGACGACGCATTGGACCGCCCTGTCCTGCTGATCGGGACGGTCGACGAGATGTGCGAGCGCCTCGTCGAACGGCGCGAACGGTGGGGGTTCAGCAACGTGGTGGTGCCCGACGAGGCGATCGAGACGTTCGCACCGGTGGTGTCGCGGCTCGCCGGCACCTGAGCGACCGCCCGGCTCCGCCGGCCCGGTCGCCTGAGGAGGGCGCTCAGCCCAGCACGTAGTCGGCCGGGCGGACCTCGTGGGTGAGGCGCCAGTAGTGGACGAGGTCGTAGGGCCAGTTCTGGGCCGACCGCCCGAAGCGGTTGCGGTACCAGCTCGGGACGTCGGCCACGCCCCACGCCCGCAAGAGGTTGGCGGCGTCGATCTCGGCGTTGTACGCGTCGTGCACCCCCGGGCGGCAGTCGAGGCTCGACGATCCCTCGGCGGCCAGCAGGCCGACGCACCCGGTGATGTAGGCGGACTGGCACTCCGAGAAGTAGGTGATCGAGCCGTTGGCCACGATGTTGGTGTTCGGGCCGTACATCATGAAGAAGTTCGGGTCTTATGACGCTCTCGTGGGTACCTGACCGGGCCTGACCGCCCCCCATCCGCGGCGCAACGCCGCCTCCTTCCTAGCGTTTCTGGCTGCTCAGACTGGAAACGAGGAGGGAGAACAGCGTGCGCGTCAAGAGCGTACTGATCGCACTGTTGGGATTGGGCCATGCGGTGGTGCTGGTCGCCTGGGAGCTGGCCACGGCCGGTGAAGAAGGGCAGCGGCCCAACCTGGTGGTGAGGATCCGAGCGAGGGCACGAAGGCGCGGACGATGCGGGCGCTGTGGCGTGGTGGCGGCGTGGTTCGACCAGGGTGGCGGCGGGCGCCGGTGGCGCCCACATCGACCTCGGGTTCGCCACCTGCGAGCTGGTCGGTGACGCCCGCCGGGTCAGCTGTCCCACCCACGGTCCGAAGCTGGCCGCCGTCGCGTTCGCCCGCCACGGTGAAGTACAAGAAGGGTCAGCGCTACTTGACGGTCGTCTGCGACCACCTGACCGACAAGGTGATCTGGGCGGCCAAGGGCAGGAGCAAGGACACGGTCTCGGCCTTCTTCGACGCCCTCGGCGACGAGCGAGCGGCTCGGCTGCAGTTCGTGACGTGCGACGGGGCCGAGTGGATCCGCACCGTCGTGGCCGAACGGGCGAAGGGCGCCACGATCTGTCTGGACACGTTCCATCTGATCGGCTGGGCCACCGACGCCCTCGACGAAGTCCGCAGGGACGAGTGGAACCATCTGCGGCGCACCGGCGGGGCGGCGCTGATGCCAGCCTTCAGGCGGGCCCAGCCAAAGGCGGCCGCCGCGATGCGGCGCCGGGCGGCGGTCTCGTGGGCCGAGATCTCCCGCCCCAGCCGCGATGCTGAGAACGCCGGCCGGCCAGGTCAGCCGGCAGCCATGCCGACCACCGGCGCGTTGAGCGCCTTGCCGCCCATCGAGCCGAAGAAGCCGGCGTCGCCGAAGGCGAAGACCCCGCCGTCGGCCGCCACCTCCCAGTAGCCGCCTCCGTCGGGGGTGGCGGCGATGGCCACGATCGGGGCGTTGAGGTGCTGGCCGCCCATCGAGCCGAAGAAGCCGGCGTCGCCGAAGGCGAAGACCCCGCCGTCGGCCGCCACCTCCCAGTAGCCGCCTCCGTCGGGGGTGGCGGCGATGGCCACGATCGGG
>Ga0080006_1138215_pt1 | contig 17506 bp, 14 predicted proteins | sample RS3BMetagenome_FD_69209 | JGI IMG/M metagenome (GOLD analysis project Ga0080006, IMG submission 69209) | Ferric oxide microbial mat and aquatic microbial communities from Rainbow Spring, Yellowstone National Park, USA - RS3B (SPADES... ... | reverse complement strand
AGAGACCATGGAGGAGATTCTGCGGTTGCCCGGGGTGGCCCGGAAGACAGGCAATGTGGTGCTCGGGTCATGGTTCAACATTCCGGCTGGAGTCGTTGTCGATACGCATGTTATGCGGTTGTCGCGACGGCTGGAGTTGACGAAGGAGACGGCCCCCGAGAAGGTGGAGCAGGACCTAATGAGGATTCTGCCGCAGGACCGGTGGATCGCGTTTTCACATGAGCTGATTCATCACGGACGGCAGATCTGCGTGGCGCGAAAACCGAAGTGCGTGGATTGCACGCTGGAGCGACTTTGCAACTCCGGAGACAAGACGTGGAGGTCGCAATAGGCTCCGCGAAAGCGATCGAGATCCGCCCAAGGGCGAACCAGAATGGCACTGAGTCTGCCGTGAAGATAGGCAGCAAACCTCGCTCAGAAGGGACACTGCGTCGGTTTAGCGGAAGCGGAAGACGAGACCGGTACTTACGCTAAAGAGCTTTGAGGACGGAAAACTGGTTGTGGTTCCGTTGAAGTTTGCGCTGCTGATCGTGGAAAGACCGCCGTATCCCAACTCCACGATGCGAACATCGAGGTGTTTGGCGAGCGGGTAGTCAACCCCGCCGAAGATGTCGTAGGTGGCTCGGCTGATGTGTGCCGTGGTGAGGGGGGGTTTGGTAGTGCCGACTCCAACTGAAAGCTGGGCGTATGGCCGGAAGGAGGAGTTGGTGAACCTGCCGACGACACGGCCTCCAACCAGGAAGCTGTTCAGGCTGGCGTTGTTGCCCTTGCTGTAGGAATCGCGGATATCGATGCCGGCGTCGAGTCTTGTGCCGTGAAAGAACTCGTCATAGCCGCCAATGTTGACGCCGTAGAAGGTGCGCGCGGTGACGCCGTCGCCGAGGAAGGCGAAGATGCCGGTGTCAGGTGTGGAGTTACTGACGTGAATACCGACGGGATTGACGTAGACTCCGATCTGGGCGCGCGCGGCGATGGTCATAAGAGCCAACGAGAGGCATGGAACGAGAAACCGCAACTTCATAGGGAAACAATCCTTTACGTTCAGAAAACTTGCCGGGCCGCCGGAATCTGGCGCGAGACACAAGCCCTCTTGTGGACCTGCACTTCAAGTCTACCGAACAATAGGTCGAAGCTTGGCCGCCGCGATGAGGATTGCGGATTTTAGGTGAGATTTTGGGAGACTTGCGGTTCGCTGGACTGGTTTTCGCGGGTCGAAGTGTTTCAATGGAAGCCATGAGAGCGACGGGAGACGCGGTGAGACGAACGGGAATTCTGGTGGGGATGCTGTTTGGGGCGTGGTTGCCGCAGCTTCTGATGGCTCAAGTCGCGCCATCGAATGCGGAGCAATCTCTGTTGCGGCTGGCCAATCAGGCGCGATCGGACCACGGGATGCCGGCGCTTCGGTGGGATGCGGCTCTGGCACGCGCGGCCCGGGCGCATCTAGACCGAATGGTTCGGGAGCCTGAAATGGAGCATCAGTATCCGGGTGAGGCTGATTTGCAAACGCGGGCGGCGCAGGCCGGGGCCCGATTCAGCACGGTTTCGGAGAATCTGGCGGCGCGCGGGCAGGATGCGGTCGCGTTGCAGCAGAAGTGGATGAGCACCGCGGTGCATCGCGACAATCTTCTGAATCCGAATCTGGATATTGTGGGTATTGCCGTGGTCGAAAAAGACGGACTGCTTTCGGCAGTCGAAGATTTTGGGCGCGGTGTGCCGGTTCAGCGCAAGGAAGATATCGCGAAGCGTGTTGCGCAGGAGCTGCAGGGGCACGGGATTGCTCCGGCGGAGTCGAACAGAGACGCGATCCAGACCTGTGGGATGGCCAAGGGAGCAATAGGAAGCCCCAAGCTGGTGGTGCAGTGGGATGGCTCGGACCCAACAGCGTTGCCTGATGCACTGCTACAGCAGATAGCAAGCGGGCGGTTTACGAGTGCGGGGGTGGGGGTTTGTCCGGGTCAACAGGGTGGAACGTTTACGACATACCATGTGGCGGTGCTGCTCTATTGAGTCTAAGTCTTTATCATGGAGAAAACGCAGTGCGGATGTACGTGAGGAGGGTAGAGCGTGAGTAGTGTTGTGACCCTTCCTTGTACGTTTAACGACTTTCTGGGTAACTCTTCGGCGGTGGAGCAGCTTCGGACGGCGATCGCGGCTGGGCGTCTGCCGCACTCACTGATCCTGAGCGGACCGGCTGGGGCTGGAAAATACACGCTGGCTCTAATGCTGGCGATGGCGGTGGAGTGCGAACGGCAGCCACGCGATCTCTGGTCGAATGGTCAGTCGCTGGCTTCGTTCTGCGGCGTGTGCCACAACTGCACGCGGATCGCCTCGGCTGCGAACTTGGCCGACGAGGTGGATAAGGCGGTGGCCGCGCGGGAGGAGTTGCGCGAGGCCGACAAGAAGGACACGCGGGTACTGCTGCAACCTCATCCGGATGTGCTGATCGTACCTCCCGATCCGCCGCAGCTTCTGATCAAGCTGGGTCAGGTACGTACGATCATTCAGCGCTCACACACGCTACCCGGAGAAGGGCCGCGGAAGATCTTTATCGTGACTGCGGCGAGCTTTATGAAAGAGGCGGCCAATTCCCTGCTGAAGGTGCTGGAGGAGCCGCCTGCTACGGTTCACATCCTGATTCTGGCGGAGAATCCGGGTGAGTTGCTGCCGACGATTCGCTCGCGCTGTGCAAATGTGCGACTGGGCGCGCTGCCCGTGGAGGAGATTGAGGTGTTGCTGGCGGATCGAAGGCCGGACATTGACCCGAAGCAGCGGACGCTGATTGCGCGTCTTGCGCAGGGGGCGGCGGGGAAGGCGCTGGGGTTCGACCTGGAGGCGTATGTGGCGGCGCGGGCCGATGCCCTGCTATTGCTTCGCAATGCGGCTGCGGAGCCCGACCATACGGCGCTATTCAAGATGACGGAGACGTACCGGGCGGGGGCGGAGGGACAACAGAAGACGGCGGCACTCCTTCGTAGTCTGTCGCTGCTGTTGGAGGATTTGCTGCTGCTCGGAGCGGGGACGCCGGAGCTGCTTCGAAACACGGACCTGCGGGCGGAGCTGGAGCGGCTGAACGGGGTGCTGGACTTTGCGTGGATCGAGGCGGCATCGCGTGGGCTCGATCAGGTTCAGAGCGGGATGCGGCGGAACCTGCTGCGGAGTCTTTCGCTGGATGCTTTTGCCGGACAGCTGGCTGCCCGATGAGCAAGGTAACGGAGCGATTAGTTGCCGGGGATATCGCCCGCGCCGCGCAGATTCTTCACAGCGGCGGCACCGTGGCCTTCCCTACTGAAACGGTGTATGGGCTGGGCGCGAATGCGCTCGATGCAGAGGCGGTTGCGAGAATCTTTGCAGCGAAGGAACGGCCGCGTTGGGATCCGTTGATCGTCCACGTCAGCAGCCGCGCGATGCTGAATCGGGTAGCAGTGGTAACGGCACAGGCGGAGAAGCTGATGGAGGCGTTCTGGCCGGGACCGCTGACCCTGTTGCTGGAGCGCCGGGGGGAAATTCCCAATGCCGTGACTGCCGGGCGGCCGCTGGTTGGAGTGCGAATGCCGGCTCATCCGCTGGCTCTTGCTTTGATCGAAGCTGCGGGCGTTCCGGTGGCTGCGCCAAGTGCAAATCGGTTCGGCAGAATCAGTCCGACCGCGGCGGCGCATGTGGTGGAGGATCTCGACGGCCGTATCGATGCGGTACTGGATGGTGGCGCGACTGAGGTTGGGGTGGAGTCGACGGTGCTCGATCCAAATCAGATGCCCATGATGATTTACCGGCCGGGCGCGGTGACGCAGGCGATGCTGGAGAGAGTGGGCGGTGAGGCAGCCGTTTTTGTGGCGCAGGAGCTTTCAGCAGAACCGGAGAGCCTGCCTTCGCCAGGCGTTGGAATGCGGCACTACGCTCCCCGTGCGCGTCTGGTCCTGGTGGAGATGCAAAGCGAACTAAGGGCCCGTCTTCTCGATCTGACGGTTTGCAAGGAACGGGTCGGGGTGATGCTTCCTCGCGGGTGGACGGTGGATCAGAGCGACGCCAAGGTATTTCGCTGGAACCGTTTCGAAGATGCGGCCGCGCTGGCACAGAATCTGTTTGCGGGATTGCGCGAGCTGGACAAGCAGGGCGTGACGGTGATTATCTGCCCGGTTCCGGCACGGGATGGACTCGGATTGGCAATTCGGGACCGCCTGGAAAAGGCGGCGCAACCCAGGTAGAGATCCGTGTTTTGCACGGAGGATGCTCGTATACTGACCCCATGCAGAACTCTGAGATCGAGCTCAAGTTCCCCGTTGTTGATCCAAATGCGTTCCAGGCACGTCTTCCTCAGCTGGGGTTCCGACTGCTGACCCCTCGCACCTTTGAGAGCAATACGCTGTACGACACGCCGCATCGCGATCTGCGCGCGCAGCGGCAGGTTCTGCGTATCCGGCAGTACGGGGGAATCTGCACGGTGACGCATAAGCGGCAGCCGGAGGGGGAGTCGATCGATACGGGGCGGTACAAGATTCGCGTCGAGACGGAGACGACAGTTGCCGAGTGTGAGGCAATGGCGGAGATTTTTCGCCAGCTTGGCTATCTTCCAATGTTCGAGTATGAGAAGTACCGCACCGAATGGAGCCAGCCGGCGGATGGACTTGGGGAGACGGCGCATCTGGTCGTCGATGAGACGCCGATCGGCAACTATGCGGAGTTGGAAGGCGCGCCGGCGTGGATCGACCGGACGCTGGCGGAGTTGGGGATCGATCCTGCTACGTGCCTGACGGACAGCTATGGCAAGCTCTTTCTGGACTGGAAAGAGCGGACGGGCAGACAGGCGGAGAACCTCACGTTTGCGGAGATTGCGCCGGCGCTTTCCGCGGCACTCTAAAGCCTCTGCGATCTCCGCCGATAGAACCTCTGTATTCGGAGGTTTCTCTTGCCAATCAAATTTCGTTTGTTCCGTTTTCTGCTGTTGATCGGGGGCATTGCCGTAAGCGCTGGCACTGCGTCCGCGGATAGTGTTCATCGCGCTGTCGTTACGAAGGTCTCTCCGATCTTTCCAGAGATTGCCCGCAGAATGCATGTGAGCGGTACGGTGGTGCTTCTGGTAACAATCCAGCCCGACGGCGCGGTGTCGGCTACAAAGGTTGAATCGGGTCATGCCTTGCTTGCGCCCGCCGCGCAGGATGCGGTGAGCCACTGGCGTTTTGCTCCCAACCCGAGCGTCTCCGAGTCGGAGATCGAAGTTAAGTTCAACGCGCAGTAAACGATTCAGATCGTCCGTGCCAGTCAATCACCGCAGTAGAGGATCGTCATGAAACTGGAATCAAAGCTTGGTCTCAGCACCGGCATTCTTGTCGTTGCCATGTTTCTCAGCGCTTTTACCGCCCATGTGCGTATTGCTGAGGCGAACCGTCTCTCCGACGTGATTATCATGAATCGGTTGCCGCTGATTACGGGAAGCCGCGACGTTCGTTCGCACTTCACCGATACGATTCGGGCCTTGGAATCTTACATGTTGTTCGGGATCGATCCTGCCTCTTCGGCGGCGTATCGCAAGGCGAGGGCAGACGAGTTTGAAAAGGCGGAACGCTCGATCGCGAAGCTGCGAGAGGACAGCGCACGCTTCGACCTGGGTGCCGATGCTGCCCGGCTGACCGCGCTCGAGTCCGGACTGGCAAGCCTTAAGCCGCTCGAGGAGAAAGTCGAGACGTTGAACGAATCGAAGACGCCGCAAGGGACGGCGCAGGCGTACGACACGCTGCAGAACCAGATTCTTCCACTGGAGAAGACGTTGTTCGCCAATGTGACCGAGATGGCGCAGTCGCAGATGAATCAGACCAATGGAGATCTGGACCGTCTTCGCCACGCCAATCGCTCAACGGTGATGACGTTGTGGCTGGCGACGATCCTTGGGGCGCTGGTGGGTGGTTGCATCTCTGTCCTGCTGGCAAGGCGTATCACGAGCGGCGTAACTCTCGTGGCTGAGCGTGCCGATGCGATTGCCGCTGGCGATCTGACGGGTGGCCCGCTTGAACTGGACAGTCACGATCAGATCGGGACTCTGGCGCAGGCGATGCAGCAGATGCAGACCAACCTGGCGGGGATTATCGGGACAGTGGTAAGCACGGCGGGATCGCTGACTGGGAGTGCGGCCTCGATGCGAACGGCGAGCGACCAGATTCACCGGCGCATGGACCAGCAGAGCCAGCAGACGCAGCAGGCGGCGACGGCAATGCAGGAGATGTCGGCTTCGATCGCTGAGGTGTCGCGCCATACGCAGTCGGCGGCGGAAACAGCGCGTAACGCGGCAGAGACAGCGCGTGAGGGCGGCACGATCGTAAAGCAGGTGCTGGGGAGTATGCACTCGATTGCCACGGCCGTAAGCGACACGTCGGTCACGGTGGGATTGTTGGGCGATGATTCAAGGAAGATCAGCCAGATCGTCACGGTCATCGACGAGATTGCGCGCAAGACAAATCTGCTGGCCTTGAACGCCGCAATTGAGGCGGCACGGGCAGGAGATCAGGGGCGCGGGTTTGCGGTGGTTGCGGGCGAGGTGCGGCGGCTTGCGGAGAGTACGGCGCAGGCTACGGGCGAGATCGCGAGCATGATCCAGGGGATTCAGGACAGAACTCGCACCGCGATTGCCAGCATGGAAAGCGGCACGGGCACGGTAGAGCAGGGAGTAGCGACGACGACGCAGGCCGGTGAGGCTTTGGAGCGGATCATAGGCATGGCGGAACGGGTGGACCGAATGATCGCGCAGATTGCGATTGCCGCGTCACAGCAGACCGTGGCCGCCGATCAGTCGAGTGCGAGTCTGGATGCCATTCATTCGCTAAGCCACGACAACCTGACCGAGATGGGGACCACGGCTGCGGGAATCGAGTCGCTGCGAACGACCGCCGTGGCTCTGGAACAGCAGGTGGACCGATTCAGCTTGCAGGCAGCGCCAGATTCCAGGATGGTTCGCGTCCTAAATGTGCCGGAACGCCGGCCGTCGCTGCAACCCGCGTAGACGAAGGCGTACTGCGAACAAGCGGTCTCGTGGACGTGAGACCGCTCTGGCAATGCGAGGATTAGAAGATTTGGAAGTTGACTTCGACGTTCAACTCCACAAGCACTGGCTTTCCGTTCTCCATGGCCGGACGGAATTTGTACTGCTTGACAGCCTCGACGGCTTTCTCGTCCAGGCCCATGCCAACACCCCGGATGACGTGGACATGTTCGGGCAGGCCGTTGGTATCGACCCAGAGATTGACGAGTACGTTTCCGGCGACCTTGGCCTTGCGGGCCTCTTCGGAGAACTCCGGTTCAACCGAGTAGATGAGCACCGGGGCGGAGACGCCTCCACCGATGCGGCGCGGTCCACCGCCGGTGTTGCCTCCTGAACCGGGACCGAGACCAGCGCCGTGCCCGGCACCCATTCCGGTACCGCTGCCGTTGCCCATCGACATACCAATAACCGGTGAGTTAGCAACCCCAAGCTGCGGGATGCTGCTAGCCATCTTTACGTCCTTCTGGACCTCGATGGTGGGTTGGATCGCGATTTTTGGCGGCTGTAATGGAGGCGCCTTAGGTGGAACGATCTGCGTCTCGGCAAACTTGGGAGGAGTTCCTTTGGTGACCGGCGTAGGTCCGCGCTGGCCGCCGCCGCCGCCCATCGCCTGAGCCTTGGGCGGAGCTGGGGGAGGAATCGTGATAGCTGTTATCTGCTCGGTTTTGACGGGAGCGGCAAACTTGACCTTCTTGGCGATCAGAAAACCGATGAGAAGAATCAGCAAGCCGTAGATGACAATCGCAGAGCCGGTTGCAACTGGATTCTGCTTAGTCTTCATCCTGTCGACGACGGGAATCGGCTTGGACTCGAGTACCAGCGGGGGCAGCTTGACCGGGAAGAATACGTCGCGAATGCTGCTCCACAGGGAGGCTAAGACTCCGTCCTCTTCAATGATCAGGTCGTTCGCAACCGGTTTGGAATCAAGGTGGAGAGGAGCTTCCTTGCTGGTGCTGAAGGCATCCCGAAGGTTCACAATCAACGAAGACCACATCGAGCCGTCCGTCTCTTCGTTCAGGCGGGGGGCTTCCGCTGGACGCAAAGCTGGAGAGCGCTTCTCCGGGTCGACCTGTGGTGGTGGTGTTAGAACAATATTCGCCATAAACCTCTTCGCCTCGTTGACGGTGAGTCGCAACCACCGCACACCCACTTCGAAATCTCGTGCTGCTGCCTAGAGAGTACGTTCCCGGCGTGACGCCGGTTTTGCCCTAATAGATGCTGCAAACGGCACAGAGCTACTAAATCATTCTACAAAGATTCACCGGGCGGTGCTTGCTAGGTTGGACGCAGCAGAGGTCCGGAATGTCGCTTCTAGGGTTCCTTTCGTCACCTGCCCGAGCCGTCTACAATAGGAGTTTGGCGCAAACTGCGCTTCTCCGATCAGCAATCACGAGGAACGAATGCCGGAACCTTCCCAGAACAAACTCGAGCCTAAAGCACTGAAGGCCACGTTGAACCTGCCGCAGACCCCCTTTCCCATGAAAGCGAATCTACCGCACAACGAACCTGCCCGGCTGGAACTATGGCAACAACAGGATTTATATGGCAAGATTCGCGCAGCTCGCGCCGGAGCACCCAGTTACATTCTGCACGACGGCCCCCCCTACGCGAATGGGGCAATTCACTTGGGACATGCTTTGAATAAGTGCATCAAGGACTTCGTGGTGAAAACCAAGACCATGGCCGGATTCGATGCGCCCTATGTTCCGGGATGGGACTGCCACGGCCTGCCGATCGAGATCAAAGTGGATGGGCAGCTTGGGCGTAAAAAACTGGAGATGAACCCGGTCGCGGTGCGTCGTGCCTGCCGCGAGTACGCGCAGAAGTACGTAGACCTGCAGCGCAGTCAGTTCGAGCGAATTGGTGTGTTCGGGCGCTGGAATGACCCGTATCTTACGATGTCGTTCGAATATGAGGCCAGCATTGTCGAGACGTTTTACGATTTCCTTGAGAGAGATTTTGTATACAAAGGGTTGAAGCCGGTCTACTGGTGCATTCACGACAGAACGGCACTGGCAGAGGCTGAGGTGGAGTACGAACAGCATACGTCTCCTAGCATTTACGTCCGGTATGCGCTGACCAGCGATCCCGCTGCGATTCACCCCGCACTGGCGAGCTCTGCGCTTGCCGGGGAACGCGTTTACACCATCATCTGGACGACGACGCCATGGACCATTCCGGCATCGCAGGCCGTAGCGTTCAACCCAAAGCTTGAGTATGTCGCGATTGCATGCGCCGGGGGCGTGTATATCATCGCCGAGACGCTGCTATCGAGCGTCGTCGTGAACTGCCGTTTGATGAGCGGCAAGAATCCGGCTGAGCCCGCTTCAAAGGCGGATGTTGTGGCGACGTTTCCCGGCAAGAGGCTGGAGCGCGTCACCTTCCGGCATCCGTTTCTCGAGCGCAGCATTCTTGGGGTACTCGCCGATTACGTCACGGCTGAGCAGGGCACGGGCGCCGTCCACACATCGCCCGCCCATGGCGTCGACGACTTCCATACTGGCAGCCGCTACGATCTTCCCGAGCTGCAGTACGTCGACAATGCTGGCAGGCAACGCAATACGGGGGGGCAGCCCTATGAAGACCTCACGGTCTTCGAGTCGAACAAGCCGATCATCGAGATCCTTCGTAAGCATGAGGCGCTGCTGAGCGCGACCAGCTTTGAGCATTCGTACCCCCACTGCTGGCGGTGTCACAATCCCGTGATCGTGCGCGCGACGGAGCAGTGGTTTATCGGCATGGAGACGCCGATGAAAGCCGCAGATGGTGGGCAGACGACTTTTCGCCAGCTGGCTCTGGACGAGATTAAAACGGTTGTTTGGGATCCTGCCTGGGGAGAGGAGCGCATCTCCAACATGATTGCGACCCGGCCCGACTGGTGCATCTCGCGTCAGCGCATCTGGGGTGTCCCGATTGCGGTGTTCCTGTGCAATAGATGCGGCGTGCCGTTGAAGGACAAGGCAGTTGACAAAAATATCGTTGAACTGTTCAAAAAGGAGGGCGCGGACGCCTGGTATGTGCATGACGCGGCGGAGCTGCTCCCATCAGGCACAACCTGCGGCAGTTGCGGACATCGTGAGTTTCGCAAAGAGATGGACATTCTGGATGTGTGGTTCGAGTCAGGCGCGAGCTGGCATGCGGTGCTGGATCGTGATCCGGATCTGCACTTCCCTGCCGATCTTTATACAGAAGGCGGAGATCAGCATCGCGGCTGGTTCCACTCTTCCCTGCTGACCTCGGTGGCAGTCACGGGTAAGGCTCCGTACAGGATGGTCGCGACCTCCGGCTGGACGCTTGCAGAAGACGGCACCGCCCTGTCGAAGTCTCTTGCCAATGGCGTCGATCCGGTCGATGTGGCCAAGCGTCTGGGCGGTGAGATCATCCGCCTCTGGGTTGCCTCGGTGGACTTCCGAGAGGACGTAGTCGCCAGCGAAAATATTATGCAGCGTGTCAGCGACAACTACCGCAAACTGCGCAACACGCTGCGCTTCCTGCTGGGGAATCTGCACGACTTCGATCCCTTGGGCGATACCATCGCCTTTTCGCAGATGCTACCGCTCGATCAGTACATTTTGGCCAAAACGGCTGAGGTGGATGCGAAGATTCGCGCGGCATACGATGGTTTTGAGTTCCACCGCGCTTACCACGCCCTGAACGAATTCACCAACACCGACCTGAGCGCGCTGTACTTCGATGTGCTGAAAGACCGGCTGTACACCTTTGCGCCAAATCACCCTGGCCGGCGCAGTGCGCAGACCGCGCTATGGCGAATCGCCGAGGCGCTCATCCGGCTGGTCGCGCCAATTCTTAGTTTTACCGCAGATGAGGCCTGGACTCTGCTGCCGAAGATAGAGGGCCGCGAACCCAGCGTTCATCTCGCTCTCTTTCCCACGATGGCCGATATTGTTCCCGGCAGCGTCGAGCAACTGGAGCGCGATTGGGACCAGCTTCTTACACTTCGCGATGAGGTGCTGAAGGTTCTTGAGGAGGAGCGCTCGGCGAAGACCATCAGCAACAAACCGTCGGAAACTCAAATCGTTCTCGGCTGGCTCAACTCCATCGCGGAACGGCCAAATCCTGTGTTCGCGCAATACGAGAGCATATTGCCGGAGCTCTTCGGCGTCCCCCAGGTGACGATCGAAAACGCGGTGATCACCGAGGGCGAGGTGGCCAAAGGAGCGTTTTATGTACAGGCCAAACCGGCGGCAGGGACAAAGTGCGAACGCTGCTGGCGCTTCACTACGGATGTAGGCGAAGAGGCCAAGTACCCCACTGTGTGCCTGCGTTGTGCGGAAGCGCTTGAGTCGATCGGCTTTGCTCCCTATACTGCGCCAGTCGGCGAAACCATGGAGTCGCGAGCCTGATGCCCTCAACTTATGACGCTGTCTCCATGCGTTCCGAGCCGCAGCTTCGCGACCGGCGCGGAGTTCTTCTGCTCATCTCCGCCGCGGTGGTTGTGGTGGATCGCATCACGAAATGGCTGGTGTCGCGGCAACTTCCCAATGGGCAGGCCCATACTGTGATTCCGGAAATATTTCGAATCACCGATGTTCATAACACCGGCGCAGCCTTCAGTATGTTCGCTGAGAGCACGTCTCCGGCGGCGATCCGAAACATGCTCATCGCATTCTCTGTGTTTGCGGTTTTGCTGATCTTCGCGATGCTTTGGCGAGCCGGACGCTCGCTTACGGTCAGTTCTGTCGCGCTTGCGTTGATTCTCGGCGGCGCGTTCGGCAACCTCTATGACCGCGTGCGCTACCACTATGTCGTCGATTTTTTAGAGGTTCGCATCTATCACTATCATTGGCCGGACTTCAACGTCGCCGATAGCTGCATCGTGATTGGCGCGTGCCTTCTGCTGATTGAGATCTTTCGTCCGCAGCCAAAAGAACTGTAGCGCCCCAACAAACGATGAACGATCAGATCACAATTCGCGGCGCTCGAACACATAACTTGAAGAACATCGATGTCGATATTCCTCACAATGCGTTGACTGTCGTCTCCGGCGTCAGCGGCTCAGGGAAATCTTCGCTGGCGTTCGATACCGTGTATGCGGAGGGGCAGCGAAGATATGTGGAATCGCTGTCGGCGTACGCGAGGCAGTTTTTGGAGCGCATTGAAAAGCCAGATGTCGATCACATGGACGGGCTTGCCCCCGCGATTGCCATCAAACAGAAGAATCAGACACGCAATCCCCGATCCACAGTTGCGACCGCAACGGAGATCTACGACTATCTGCGTCTGTTGTACGCGCGATGTGGAACTGTCACCTGTCTGCACTGCGGCGGGATAGTGAAGCACGATACGGTAGACGAGATCGTCTCCGCGCTGCTCATGTTGCCAGAAGGGACGCGAACGAATGTGCTGTTCCCGATTTTGCGGGCTGAGATCAAACTGGAGCCGATGCAGCCTGATACGGTAGAAGCACAGGTTGAAGCGCACAAGCAGAAGAAGACGAAAGCAAAGAATTCCCCGAAGTCGGCGAAGCGCGAGGGCGACAACTTTCCCAGCCTGACCGACTCTTTGAAGGAACGCCTCGCCGAGCTGCGGCGCCGCGGATACAACAGGCTTTATCAGGCTGGGAAAGTTGTCGAGTTTTCCACGCCAGAGTCGCTGCTCGAACTTGATTTCAACCTGCCGATCTTTGGGCTGATCGACAGGCTTGCCCTGGGCGCGGAATCGCGCACGCGAATTGTGGATGCGATCGAGACAGGATATCGCGAGTCTGGCGAGGTGCAGTTCCACACCGTGCCGCGAGAAGAAGCCGGGGAATCGCAGCGTTTTCGATTTTCGGTAGCATTCGAGTGCACGACCTGCCATCGCGCCTATCGCGAGCCGGAGCCGCGACTGTTCTCTTTCAACAATCCATATGGCGCCTGCCCGCGCTGCCAAGGATTTGGAAATACCATCGACTTCTCTCCCGACCTTATCCTTCCCGACAAATCGAAGACGCTGGATGAAGGGGCAGTCGCCCCGTGGACTACGACAAAATATCGCGCGTATCATGGAGAGATGAAGCGGGCGGCGGAGGCTGCGGGTGTGCCTACGGATGTTCCCTGGTACGACCTCACAGCGGCGCAGCAGCGCTTTATCGAAGAGGGCGACGGTAGTTTTCCTGGGATACGCGGCTTCTTTGCAGAGCTGGATCGTAAGAAGTACAAGCTGCACGTTCGCGTTTTTCTTTCGAAGTACCGGGGCTATGCGCTTTGTCCGGATTGCCGCGGTCAGCGGCTGCGCGCGGAAGCTCGCGCCGTGCTGATCCAGAACCAGAACATCTGCGAAACCTCCGCGCTCACGATCACGGCGGCACAACAGTTCTTCGACAATCTGCAATTGTCACCGGCACAGGCGGAGATCGCTGGAAGGATTCTCGAAGAGGTGCGGCAGCGTATACATTTCCTGCACGAGGTTGGCCTGGACTACCTCACGCTGGACCGGCTCAGTTCTACGCTTTCGGGCGGCGAATCGCAGCGCATTCAATTGGCGACGTCCCTTGGCTCCCGCCTGGTGGGGGCGCTCTATGTACTCGACGAGCCGAGCATCGGATTGCACGCGCGCGATACGGCCAAGCTGATCCACATCATGGAGGAGCTTCGCGATCTGGGCAACACCATCCTGGTGGTGGAGCATGATCCTGACGTGATTCGCGCCGCCGATCATCTTCTGGATCTAGGTCCGGGCGCCGGCGAACTTGGCGGGCAGTTGCTTGCATCGGGCACGGTCGCGGAGGTCACTGCGAATCCCAACTCCATCACAGGAAGATATCTCTCTGGACGTGCCACCATTCCCGTACCGAAGCACCGGCGCGAACCGGGACGTGAATATTTGAAGCTCAGCGGCGCGCGCATCCACAATCTACGCGGGGTTGATCTCGATGTACCGCTTGGCCTGTTGTGCTGCGTCACGGGCGTGAGCGGCTCGGGAAAATCGACGATCGTTCATCAGGTGTTGTACCGGGCGTTGATGCAATCGCTGGGACAGACCGAGGGGTCCGATCCCGCCCGTCTATATCGCGAGCTATCGGGCACGCAGCACCTGAATGATGTTGTTCTGGTCGATCAGTCTCCGATCGGGCGCACACCGCGATCGAACCCGGTCACCTACATCAAGGCGTTCGACGATATACGCGCTCTCTTTGCCGCGCAGCCGGATGCGAAGCGGCGCAGCTTCGGCCCGGGTCACTTTTCGTTCAATGTTCCAGGCGGCCGCTGTGATGTCTGCGAGGGCGATGGGACAGTCACGGTAGAGATGCAGTTTCTCGCGGATATTGAATTGCCTTGCGAAGAATGCAACGGTACGCGTTACAAACCGTCGATACTGGATATTCGTTACAAGGGCAAGAACATTCACGACGTGCTGAACATGACTGTGAAGGAGGCCCTGTTCTACTTTGCAGGGCATCCTAGGATCGTAGACAAACTTTATGTTCTGGATGAAGTTGGTCTAGGTTACGTACGGCTGGGCCAGTCAGCGACGACACTGTCCGGCGGAGAGGCGCAGCGTGTAAAGCTAGCGTCGCATCTGGCGACTGCTCGCTCGGTTACCTCACGGTTCGGCGCCAATGAAACTGCGGCAAAGGCTCGCAGTCGCACACTCTATATTCTCGACGAGCCGACCACCGGCCTTCACTTCGACGATGTTGCCAAGCTGCTCGCGGCGTTTCGTAAGCTTATCGACGGCGGCGGCTCGCTGCTGGTTATCGAGCATAATCTTGATGTGATTAAATCGGCAGACTGGGTGATCGATATGGGACCGGAGGGAGGAAGCGGAGGCGGCCAGATCGTAGCGGCTGGAACTCCCGAAGAGATCGCGGCAAATCCGAAGAGCCATACCGGCCACTGGCTCGCGTCCGTTCTCGACGTCGGCCCTAAGCGGAACGAATCCGCATTTCAGGTTACGGCATGAGCCGCTTCCGTCCAGCCTGGTTCCCTTATGCCGGCGACTTCCGGGTGCGACGAAGGAGTTTATCGCCCTGGTGTAGCCGGGTTCTCACGAGATTGGCGATGCTGGTTGTACTTAGTGCAGCTGGATCGCAGGCTGCCCGTGCACAGCTTCCCGCCGGTACTACCGATACTACTGCGCAGCCGTTCGCGGCACCGCAGGATCCGCTTCGCGCCGACGCAAATGCGGCGCTGGACAAGCGGGATTACACGTCCGCCGCAAAACTGCTTAGTGAGCTTGCGGACAAGAACCCAAAGGATGCGCATCTGCTGTACGATCTCGGACTGAGCGAGGACGCACTCGACCGGACTGCCGCCGCTGATGCAGCGTATCGCCGAGCCATCGCCACGGATGCGACGTACTTCGACCCGCATCTGGCCCTGGGGCTACTCCTTGCCCGGACCGGTAAAGATGTAGAAGCGCGCGCGGAGCTCGTTACGGCTACTGGACTGACGACAGACAATCAGGCGCTTAAAGCGCGGGCATATCGTGCGTTGGCGCGGCTTGATCAGACTTCGAGGCCGTCGGCAGCGAGTGAGGAACTGCTCTCTGCGATGAAGATTTCGCCTGAAACTCCGGACGACATTCTTCTCTCGGGTGAACTGGCGGAGTCTTCGGGAGACTCATCGGCTGCCGAAGCCGCTTATCGCCGGCTGCTTGCCGCCGACCCGCACAACCGTGACGCCGCCGCTGCTCTGAGCCATCTGCTGATCAATCAGAAAAAGCCGGACCAGGCAGAATCGCTCCTGACCGCCGCGCTTGCCAAAGATCCTGAAAGCCCCACTCTCAATGCCCAGCTTGCGGCTGTCTACGAGCAGGAGGGCAAGGCCACGCAGGCGGTTCCTTTGGTTGAAAAGCTTCATGCCGCTCATCCCGCGGACCCGGAGATTACACGGCTGCTCGCGCGGCTGTACGCTAACAGTCAACAATATGACAAAGCAGCTCCTTTATATTCAGCACTTGTTGCGAGCTCGCCGCAGGATCCAACCCTGCTTGACGATAGTGGCGACGCCGAGATTCACCTGCATAACTTCGCGCTCGCGGAGACCCTGCTGAAGAGGGCCGTAGCGCAACCTGAACGGTTCGCGTCGAAGGACGGTTTGAGCGACTCGGCGAGCCGTCTCGCCTTTGCGGCGTCGGAGAACAACGATCCTGAGACGACCTTGCAAGCGCTCGCGATTCGTGATAAGATTTTGCCCAACTCGCCAAGTTCGTTGTTTCTGGCAGCGACAGCGCACGACAAGCTCCACCACGTAAAACAGGCAACCGACCTGTACAAGCAGTTTCTTTCGGTAGCAAACGGTAAGTTTCCGGACGAGGAGTGGGAGGCGCGCCACCGGCTCATCACCCTGGCCCACATGAGATAGCAAGCGCTCCCGTTGAGGTGCGTATGACACACTACCTTCGTTCCACCGCTCTCGTATTGCTGCTCGCGTCGGCTTGTTCTCTGTCTGTCCCGGCCTGCGCCCTCTCGATCGACGAAACTCTTCCCGATGCCCAGACTCTCAGCCAGATGGAACTTCGCGCGCAGCAGGCAGGAGCGCGAGACCAATGCTTTCTTTACACCGAACTGGTTCACATTATGACGGAGCTTGCCGGCAAGCAGTTGCGCAACGGCAATTTCGAGCAAGCCAGCGCAACATTGAAGAGAGTGAACTCCTACGCGCAGCTTATCCACATGGATCTGAGCGGAAACAGCAAGCGGCTGAAGAATGCCGAGATTCTTCTCGAGCACACGAGCTTTCGCTTGAGCGGGTACGTTCGGCAGGCATCCTACGAAGACCGCGCATCGATGCAGATGACGCTCAAACAGTTGGATCAGGTGCATAGTGAGTTGCTCGCTCAGGTTCTCAGTCACTAAGTATTCGTCTTGCCGGTTTTTCGCATTCCTGCTTCTGCTGCTGGCACTACCCCTGCCTGCACAGCGTTCCGACAGCGCGCTCTCCGATAAGGAGGTCGAGCAGCTCCGTGAATCGGCTTATTATCCGAACGATCGAATTCTTCTTTTCATCAAACTGCTGGACGCCCGGGACAAATCGATCCACGATTTATTCGCGCACCCCCGCAAACCCGGGCGCGAAGAGGACACGCACGATCTTCTGGAGCAATTCACTTCTATCGCCGATGAGTTGAATGACAATCTGGATGACTACAGGTTCCACCACCGGGACATTCGAAAATCTCTGCCCAGACTTTTGAATGCAGCGGAGCGCTGGACGTCGGATATAAAGTCACCCGCCGAAAATAATTCGTACGGCGTCTCGCGCAAACTCGCCTTGGAGGCCATTCGCGATATCCGGGAGGAAGCGACTCGTCTGATCGGTGATCAGAACGCATGGTTCGCGGCCCATCCTCCTCCTAAAGATGCCGTGAAGGATGCGGCGGAAGCGCCTCGGTAAGCGCTGGTTGTCGGATAGGGGTTACATCGAAATGCGTTTTTCGGCGGGACTGCACGTACCTGGCGATGCACCTGCGAGGGGGCGCTGTCTCTTATAAAATGAGAATGCGCGGCAGTTATACTCACGGCAAACGCGACAC
>Ga0080006_1177515_pt1 | contig 17512 bp, 17 predicted proteins | sample RS3BMetagenome_FD_69209 | JGI IMG/M metagenome (GOLD analysis project Ga0080006, IMG submission 69209) | Ferric oxide microbial mat and aquatic microbial communities from Rainbow Spring, Yellowstone National Park, USA - RS3B (SPADES... ... | reverse complement strand
ATAGGAAGCCGACGAGTTGCCGCATACTTGTAGTACTTTTCCGACTTCCCTCCCCCAAACTGCACGTGCGGGTTTCCCAGCATGCAGCTTTCCAGTATCGCCAATTTGCAGTGTTCATGGACTTGATGTGTGTCGTGTCACTGGATGTCCATATTGGATAGCCATATGGCACGTTCGACAGAGAACCAGCGTTTTGCGGTGGCGTGTCGCCATCAGCTTGACCCAAGCAGGCTTTTCGCGACCTGGATAGCGATTCAGGTCTTTCAGTGCTCGGATATGATGGACTTCAATCTGCTCTGTGCGGGAGGTTGCCCCGCATTGTTCGCACCTTGATGCCTTCAGTCGTTTCTCCACGTCTGATCGACCTGTCCAGACCCGCTGCTGGGGCTGATCCTCAAGGGTTGCTTGACTCTCCCATTTCAGTGGGATTCCTCCCCATGTTGCTACCAGTGGCTTCTTGCCTTCTCGCTCTACGATGACCTGTAACCCTTTGTAGGTGGTGCCATCGACTTCGAGGTCGGTCTGGTACTTCGCTCGCACCTGACGGCTCGACTGCTTGTGCTTGTGTGCTAACGTCTTTGTCAGCGATTGCTCCATGGTCCACTTCAACTGTTGCAGGGTATGCAGATTGTACGCCAGTCGATAGTAGTTGACGATACCTCGGTATTCCGACTGATACATGCTCACGATGCTGTAATCACTTTCATTCATCAGTTCGGCCCGATGGAACGCCTTCCCCCGTCTCTTGTAGCGGCTGCATTTGCCCAGCAGGACCTCGCGTGGAACACGCAGTCCAATTTGTCCATTGATACTTCGACGTTTCGTACCACCTTTGGCCGTGATGCGCTTGGTATCTTTGTGGAGTGTACTGATCTCATATCCCAGAAAGTGAGCGGCTTCGCTCCTGGCATGGGTGATGAGGGTTTTGGTCTCGGACAGTTCCAATTTGAGTTCATCCTGCAAGAACGTTTTGATCTGCTCTTTGATCTCTTCGGCTTCTGCCTTTGGCCCGACAAAACCAAGCAAGAAGTCGTCTGCGTAGCGACAGTATCTCAGACGACGAAAGTTTGGGTCGTTTGGGTTCTGAGATGGCAAGCGTTGAAACTGCTTTCTCAGTGTCCGCGCTTCCTTGCCTCGTCCCTGTTTGTGCCGTTCGTGGGCTTGAGAGACGAGCCTGCGGTAGGTTGGGTTCTTCTCCCGTACTGTCCCTTTCGTGTATTTGGGGATAAGGACGGTTTCTACAAACGTATCCAGCTTGTCGAGGAGAATATTTGAAAGCACCGGACTGACGATCGAGCCTTGAGGAACACCACTCAGGGTTCGATGGTAGTTCCAGTCCTCTAAATATCCAGCATCCAGGAGGTTCTGGATGAGCTTGATGAACCGGCCATCATGGATATGCTCTTTCAGCGTTGAAATGAGCAGTTCATGATTCAGGTTGTCGAAGCAGCCAGCAATCTCTCCCTCAATGAACCAAGTGGTTCCTGCCCATTGGTAGTAGATTTCTTGCAGGGCGGTGTGGCATCCTCTCCCTGGTCGAAACCCATGGGAGTGAGGGCTAAATCGAGGCTCGAAGTACGCCTCTAAGATCATGCGAAGCACCTCTGCTACCAGCTTGTCCGACCAGACGGGCAGTCCGAGCGGACGCTTCTTGCCATTCTTTTTGAGAATGTAGGTTCGCCGTGCTGGTTTCCAGTGATACCGTTCGGCTCGCATCGCTCCGATGATCGCATTAATCTTGTGCTCTGACATCCCATCAACCGTTTCCTTCGTAACGCCAGGAGTCATGGCTCCGGCGTTGCGGTAAATCTTTCCATAGGCGGTCAGGTACAGTTTTGGATTGAAGAGCTGCCTGTAGACCCGTTTGAGTGGCAACCCTCTTTTGCCTCGCTCATGAAGAAGCCCCAAGTAGACATTGGTGTCCTGCATTGCGCATGCCTCCGTCGTTGAAACTTCGCGATACCTACCCTGCCTCCCTTTATCAAGGGGAAGCTCTGGCCCTCTTTCGAGGGTTGCCCCTTCGCCATGTAGTTGGCTTTCCCAACCTCGGACTACTACGGGGGTTCCGAACTCGTAGGACTCGCGTCCCGTAGAGTTTCCCGCGTTTGCACCTCTGAAACGTTGAGTACGGGTAGGTGTCCTTCTGTTCCTTGCCCAGCTCATTGCTGGTCACTCACTGGAGAGAGTCTTACATCCGCATCGACATCACGGATGGATTCCAGCGTCGTCGCTTCAGGTATGCTGCGACGGATGTGGGGGTCATCGTCAGGAACTCGGATTCGACAGTCCCAGTCTCACCCTGCGTACAGGACTTGCAGACCCATGACGTACATACCTTCCATCATGTTCCGCTTTACTGGCATGCTACTGTCCCCTTGGTCTTTCGACGCCAGGTAAGCCATTGTCCTAGAGGTTACTACTCTCGACCTCTCCCGCTTTAAACAGGAATTCCAGGAATACCGACACGGCGCACGTCAATCCCCCAGACGTGATGAGGAGCCTGAACCGTCAGATGGCGTAACAGGTACGGAAAGATACCCTCCTTTTGCGTACGCTTGCTCAGATTGGGACCTGGGTGAATTCCTTCAATACCCATTTCTCGCATGTGCCGTTGAACAGCTTTCCGGTTGACCTCGACTCCTTCCAATTGAAGCTGAGCAGTGATTTTTCGCGATCCATAGAACGGGCATTTGGTGTAGAGTTCATCAATACGATGTTTGAGTTAGACTTCTTCCAGCGATGGTGGTTGTGAGCGGTAGTAGACACCAGACCGATTCACGCTCAATAACTCGACCTGAGTACGCACCGAGAGTTCCTCGCTCTCTCGTTCCACTAAGCGCAGACGCTCATCTCGGCTCAGGTGCAATTCCAGATTTTTTTCAGCCAGGTGAGTTGTGTCGTTAACCTGCCGATCTCTCCATAGAGTCCATTCAACCGCTCTTCATATTCTGCTCGCATTGCCACGGTCGAGTCCTTCTCTTCAAAGAGGCTTGGTAGACCTTCTACCACGATGGCTTTCCATCGCCTGAGCTGAGTCGGATGTACCTCATATTCTGCGGCAATCTGGGCAATGGTTTTCTCTTCTTTCAACAATTCCTGGACTACTTGGGCTTTGAAGCTCGCTGTATGTTGTCTTTTCATGCTTTCTATTGTATCTTATCCCGCCTCTTTTTTTGGTCTCGTTCTATGGGTCCATTATACTTTGCCTAATAAGCTCTTCAATGAGTTGTTCTGAAAAACGAGTATGGCTCCACAAGCTCATTCTGAAAAAGAGCATATCCTTGATAAACTCACCTTTCACACAAAGTACCGGAGAACCGTAAAATCTCCATTAAGCAACAAAGACAATATCACTCTTCAGCAGCATTTATTACATACAATACACTTTTTATGCAGCATGGGAGTCACTGATGGGCCAGCAAGAAGTAGGCTTCCCTTCAGGAAAGAGGTCATTCCCAACGTTCGAGAAGATTTTCAGAACAGTATCCGTGTCTTATCATCTCCTGCACGAATTTCCTTCTGCGGAGCGGGGATTTTACGAGGTGAAAATGTCGTTACCCGAAGTCCTACCATCTCCCTTATAGCCCCAACGAAACCAGAAATTTTTCGATTTCTGACTTAACGTGCTCTAATGGCAAGTTCGCATCTATTACTCTCCATCTAGATTTTATCGATTGATCCTTAAAATAACTTGCACATGCTTGTAAATAGAAAAGTTCCTCCTTTCTTGTTTTCTCACTAGGAGATCTGCGTCGTTCAATAGCCACTTCAGGATTAATATCCAACAACACTACATGATCAGGAGGGCGAAGCTTGCATAATACTTCCATTGGAAGAGGATATATATTTTTTACGCTCCAATACATATGAGCACCTTCTAAAAAGCGATCGAAGACAATATGACCCTCATTCAGCTTTGCCATTTCAAGTAGTAATGCATGAGCTATGGCCCCTGCCTTTATACTTTCGACTGCACGTATTCCTAATGCCTGTTCAATCTGAACTGCATCGCTCCAAAAAGCGGGATCGAAAGGTCTAACTTTCCTAAGATCAAAGCTCCACGAACGAGCTATCCATTCGGCGATCGTAGATTTGCCTGCTCCGTCAATACCGACAATTTCGATGATCATTTCAACCTCCCATCTGAGCAGCAAGCCATTGGAGCCTCTTCTTATCTTCTGAAAAGAAGAAAACTCCAAGGCTTACTGCGTAATATACTTCGTAAAGATGGAGCACCGGGTCCTCCAAAAAATTGGGTCTATCAACCGACCGTTGCCATCCCTGAAAAAACGCCGCTAATAGTTTAGCGTCACACCCAAACCCATTAGGTTCAGGGAACCGGCTGGCCAATCTGATTTTTGCCCAATCTTCTCGGGGATCACCAAAACGAGCATGCTCCCAATCTAGAACAGACGAAACATGTCGTAATGGACTCCAAAGAAGGTTGGCTAAGCCAAAGTCACCATGTACAAGGCGAGGAGAATGCCACCTATCGAGATGATGAAAGCACAATCTCCCCTGATTATCGATCTTCTCTGCTAGCATTTTATCAAGAGATGAAAGAAGTTCTATTGCCACCTGCCAGCGGGGAGCAAATGCATCCCTCAGCGAGGGAAATCTGTAAGATCCATCTAATGAGCCAAAAGAATCGCCTTGGATGGAATGAATCTGTCCTAGCACACTCCCAGCTTCTTCTGCTTCGGCATATCCAATCTCTCCAATTTCAAGTCGTTGCCCTGCACAATGCTCTAGAGTGACAATTTCTTCGTCCTCCGACAAGGAATAGGCGAGCAAGGAAGGTGCCAGTGCCGCAATTGGGCGAGGCAGAAAAGACTCATTTCGACTCCCTGAGCCAAAGCACTTGAAGCGTTTCGTTTCCTGGTATGGATACCTCTTTATGACTACCAGAGAGCCGTTCAAGTGCTCATAGGAAATACCCTTCATCCTAATCCTCACCACGACGCTAATTGATTGCCAAGATAGTTGGGGTAACGACGCAACATTGCTTCTAAGTTCTCAAGTGCTGAGCCAAATTGCTGACGATATCTTGTGTTTACTTCTTCCACCTCCAGCCACGTGAACGGCAATTGACCCTCATGTAAGGAAGGAGCAAGCTGATCATACAGCTGTGTGCCAGGACGCAATGTAAGTTGATTAACGATAAAGAAAACAGGTAATGTTGCAAGCCAGGTGGCTAATGTATCAAAGGAGTACTGATTCTCACCCGGCAATCCAATCATAATAAATAATAGAGGGATAATGCCTGCCTGAGTCAGCATCTTAATAGAAGTTTCAACCTGACTGGTGGTTATTGGTTTACTCACACCGGCACTTGCTATATTGTATGATTCTGCTCCTAACCATATTGCTCTACATCCAGCTTTATACCACTGTTGCACATCACTTTTCAGGACCACTTCTGGACGTGTTTGTCCAATCCAATAGATTTTTCGAGAGGCGAGTTCTTTACACAACTCACTATAAAATTTCGGATCTATCCCAAACACATAGTCCAAGAAAAAAATGTTGTCTATCCCTTTCTTTTTATAGGCATCGACCTCTCCCAAAACACGAGAAAGACTTGGTCTTCTTCTATGTTTTCCAAAGGGAAGATGACAAAAACTACATTGATACGGGCAACCTCTCACAGCCAAGATGAGACCCGCTCTCCCTTGACGGAGAAGCCCATCATCATCCACAATCTCCGCATAATATTCGTGAAGATCAACAAGATCATATGCTGGCTGAGGAAGAGTATATATTTTCTCAGGCATGCTAGCTGCCGCAGAAGCAGGCAAGATTCGTGACAGATCTATCTTCTCCTGGGAGCACGGACGCTCAACAGCTTTGACGACAGTCACCTCAGGTTCTCCTCTTGCCACAACGTCAGCACTAGTGGATCTCAGTGTATCTTCCGGTAGATGATTTGCGTGCGGACCATACACCATTATAGGCACATCAGGAAAAGCATCTCTACAGTGATCAACTGCGGCCTTCACTGGACGTAGATCCAAAGGATAACACTGCGCTCGATCAGCAGGAGCAGTAATGAGAGCCAGCAGATCTGGATGACATTGAGGAGCACTTGCTCTTACACGACGATCCCACACACTAACACTATAACCACGAGATAAGAGCTCGGCACCCGCATGCAACACATCAACTGGAACCTGGCGATATAATCTTGTATGTGCATCTTCGGGAACAACTATGCAGATGTGCTTTTCCTTTGGCATATTACCTCTTTCTGGTTCATGGTCTTCTCGGACCATGAGTAGGTTATCCAGACTCGTAACGTTCAGTGGTACTCTTCAGCAAAGCAAGGCAAGAGCAAGATTAAGCACTGATCCCAACTCCTCTCGTTGCGGAAAAGCCTCGTATGCCGCTCACGCTGAAAGAGACACCAGGCAAATTTGTCGCTGTAAAATGCGTCAGGTGACATGGAGCACTGCTGCTCTCACCACAACTTCACTCTCTTTTTTACCGACAGAGCCAGACCTGGATCGTCTGCAAGGACTCTTCCTTGTTCGCGAAATCCTCCTCAAGCGCACAGAAGAAGCAAGAGCAACGACGCTCACACGCTCCAATAAGTGAGATAGCTCGATCTCATTTCTTCGTCTAGTTGACTTGTCAAAAATACAGACTCAGAAGAAGATGAATACTGATACTGCCATAAATTGTACACAAGATATCGCAAGAAAACAAGGGGTTATTTATAGGACAAACAAGATGCATAGTGAGAATGGTCGAGCATACTGTATTTTTCTTACAAAAGGGACTCAGCCCCGTTTGACCTACGTGAACATTGATTTGTGTGGGGGGAGGCTCCTATCCAGATTTGGCACGTTCCAGAACGTCTTTGGTCACAAAAAGAGGATACGTAGCTGTCTCTATTGCATCTTTTACTCCTTTGTCCTATGTCCTATTTTCCGCGTATCTCGGCTTTGGGTCTTTTCCCCGCTGAATACGAATTTGACAGCGCTCCAGATCGACGTCGCCGATACGGATGTTCACCAGCTCACTCACACGCACGCCCGTGTAGAAGAGCGTTTTGATGAGCACCAGGTCAGCGAAATTCCGCGTCTCCCACACCTGTTGATAAAAGGCCCGCAGCTCTTCTTCTGGGGGAACATCAGGAAGCCTCTTCGGCGTGCGTGGCACCTCGATGTCCAGTTCATGGCGCAATTCCCGAAAGACGCTCTTGAGAGAGGCATAGTCAAGAGCCTCTGGGCGAAGCAGCTTTGCCAGCTCCTTTGCCTTCTTTTTGGCTGACGTGCGTGGTAGGGTCATCATCATGCCTCCAGACGAATCCGCTCTTGCATATCGAGGCGGAAGGTTCCATAGGGGTTGACATGGGCGTAGAACAAAGGAGAGAGGCCCCGATAATCCGCCACGGTCAGCTTTCCGTTCCAGGAAGGCTGGCCGAGCACCTGCTGAACCATCAACGTATTGATGTAAACCAGGCAGATCTGGAGCAAGTGCAGGGAGAGCACGGCCACTTCCTGATCGTCGAGCCGGTTCGTCGCAATTTCGCCCCCTTTGCCAAAGAAAATGAAGGAGTTGGCGGAATTCCAGTTCTCGACGACATTCAAGCCTTCGTGGATCTCACGCCGCAGGTCCTCAGAGAGCAGATATTCGCACAGAAAGATGGTTTTGATCGCTTTGCCCAGTTCTGCTAATGCCTGATAGGTCGGGTGCGCCAGATTCGCGCGCGTGAACCGCCGCAGAATGGATTCGGCATCGGCAGTCCCTAAGCGCAGGGCGGTCGCGTATTTGACCATTTCATCGTACTGATTGCGGATCAGTTCCCAGTTGATGGGGCGGCAGAGGACCAATTGAAGCTGCTCATATGCCTGCGGGTTGCCCGCTTCTGGCCGATAGAGCCGTTGGGAACCGATATCTTTAAGTCGTGGGAGCAACCGAAAGCCCAGCAGATGGCAGAACGCAAAGGCCACCTCGCTCTGACCGTGGCTATCGACATAATTGGCCTGGATCTCCGCATCGGTACAGTGGCGCAGGATGCCCTCGATCATGGCCGCGACCTCCGAGGAGGAGCAGGTTTTGAGCTGGGAGTAAATACAGGTGGACTTTTTCTCCACATGCCAGTAAATCATCACGCCCCGGCCTCCATAGCGGATATGCCACTCGGTCATGAGATTGTGGTCCCATGCCCCGAATTTCTTGGAGTCGGAGGCGCATGCCGTCGTGCCCTCGCCCCAGATCTCTGCCTTGCGCACACGAAAGATGGCGTTGGCGACTTGGGCGATGGCATTGCGTAGTTGCTCTTTGTGGATGTAGCGGGCACGCACATAGCGCAGATCCGCATAGGTCGTGCCAGGGTCAGCGTTTGCCAGCCGCTTGAAGCCGGTATTGGTGCCCAGTCCATAGAGGCAAAGCAGTAGCCGCTTTTGCAACACCGAGCGGTCCAGGACCTCACGTTGTGCCACACTGGTAAACTGTTCCGTAAAACCGATTTGCAGATCGGTCTCCTTGAGGATGTCAAGCAGGGAGGTGAGCGGCCAGCGCGTTGCCACGTCCAATTTGAGCCGCGCGAGATTGGGAGGTTCCGGCTGCGCATCCAGCGGTGAGACGTGAATCCAGCCGCCTTTGCGCGGGAGCATTTTGACTTTTGGGGCGAGCCTGGGCATCGCTGCATCCAGACGGGAGAGCGCCTCTTTCATCGCGGCCTGCACCTTGTCAGTAAAGGCGACAGCGGATGCCGGTTGTTTGAGGGCCTCGTAATATTCCGCGCGGCTTTCTTCAAAGTCGGTCGGCAGGTCTTCGTCCGGGTTGCGATAGCGGTCAGCGCCGACCACCCAGATTTCCTTGCTGCGCGCCTTGTCGCGCAGGGCCTGCAACAAGCAGACCTCGTAGTTAATGCGATTGACTCGTTCGGTGCCGTCTTCATCCTTCTCGACGACCAGGTCGCGCCATTTGGCCTTCACGATATCCTTGATGGGAATGATCTCTTCGGCTGGATAGTACTGCCGGGGACTGTGGACATAATCCTTGACCAGCGTGACGGCGCGGATGATCGGACGATAGCTCTCGTTATTGGAGCGAAACTCCAGCACATCGAGCAACTGCGGAAGCATCCGCCGATAGTGATGGCTGTAGGAGGTGCGCATCACCAGGTGGACCTGTCGGCGAAAGACCGGTCCCTTCGACTCGTACTCTTTGATGAGATCGCGCAAGAGGCTTTCACTGGCGACCGGATAAATGACCTCAGCGACCTTCCCGTCAGGCTGCTTCACCGCAGCATCAGCAATGTGATAGAGGATACTCTCTTTGCCCGCCACGCGCTTCAACTCTTGCACATAGACTTCTTCCACCCTCCGCTCGGCGCGCGCTCCGATCCGATGCACAATCTGGATCAGCAGATCGACCAGGCTGTCGGTAATCTCCTGGCTACGCTGCCAACAGAGGGCGGCCAGCAAGGTCAGGCGAATGGGTTCCGGGTGCGCGCGCAGCAAGCTCGGCGTTTCGGCACCGGCGCGGTGCCGGTACACGCGCACGACCTTTGGGGAGAGATGGGTGAACAGGTCTACCGGCAGCCCAATCGTGCGCAGCCGACGCAGTTTAGCGATCTCTGTAAGCATGGTCTCCACTCCCACGCGGCCTGGGTCCATCCGCAAGTGTTGGAGCGTGATTAGCTCCTCTTCCTCACGCGGCGCGGCCTCTTGCTCAGTCAACAACGAGAGCAGTTCGGCGCGCGCATGCTCATCCAGCCGGTCCGAGATGGTCTGATACAGCGTCGTCTCAAAGGTGCGATAGGCCGAACGCACGATGCGTGTGACGCGCTGCATCGTTGGCGGCTCGATCTTTTGCAGGCGAAAATGCCGGTAGCAGGCAGCCCGCACGGCATCTTCCTGATGTTCTCGTGGCAGCACATGTTCCGCCAGCCAGGCAGCCATCGCTGCCCCATCCTCTACGGTCGCCTCGCGGAACCCGTAAGCGGCTCGGATTTGAGCCCGATGCTCCTTCACCGTGCGCCCTTGCCAATCGTACTGAAGGTAGGCCGCAGGATCAACCCCAATCTGAGTAGCGACATAGCTAATCACAATGGCGGGAATGTCGTTCTTCTGCTGCGGAAAGCGCCCCAGGCGACCAAAATATTTCAGCAGCACCGCAAACCCGAGGCGGGTTGCCCCCGTTTTGTTGCCGAGCAGCGTCCGGTCTTCCACGGAAAGCGTCCATTGGTCAATCAGTTCTTCCTGTTCCCACTGACGTTTCATGCGGTTCGATACCCCTCTAGATAATCGAGCAGAAGTGCCGAGAACTGTTGGAGTCGGTACTTCGCTCATTGAGAGGAGTATAGCCAGAGCTACAAATGAGCACAAGGAAATGGGGAACTTCTAGCCAAAAGAGGTAAAGTTCATACTCCAGGAAGAAAATCGGCACTTGGGGCGCTTCTCCTAAACTCAGCAATTACTTTGCCCCTGGTGACAGCAACCTTCACTCTACCCCGAAATCAATCGTTGATCCGACCATAGGTGATAGCCTGCTTGGCCTTCAGAACAAATATGCCGTTTTACAGAAGTTTGCATCCGAGGTACAACACGGGGAGAAACGCGTTATTATCGCCGGAGGAGAGGTCATTACTGCTCATGGACGTGTTTCTGTGAGTGGTGAACATCGCTCCAATCTCTTTCAAGGAGGACAGTCATATGCATCAGCATTGACAGAGCAAGAAGAGTACATGTGTTCGCGGCTTACAGAGCTGTTATTAGCCAATGGCGTGGGGTATGTTGGATTAGACATCTCTTATCCATATATCCTGGAATTTAATATGATTGACCCAGGTGGACTTGCTAGAGTTCTTTTGCTTACCGGTACCAACTATGCTTCAAGAACTATCGACTGCATCATAAAAACCCGTACTGCTACAGGGCATGTTTCCAAACAGGGATGAAGAAAAGCGAAAAGCGTGTTTGATCTGCATAAGCAGCTTGATGAAGCCTAGCATTGATACGGTCAGAAAAGAGTAGGAATCCCCATGTATTTGCTCAAAGCGTTACGTTTACCACACATCATTCTCTTGTTAGTTGGTCAAACCTTATCGGCCATCGGTGATTATTTTTACACCATAGCGGTGATGTGGGTTGCGGTGAAAACTTCAGGCAGTGACGCAGGACTCGTCGCAGCAGCAGGTGGAATTGCGGTCTTTTGCTTTGGTTTGCTCGGTGGCGTCTACGCAGACCGTTGGAACAGGCGCATCACGATGATTGTGGTAGATGTGATACGAACGGTTGTCGTGCTGATCTTACCTGTGTTGGCGCTGAGCGGACGCTTACAGTTTTGGCATCTGATAGCAGTGTCATTTATCGTCAACGCCGTTGGATCGCTCTTTAATCCCGCTTTGCAAGCCAGCTTATCGCCCCTGGTTGGCAGTGATCGGGAGTTGTTACAGGCGACCAACGCCTTACTGGACATTACCCGCCGCTTGGCGCGAGCATTGGGACCAACGCTTGTTGGGTTGGTGGTCCTCTTTCTCCCACTCGTGCATCTCTTTACGCTTGATGCTGTCAGTTTCGGGGTCTCTGCGCTGTCTATACTCGCCTTGGGGAGCCGTTTCGCCTGGAAGTCCGAACACGCAACAAGACGACAAAGAGGAATGCATGGCGTATTGACGGAAGTAGGAGAAGGCTTGAAGGTCATGATCAAAGGAACTGATCTGCGCTCGGCGCTTGTTTCGGGATTGCTGAGCAACTTTACTTGGGCTATCTCCTGGGTCGTCGGTGTACCCTTATTGGTAGCACATAATTTGGGGAATAGTGTCAGCATCTATGGGCTGATCGTCGGGGCATATGGGGTGGGAAATGTCCTTAGTAATCTCATCATTGGCAGCAGGCAGATCAAACGGCAAATATTCATTCTCTTTCTAGGCCGGTTGATTGTGGGAACAGGCTTTCTCCTGCTTGCATTGGCCAACAATGTTCCAATGGCGCTGGTCGCCAGCTTTCTTGCCTCGCTGGGGGGACCGATGGGGGACCTGACGAAAACGCTGATGATACAACAGCTTCCATTGTACCAAATGGGCAAAGTGTTTGGAGCGTTCAATACGTTTGAGCGTGCCATGTATTCGCTCGGCTTAGTGGTCTCTGTTCCCTTGTTCTCGCTCGTCAGCGTCCAATTAGGAGTCGCCATCAGCGCGCTTCTACTCATGGTCACGAGTTTGTACAGTCTCACGAGGGTAGAGATACAGACTCTTCAAACGCTGCACAAACGGCTTTCACGGCAAAAGCAAGTTCCTAAAGTATCGATTGACAATCATGAGAATAAACAATATTTACTTTCTCCGATAGAACAAGAGAAGGAACAGTGATTTTGTATTATAGAGTCCTAAAGGAGGAAACATGGCGATGCAATGTAAGCAAGTCTCTCTTTTCTGTACTGCGTGTGGAAAAGCGTACTCGAATCTGATCATGACCTGTTCCTCTTGCGGCGGAATGATAGAGACGCGCTATGAGTCACCTAGCACACCGAACAGGATATCGAGCGAGGCTTTGCCATTGCTAGAGCGATTCTGGCCAGTGCTACCAATTGCGAATCCTACAGATATTCATGTCGATATCCGATCGAAGGCTCAAATCATTCGAGCAACGCGTCTTCGTAACCACGTAGGAGGGCCTGAAATATGGCTGCAAAATGAGACAACATTGCCAACAGGGACAACGAAGGACCGGGCTGCTGCTACCGTGTTCCCCTTTTTCCGCCAATTTGGTGTACGTGAGTTTGTCCTCTCATCAACAGGCAATACCTCGAACTCTTTTGCTTATATTGCCCGCTATTATCCTGATATGCGTATTCACATCTTCGTAGGGAAAGATTTTGCGTGTCGGTTACGCTATCTTTCATCACCAGAAGTGGTTGTGCGCAGTAACGTGATTACGCATATTGTTGATGGAAATTTTGTACAGGCAGGGATAATGGCAAAGAAATTTGCAGAAGAACATCATCTTCAGTGGGAAGGTGGCTTCTTTAACCCTGGTCGCCGTGACGGGTTAAAGACGGCATTTCTTGAAGCGGTGTTACGGATTGGCGTAGTACCAGCATACTATGTCCAGGCTATCAGTAGTGCGATGGGAGTGGTTGGTACGGCAAAGGCTGTGAAAGAAGTGGCAACTTTTGGTATTTCATCGAAGCAACCACGCTTGATCTGCGTCCAGCAAGAATCCTGCGCTCCGATGGTTCAGGCCTGGAATGAGGGGTCGCCGACAATCCAGGATCATCATAAAATCGCGCAACCCGTCGGGATAGCGAAGGCAATTTTGCGTGGTGATCCCTCTGCAACGTATCCGATTATCTATACTCTCGTCCGTGCCTCTAGGGGATGTTTTCTCGCAGCATCGGTGAATGAAATCAAACATGCCCAGAAACTGCTCTATGAGTTAGAGGGTCTCTGGGTATGCGAAGCTGCTGCCTGCGCAGTGGCCGGCTATATAAAGCTGGTGCAGCAGCAGGCCGTAAGTGAAGATGGTCCTGTACTCATTAATTTGACAGGAAGAATTACCAATGGTTTATCTGCCTGACGAAACAGTACGTCGATTGCTATCACTCCAAGCATTCATGCCTGCTGTGATCGATCTACTTATGCAACAGAACCTATGCTCAGGCCTTGTTGCAGAGGAAACACTTGGTCAGGTGAATCTAGCAATTAAAGGAGGCTATGTTGCAGATATTGGCTATGGCATAAGGATACGAACGCAGGGTGAAGGCCATTATACGACGGTCGTATGGGATGCCAAAGGCAAGTTTGTTGGGACTCTTGATGCCAGCTCATTGACCTATCTGCGTACCGCTGCGCTTCTCCTGGCCCTGCCATTTCAAACACAGATGAATGTACGGCAGGTACTCGTGATGGGTACAGGGAAACTGGGGACCGCGTGTATCGAATTGCTCTGTCATCTCTATCCGCAAGCAGCAATTGCTATCTGGTCGCGCTCACAGCATGTTTTTCCTTCACCCTGGCTTATACAAGCGTTCTCTGAGCAAGTGCAGTGGTGGGAACCAACATCCCGGCAGGAAGAGGTGTTCGATATCGTCCTTACCTGTACTCGCGCAAGTAACCCTCTACCAGAACTGCTGCATGTATCTGCCTCCTATGTTGGTGTCGGAGGAGCCGTGAACCATCACCGCTGTGAGTTACCCCCACAGTGGATCGCGCAAGCTGAGCGTATCTATGCGGATGATCCGTTGCAGGCAGTAGAGAAATGTGGAGATCTAGAGAAAGCAACAGGCACAATAACCTCATTAGGCGCTTGTTTGCAATCCTCTGTTCCCATTTCCAGACATTCAATTTGCTTTGTCTGTGGTATGGGAGCGATAGATATTGGACTTGCACTCTTACTCTTAAAAAAGTACCAGCTATCGACTTCTCCATAGGCGTGGTAATGCAAACATCGGCAAGAAGGCATGAGGCAATGGTACTGCATGAATTGGGAGGTATTTTGTGAAATCAGTTATTGACTCCATCTCTGCATTGATTGGCGACACACCTTGTATTCCTTTACCCCTAGCTTTCAAAGCCCCACATATCTATTTAAAGTTAGAGGGTTTTAATCCAACAGGGTCAATTTATGATCGCTTTATACTATACTCTGTCTTTCAAGGACAAAATATAGCTATTTCCGGCATTGGCGCTATCTGTGCCTCAGCAGCCTTATTAGGCTCAGTCCTACAGGTACCAGTCCTATTCGATCCACAAGATGCATCACTTTTTGTAAATATGGCTGAAGCATTGGGTGCTTCTCGCGTTGCTGATATTACCCAGAATATTCAATTTGATACATCTACAGCTCTGCTCGGCCTCATTCGCGAGATCAAGTCAGAAGTGCCTAGTGTTACGCTCGTCCTCATTCCAGATTTACCGCTTCTGCCAACACATATAAGCGAGGTTGAACAGGTACGTATACACTGGGTTTCCCCTACCAGCTCGTTACCACTTGAATTTAGTGAACTTTCGCGAGAGGGTATCCTGCTTGATGTGAAGAGCGCGTCAAGCGTTCAGGCAGCACGCACCATACAGGGAGAAGTAACGGTTGTTGTTTGTGCGATTGATGGTGCAATCGCTTTAGCGGAAATGGAGTAATGCCAATGTTTGTGCCTGATGGAATCTTAGGGTGTATTGGAAATACCCCTCTTATACGTTGCCCAATGCTCCGTCCGAAAGGAGGAGCAGATATGTATCTTAAACTTGAGGGTTTTAATGCGTCTGGAAGCGTTAAGGCGCGTGCGGCCAAACAAATGGTTGAAGCCGCTGTGCAGAGAGGCGATGTCAGCCTGAAACAGCCATTTGTAGAACCAAGTAGCGGCAATCTGGGACTGGCACTTGCTCTCGTCAGTGGAGCGAGAGCAAGACGATGTATACTGGTTGTCGATCCGCGCATGACCAAGTACAGTGAAGCAATCATGCATGCTTATGGTGCGGAAGTTGTCTGTGTCTCTCAGCCGGATAAAGAGGGAAGCTGGCAAGGGAGCAGATTAGAACAAGCACAAAAAATTGTAGCCGAACAGCAGGCACATCTGTTCTTCCAATATTCGAATCCTGATAATCAGCAAGCGCATTATGAGACAACAGGAGTAGAGATCATTGACCAACTTGGTGGTGTGCCTGATGTCTGTGTTGTGGGTGTCAGTACCGGGGGACAAATTTCTGGTATAGGGCGCAGGTTGAAACAGACAGGTTCATGCCGTATAGTAGCGGTAGATGTTGAAGGATCGAGCATTTTCGGCGGAAAGTATACTCCTTATTATCTGCGCGGTCTAGGTCTGTCGTGGTGGCCTAGTAATTTGAATGCTGACTATATCGATGCAGTCTATCGCCTGAAGGAAGAGCTTGCTTTCCTTTCAGCTATTCTCCTTGCACGTCGCACAGGTATCCTCTCAGGTGGCTCTGCTGGCGCTATTTTAGCTGTTGCGATGAAAGAAGCGATGAGCATAGGACCGGATGGAAGAGTAGTAGCCATGGTGCCAGAGCGTGGGGATCGCTACTTGGAACAATTTTATAACCCTGAGTGGATGGTGAGCAAGGGCTATCGGAGCGAATTGAATATTGCTACCTGGTTGGAGTGGTGCGCGAAACTTGAAACACTACCACAACACGACTGGAGACCGAAATAGTGGCGGTGGCAGTAGTGGACTGACACAGATCATTTGACAGAAAAGATCAGGAGAGACTCTCCTGTAGGAGAAGAGATGAAACAATATACCATCGAGTTGAGCAAAGGGCAGCGGGAAGAGCTGGAGAAGCGCGTAAGAAGTGGAAAAGCTACAGCACGGAGCATTCAGCATGCTCAAATCTTGTTGAAGTCGGATGAGGGATCAGATGGGAGCAAGTGGAGTGATGAGCATCCCGAAGAAGCCTTTGGAGTCAGTGCAAGCACCAGCTATCGGGTGCGCAAACAGTTTCTGAAGCAAGCATCATCCTTCACCGGCAGTCCCTGATGCGTGTCACGATCTCACCTGGCTCATCGGTCAGCATGAGCAGATGCAAGTCGTCCGCATCAATCATGCCTGCGGCCAGCAGGGTCTGACGCAGCCACTCCAGCATGCCCCGCCAGAACTGCCTGCCATACAATACGAGCGGAACTGGTGCCAGCTTGCGGGTCTGCATCGCCACCAGCACCTCGAAGAGTTCGTCGAGCGTGCCGAACCCGCCGGGACATCTCCTTCTCAACATACAGTCCATATATCCTTCAGGTTGCCAGTCTCATCGCACCTGTTTTGAGGGGAGTGTCTCATCCATCTCAGAGCAGGCATCAGCCGGGAGAAACAGACAGGGAAGGGATGGGTGCCCCCAGGCGTAATAGGTGCGCAGCAGCGGACGCAGCGAGCGCAAGGGGATAAGCAAACTCTCGTAGAGGGATAGCGAGATGGCTACGGCTTTGTCGGCTTCCCATGCGCCCGGCCATTGCTGTACCACCAGTGCCGCAATCGGGGTGCTTTGCGCCTCTGAGCATGACTGAGGGGGCAGAAACGGTGACACCATGCCCGCTTGCATGCCAAAGGCCGCCACCGGGTCAAGCCAGGATGGATTGATGGTGGCGTGTCTGGCTGCCCGCCGGGAGAGGCCAAGCTGCCCGGCTACCAGCAGCACCGCCTCTTTGCTGATCTGGAAATCACCCACTCCCGTCCACAGGACGCAGGTGTGGTTCCGATCCCCAAAGGCCACCGTCACCGTTTTCTGCACCAGTACCCCCGGCGGCAAGACGGATTGGGTCTGCGCTGCACTGAGAGTTGCCTGATGCCGCAGCACCTCGACTGGCTCTCCATCAAGCACGTGCCAGAGCAGCGTCTGTGTCGTTGACGGTAAGCGACAGATCGCATGTGCGCTCATACATGTTGCTCCCAACTGTTTGTGGCATCCCGATGGCGAGCGCCATGACCACCGACCGGGCGGGTGGGCGACCAGGCATGTTGCTCGTCGGTTCGCTTGCTCACCTTCCTGGTTGTTCCCCCTTATGGAAGAAGACTGCCATAGGCCAGTGCTCCTTGTTTGAAGAAAGGATTG
>Ga0080006_1085022_pt1 | contig 17514 bp, 17 predicted proteins | sample RS3BMetagenome_FD_69209 | JGI IMG/M metagenome (GOLD analysis project Ga0080006, IMG submission 69209) | Ferric oxide microbial mat and aquatic microbial communities from Rainbow Spring, Yellowstone National Park, USA - RS3B (SPADES... ... | reverse complement strand
GTTCATGATCGATGAGGCGCAGTTGGCGGTCGCGATTGCCTCGGACTACAATCCGGGTTCAGCGCCATCGGAAAACTTTGGCCTGACGATGAGCTTGGCACTCCTGACGCTCAGAATGACACCGGAGGAAGTTTTTGTCGCGGCAACGCGCAATGCCGCTTGTGCAGTCGACCGCGGACATCAGGCCGGTGCCTTGGCGCCAGGGCGACGCGGTGATTTCGTGGTTTTTGGCGTGGATGATCCCGCCTATATTCTGAGTCACTTTGGCATCAACGACGTGCGCGCTGTGTTTGCGGGTGGCCGCTGCGTCAGTGGTGAACTCGTCTGATCGGGGCTTGCGTTTCACGTGAAATACTTGCAAAGGGTGTCGAACCGACACGTGGCTCTGTTTGGTGAGTGGGCCAGCAGTCAGACGGACGGACGGATGAATCACGCGGGGAAAGATCGCGTGCAACGAAACGGAGCGGGTGAGATGGTCAACAGTCAGGCATTGCAGGCGGCGCAAACTCCCGCCGTACGTGTAGCGCGGGCAGCAAGGCAGGAGATCCGGCTCGGCAGGAAGGCAACCTGGCGACGCCCACTGTGCATACTCCCTTACGGGAGGGCTCACGATGAGTCTTGAACGTGCGCGCCACCGTTTTGAGGCACTGTCCAAGCTTTCGGTCTACGATGTGAACCGCCAGGAGCATCTGCTCACGGATCTTTATCAGTTGACGATGATGTACGGCTACTTTCAGAGCGCGGACGCGGACAAGCGCGTGGTGTTTGATCTATTCTACCGAAGTAACCCTTGCGGCAATGGATTTGTCATCGCGGCTGGACTCGAACAAATCGTGATGCATTTGCAACAGTTGCGTTTTCACGCGCAAGAGATCGGCTACCTCGAGACGACAAGGCTGTTTTCTCAGGCTTTTCTCGATGAGTTGGCCAACTTTCGCTTTAGCGGAGATGTCTTTGCGGTACCAGAGGGGACCATCGTCTTTCCCCAAGAACCCTTGCTGCGACTCGAGGGGCGCATCTTTGAGTTGCAACTTGTCGAATCCGCACTCCTTTGTTTTATCAACCATCAGAGTTTGATCGCGACGAAGGCCTGCCGCATCGTCCAAGCAGCCCAGAGTCGCGGCCTGCAAAATCCGACCGTGAGTGAATTTGGGTTGCGTCGGGCGCAAAACGTGGATGCTGCGCTCTTTGGCGCTCGGGCGGCGTACATCGGCGGCTGTACCAGTACCAGTAACGTTGCGGCTGGATTTGCTTTCGGAATCCCGGTTTCTGGAACGCAGGCACACAGTTGGATTCAATCGTTTCCCGACGAGTTGAGTGCGTTTCGGGCATATGCAGACGCCTACCCTGACAAATGCCTATTGCTCGTCGATACGTATGACGCACTGCGCTCCGGTGTTCCCCATGCCATCACAGTCGGTCAGGAACTGCGTGCCCGCGGGTATGAGTTGCAAGGAATTCGCATTGATTCAGGGGACTTGGCCTATTTGTCAAAGGAGGCCCGCAAACGGCTTGATGCGGCAGGATTTGCGGACACGCGCATCATCGTGTCCGACGACTTGGATGAAGACACGATTCGCGATCTGCTCTTGCAAGGGGCGCCGATCGATGGTTGGGGTGTGGGGACATCGCTCATCACGTCCAGGGATTGCCCGGCGCTCGGCGGCGTCTACAAACTGGCCGCGCGCTGGGAAGGCACGGGCTACCAACCCCTGATCAAAGTCTCGGAAAATCCGCAGAAGGTGACTAATCCGGGAAAGAAACGCGTTTGGCGACTGTATGTGGAGGGAATTGCCAGTGCCGACCTGATCGCGCTCGAGGAAGAGCCGCTCCCCGACGGGCAACCCCTGACCCTGTTTGATCCTGTACATACGTATAAGCAAAAAACCGTTGCCGACTACGAGGTGCGTGAATTGTTGGAACCCGTCATCATCGGTGGGGAAGTGGTGGCGGTGTTGCCTTCGCTTGAGGAGATACGGGAAAGGGTCCAGCGCGAGCTGCTGACGATATCGGCAGAGACGAGACGGGCGAAAAACCCTCACGTCTACCACGTGGACCTCAGTCAAAGATTGTGGGACCTCAAGCAGGAACTGGTCCGCCAACATCGCCGGTAGCTGCCGCGAGTTGACGGTGCCAGTGGCGGGCTCAGTGAGCAGGGACGAAGCCCGTTTGGGCGAATGCCGCGATCATCGCGGTGACGTGCGCCTCGACATGGTCCGCCGCTTGATTTGTGACGCCGTCACTGCAGATGGCGACTGCGATCGGATGGCCAAACGGCCAGATGATCGCCGCGTCGTGAAACTCGTTGGGCCAGTCTCCACTCACGTGTTCCATCTGGGTCCCCACAGGCAATCCCGCCGAGATGCGACCTTCATGAGGCGCCGCGCGCAGGTCCGTCATGAGCGGAGCGAGGGCGCGGGGATGGGCCTGATCCATCGTGTAGAGATACGCCAGGCTCAAGTTCAAGTCCTGGGCCGATAGCAAGAACGGCTGCTGCATAGTGGCTGTACTCCCCATCTCGCCGAGAAAACTGTCGATCTGCTCGGCTCCGATAGCTCGGATCAACATGTTCTGTGCCACCACGTCGCCCTGATCGATCGCAGCCCGCGCCAACTGCGCTACGGTAAACGGGGTGCCGTACGGCATGCCCCCGATGTAGCCTGTGCCTGCCTGTTCATCGGCCGCAGTCAGGCGAACGATTTGCGTGGGCTTGATGAGGCCAGAGGCGATTTCGTTGTAGAGTGTCATCGTGATCGGGAGTGCCTCAGTTTGAGCCGCACTGTAATCCATCGCCGGGTCGTAGCCAAACGTGGCCCCCGTTCTCAGGTCGGTCCCGGCCACACTGTACTGCCCCACTTGCGAATGGAGATAGGCGGCGATTTGGCTGGAGAGCACGGAGTAGGACGTCTTGGAATAGGGCAATGGCGTCGACGCTGTTGCAATCTGGCGGATATCGGAACCGACGCGGGCGTACACTTGTGGAACGCCTTTGGCGACAAACCAAAAGGTCCCGTAACCGAGACCCACGCACAGAATCAGCAACATCGCCAGCCGGTCCAACCGAAGCTTGCGCCGACGTCGCTTGGCCAGAGAGCTAGGACGCTTGCGCTTTGCAGGACCAGTTGCCGCTCTCTTGCGGTCGGCTGTCCGGCCGGGAGCGCGGGAAGCGGCCGTACCGGGTTGGCGGCCTGACTTTAGGGATCGGTTCGATTGGTCGGGACGTTTTGTGCCTGCCGTGCGTCTGGACATGAACGTGCATCCCATCTATAGTGGTTTTATACAGACGCTTTCGCGAGATCAGGTGATCTGTGTTAGGATGAGTATACTTTGAATTTGTCCATTGGGCCAGTATCTTCGAGGAGATTCGCGCGATGGGCTCGAATTGTGCCGAAAGATGGCTTCACAGATGACAGGAGGCATGCCAACATGGGAAGTGACTTGAGGATTACGATTCCCGGTCGGTTTCCGAAGCCGGAGGTCAGGACCAACCAGGCAGACAACGCGTCGCGGGTCGGGCGCATCCTTGTGGTGGATGACGAGCAAGGCATCAGCGATTTTCTGTTATTTGGGTTGCGCGATGAAGGATTTGAGGTTTACACCGCCGGTAGTGGCGAAGAGGCCCTGGCACATCTGGAAGAGTACAAGCCACATGTAGTGTTGCTTGACGTCATGTTGCCCGGCATGGATGGCTATGAAGTGTGCCGTTTGCTGCGCGAGCGCTCGCGCGCGGCGATTATCATGCTGACCGCGCGCGACGATGTCGAGGAGCGAGTCAAAGGGTTGGTTACGGGAGCGGATGACTACGTTGTCAAGCCGTTTTCATTTGATGAACTCAAGGCGCGCATCGATGCGCGACTGCGCACGCAATTTCCGGAACTTCGGGCCGTGGCGCGGATTGGCAAGTTCGAGGTGGATCAGGAGCAGCACCTTGTACGCTATGAGGGGGCTGCGCTTTCTCTGTCACGGACAGAGTTTGCGCTGATGGAGATGTTTTTGGAGTGTCCGGGGGTTGCGTTGACGCGTGAACAGATCATGTCTCGCGTGTGGGGGGATCAATTCTCTGGTGAGGACAACATTCTTGAGGTCTACATTCGCTATATTCGCAACAAGTTGCACGATCACAAGCGCACATTGATCCGGACCGTTCGTGGCGTCGGATACAGGCTTGATCTCAATTAAGGGCAGAAGTCGAGAGCGCGGCAAGTCGCTGACGCGTTCCCTATACGAGCGGTATATTCTCGTAGTCATCATCTTGCTGGCGTTGATTGGCGGGATGCAGGTGCAGTCGTTGCACAGCGCCTTGGTGCTTGGCGGCGAGGGGTCGCTCGTGTTTGCCTACCGCGATGCCTTGACGGAGCCAGCGTTTGCGGGTCTGGATTCCGAGAACGCGTTTCGTGATCGGGCGCCGACATTGCTGGCGGCGCTCAGCATTCACGGAATCAATGCGCGCTTGTACGACGTGCAGTTGCATCAAGTGGGCGAGTCGAGATCGCGTTATGATCCGGTAGAACTCATTCCGATCTCCCCTCAGGTGGCGGCACGCGCTCGGCAGTTGCATGTGATGCCGATCAACAAGGCGTTGCGCGCCTACGTGACGCATGTGGGAGGTCAGATTTTGCTCTTTGCGGCACTCGGTCCGCCCGGTGCCGTGGTGGGGTATGCCGAACTTGGCTACAGGGAGTCGCTACTCTACCCGATCATCGCTCAGCAGGGGCTGACGTATTTTGGTTTTAGCGTGCTGGTCGCCATCCTGGCGGCGGCGCTCCTGTTTCCGCTGGTGGGCGCGCCCCTGAAGCCTCTTCGCCGACTGACCGAATCGGCTCTGCGGATCCGGGAGGGAGAGCCCGGCGAGCGTTTGCCAGCGATCGGGACGGTGGAGACGGTTCGACTGGCGGAAGTCATCAACGATGTGTTGGACAAGCTGGCTACTGCAGCGGCCCGGGAACAAGAGTCAGCGCAGCGGATGAAGGAGTTCATATCGGCTGCATCCCACGAGTTGCGCACGCCCCTGACGGCGATCCGCGGGTTTGCGGACGTGTTGCAAAGGCGCGTGCAAAATCAGCGACTGGCCATCATCCCCTCTGCCGAGATCGGGCAGGCCTTGACGACCATGCAACGCGAGATTGCTCGACTGGAGACGCTCGTCCGCGACCTTCTGCAGCTGGCGCGCCTCGATGAAGGGGTATCACCCGCGCTCGAGACAGTCGATCTCTCGCAACTCGTGAGCGACTTGCGACCTCAACTGGAGATGATCTCGACGGGGCGGACTCTCGCTTTCGACTTGTCTCCCGCGGTGACCCGGTGCGACCGGGCCATGTTTGAACAGGTCTTGTACAACTTGGTCACCAACTCGGTACACTATACGGCAACAGGAACGGGCGAGATCCGGATCCAGGTGCTGCAACTGCCCGAAGGTCGTGCGCTGCTTCGGGTCTCGGACAACGGCGAGGGCATCGCTCCAGAGCAACTCGAGCGAATTTTCGACCGATTTTTCCGTGCTTCTTCTGCGCGCGTGCGTAACCCCGGCGGCGCTGGGCTAGGCTTGTCTATCGTTTCTGAAATCGTCCGCGCTCACGGTGGCCACATCGATGCACAAAGCACGCGTGGACGCGGTACGACCATGACCGTTGATCTGTAGCGGTTCTCGGCGGATGATGTCTTCGATGCAGCGGAGCCGTTTTCGATCATGATCTCTTGTAGAAACAGGTGAAGTCAGTGAAAGTCATCCGCATAGCACCGCGTGGTTACTGTTATGGGGTCGTCGATGCCATGGTCTTGGCGGCGCAGATTGCCAAGCGCCCGGAGTTGCCGAGGCCCATCCACATTCTGGGTATGATCGTACACAACCAGTATGTCGTGGAGGCGTTTCGCGCGCAGGGTGTCGAGACCCTCGATGGGGAGGACCGACTCGCGATTCTGGATCAGATTGAACGAGGGACGGTCATCTTTACGGCTCACGGTGTGTCCCCGGAGGTCCGGCGGCGGGCCGAGGACAAGGGCCTGACTGTAGTGGATGCCACCTGTCCTGACGTCACGCGCACCCACACCCTGATTGCACAGAAAGTGTCGGCTGGATACGAAGTGGTGTACATTGGCCGGCATGGACATCCGGAACCCGAAGGGGCGATCGGAGTGGCGCCGAAACATGTCCATCTGGTTGAATCCGCCGCGGACATTGCGGCGCTGCCGATGGGTCTCGGGCTGTCAGATGGAGGCCGCAGGCTGATCGTGACCAATCAGACCACGATGAGCCAGTGGGACACGCGCGATCTTGTGGCGCAGATCCTCGCGCGATTCCCGCAAGCGCAAGTACACAATGAGATTTGCGACGCGACACAAGTACGCCAGGATGCCGTCGCCCAGCAGGCCGGTCAGGCAGACCTGTGCATCGTGGTGGGCGACCCGCGTAGCAACAACTCGGGACGTCTGGCCCAAGTTGCACGAGAGATCGCGATGGTTCCTGCCTACCGCGTTGCAGACGTGACGGAGATCGATCGGCGTTGGTTGGAGGGGTGTTCTGCGGTCGCAGTCACATCAGGGGCGTCGACGCCGACGCCAATCACGCGCGAAGTGATCGAGTGTCTGGAACGGTACGACCCGGAGCGGCCAGAGACATGGGAGCCACTCCATCAGATCGATTACGATCACCTTTTGCCCACGCAAGGAGTACATCGTGGGTAAGGGTTGGTAGTTCCCGCATTGGATAACGAGGAGGACATGGCTGTGGAAGAGTGGATGCGGTCGGCGTTGCTGTCCTTGTCGAAGAGCAAGGGTGCCAACGACCTGGCTAAACGCTACGGGCTTCGATTTGGAGCTCAAAGGTTTGTGGCGGGTGAGACGATTGATTCTGCGATAGCGAAGGTCAGACAGTTAAACGACTCAGGCTTGAAGGTGACGTTGGATCATCTCGGCGAGTTTGTTGCGGATCGCAACGAGGCGCGGGAGTCGACTGACTATTGTCTGCGGACACTCGATGCGATCGCTCATTCGGGAGTGACCGCCAACTTGTCGCTCAAGTTGACTCAACTGGGTCTCGACATTGACCGGGAGTTGTGTCTTTTACACATGCAAGAGATTCTTGAAAGGGCGCGGAGCCAAGGGAACTTCGTGCGCATCGATATGGAGGATCACACCCGTTGCCAGGTGGCGATTGACTTGTTGCTGCAGCTACGCGAACAGTTTGACAACGTCGGCACTGTCATGCAGGCTTATCTGTACCGGGCAGCGGACGACGTGTCCGCTTTGGCGTCACGACACATCCCTTTGCGGATCGTCAAGGGTGCCTATAAGGAACCGCGCGAGGTGGCTTTTCCGGTAAAGGCCGACGTCGATCAAAACTATAAAAAGCTGTTGCAACTGAGTCTCGGTGCGGGCAACTATACGGCCATTGCGACGCATGATGAAGCCCTCATTCGCTTTGCCCGCGATTACACGGAACGCGAGGGGATAGCCCCATCGCAGTTTGAGTTCCAGATGCTCTACGGGATTCGGCCAGCCCTTCAACAAGACTTGGCGCGTGCGGGCTATACTGTTCGCGTTTACGTCCCGTTTGGAACGGATTGGTACGGTTACTTTATGCGCCGTTTGGCAGAGCGTCCGGCCAATGTCGCATTTGTGTTACGGGGCATGGCCAACCGCTAATGTCTCAGTGAAAGGCGTCGAAGTGCAGGGGGAGAGCGTCATTGCGTTGATGCGATGACGCGGATGTACGGTGGCGCGTGTGCTTGCCGGAATTCGATTTCCTTTTTATGCTGAAGCTACGGGGGCGAGGAGTACGGTTTGGACCTCCGTGGAAGCGCTTGCTGCATACGAAAGGGGACGTCGAGGATGAATCAACACGCGGTTGCGCCGACACCGGTTATGGAACCGGTCACCGACCATTTGCCGATCAAGTATGTTGACTATGTGGAGCTTTTTGTGGGCAATGCCCGTCAGTCCGCCTATTATCTCGCGCATGCGTTCGGCTTCGAACCGTTCGCCTTCCGCGGGCTGGAAACGCGTACGCGCGATCGGGTCAGCTATGCCCTGCGCCAAGGCCAGTGTGTGTTCATCGTGACGGGGGCGCTTGACTCGCAAACGGACGCCGCGGAGTTTGTGCAGGCGCACGGTGATGGCGTGCGCGATATCGCCTTTGCGGTGTCCGACGTGCGGTCCTGCTACGAAGAAGCCGTTCGCCGCGGAGCGGTGGGACTGGTCGAGCCGCATGAAGATCGGGACGAACATGGGATCGTGTCTCGCGCGGTGATTGGCACGTACGGTGACACTGTGCATACGCTGATTGATCGCGAGCAGTACAAAGGCGCGCTCTTGCCAGGATTTGTTCCGTTTTCTTTTCGCGACAAGGTGGAATCCGTAGGTTTGGTGGCATTTGACCACCTTGTTGGCAACGTCGAACTCGGTCGGATGAACGAGTGGGTTCGCTACTATCAGCACGCCTTGGGCTTCTCACAATACATCTCGTTTGAGGACGATGACATCAGCACGGAGTATTCGGCTTTGATGTCGAAGGTGATGCAGAACCAATCCGGGCGCATCAAGCTGCCTATCAACGAACCCGCAGTGGGACGCAAGAAGTCACAAATCCAAGAGTACCTTGATTTCAATGCAGGTCCTGGGGTGCAGCACATCGCGCTGATGACCCACGATATCATCGCCACCGTCGCCGAACTGAGCGCTCGTGGCGTCGAGTTTTTGCAGACGCCTGCCTCGTACTACAAGGAACTCCGCGAACGATTCGGTCAACTCGAGGAGGGCATCGACAAGCTCGAGGCGATGAATATTCTTGTCGACCAAGACGAGGAAGGCTACTTGTTGCAGATCTTCAGCAAACCCGTGGTCGATCGGCCGACGATGTTCTTTGAGATCATCCAGCGCAAAGGGAGTCGCGGATTTGGCAAAGGTAACTTCCGAGCCTTGTTCGAAGCGATCGAACGGGAACAAGAGTTGCGCGGAAACCTCTGATGAGACTGTTCAGTCGACGGACCGAACGCGGAGAACGGTTGCATTTGGGACTTCCGTTGGTAGCACGTGCTCCCGAGCCCAGGGTTCTCCCGGGTGATCCCCAGCGAGATCGTTTTGCTCTGGACGACGAGCCTGCGCTGGTGGATTTCGCGCAACTGGTGGAACAGGTAGCGTTGAAGATCGACATGGAGACGATCCCGGTGGAGGAAGCGCAGGTGTGGCGAAGTGTCCGGACGGGTTTGACCGTACCGCACACCTTGCTACAACTGCTTGAGGCGGGGGACGCGTGGTGGCAACTGGCCCTGAGACTGAGCGAGCGCGCGCGAACTTTCTTGATGTCCGATCAACAGTTTGCCGCCACCGGGCCAAGCGATCCTCTGCCCATCTTGGTGCGTCCGGTGTCTGTGCGAGACTTTTATGCCTTTGAACAGCATGTTCGCAAGGCGCGAGCGCGTCGCGGGCTTGAGATGGTGCCGGAGTGGTACCAACATCCCGCCTTTTACTTTTCCAACGCGCTGTGCATGATCGGTGATGAGGACGTGGTTTGTCGTCCTCGCTCCACTCGCTGTCTGGACCTTGAACTGGAGGGCGCGCTGATCATGCGCAAGGCGGTCCGTGACGCGCAAGCGAACGAGTTGCTGGACGTGACCGCCGGTTTGACGCTCATGAATGACTGGAGCGCGCGCGACGTACAGCGGGAAGAAGTGAAGGTGGGCCTTGGGCCTGCCAAGGGCAAGGACTTTGCGACGAGCCTCGGACCCTGTCTTGTCACTTGGGACGAATTGATCCGAGCGGTATCGGACCCGGGAGACGGTCGGGGTCCCCGTGTCGACTTGCAAATGCGTGCGGTGATCAACGGGCGCGAGTTGACGCAAGGCAACTTGCGCGACTTGTATTTTACGCTCGGCGAACTGGTGGCCCGCGCATCGGAGGGGGTGATGCTTCATCCGGGTGAGGTGATCGGGACGGGGACCGTTGGGGGGGGGTGCCTCCTCGAGTGGGGCGAAGAGTCCGAGCGCTATCTCCTGCCTGGGGATGAGGTGACGCTTGCCATGGAGGGTGTCGGGCGCATGACCAATCGGATCGGCGAGGCGCAAGAGCTTTAATCTGCGATCGGCGACTGGGCGGTGCCAAGGCGGCGCCACCAGTGCGATAAACACGATGTCAGTTCCAGGCCGATGCCACAGTGAGGAGGGACGACATGCCATATTACGCGACACGCGGAAGCATTCCGCACAAGCGCCACACGCAGTTTCGATCGGAAACGGGACAGCTTTACACGGAGGAGTTGTTCGGCACGGAAGGCTTCACGGGGGTGCACAGCCTCCTCTATCACGTGACAGCCCCAACCAAGGTCGAGTCCGTCGAGTATGTGGGGCCAGTTCACCGCCACTTTCAGACGGAGGGCCCGCTCGTACACAGGCACTTTTTGACGGCGCAGATGGAGCCTGAGGCGGCGCCAAACGCCGTGGACGGACGCATGATGTTTCTTGGCAATGAAGATGTGGCCTTTGGCATCGCTGTCGTCACGGAGCCGATGCCCTACTTCTATCGCACGGCGGAGGGGGATGAACTGTTCTACATCCACTTCGGCACGGGGTTGTTGGAGACGGGATTCGGTACACTCGCGTATCGGCCCGGTGACTATCTGGTGTTGCCCGTGGGGACCACGTATCGTGTGGTGCCGGATGCTGGCGTCGCCACTCGGATGGTGGTCATTGAGTCGCGTGGGGCCATCGTGCCGCCTGGCCGCTATGTCAACGAATCCGGACAGTTGATGGAGCATTCTCCCTATTGCGAGCGGGACTTGCGTCTTCCGGACCTTGTCACCCATAATGTGACGGGAGACTTTCAGGTTCGGGTCAGAACGCGTGGCCAAGTGACCGCCTATAATTTGTCCTACCATCCGCTGGATGTCGTTGGTTGGGACGGCGCACTGTATCCGTATGCCTTTAACATCGAAGACTTCGAGCCGATCACGGGGCGGGTGCATCAGCCGCCACCGGTCCACCAGACCTTTGCGGGCAAGGGATTCGTGGTCTGTTCGTTTGTGCCGCGCAAGCTGGATTATCACCCGCTGTCGATCCCGGTGCCGTATCATCACTCCAACATTGAGAGTGATGAGGTCATCTACTATGCGGACGGCCAGTTTATGAGCCGGCGCGGCATCGAAGTCGGATCCGTCACACTCCATCCGGGAGGGATTGCGCATGGGCCGCAGCCCGGCGTCGTCGAAAAGAGCTTGGGCGCGACAGAGACGGCAGAACTCGCAGTGATGATGGACACATTTCGCCCCCTTGGCGTGGCGGACTCGGCTGCAGCCAGTGAAGACCCGGCGTACATGTTCAGTTGGCGGTAACGCAACTGCATCCGTCGCTTTCGCTGCTTGGGGCGCCGCTTGCCTGAACCTTTGCGGCGGCGGTACATACGATGGAACATCCAGTTTCGGAAAGGTGGATGTCCCATGTCTCATGGAAAGAATGTCAATGCAGAGCCAGACTACATGTTTCCTGATTTGGCTATCGGCGATTATGGCCACGCCGTTGGGTTTCTCCAGTACGTGTTGCGACGCCTTGGTTTTTACAAAGGCCCTGTGACGGAACACTTCAATCAGGCGACGGAAGAGGCGCTTAAACGATTTCAAATGAGCCAAAGGGAGCCGATCACCGGTGTCATGGACGGATCCATGTGGCGAGTTCTGAACGGAGTCGCTGTCAATCGCGGCGTGCTGCAAGGCGGTATCTCGCCGAATTACGTCAATCGCTTCACACCGGCTCAGGCGGGTTTTCATTGACCTGGTTCAGGTGCTCGCAGCAAGGAAGGAGAGAAGGATGATGCACGTTCACGCAACGATCGTCGGCGTCAGTGCCGATGGCATCGTGACGCTCAGGGCCTCCGGGATCTCGGCTTGGATGAGGCGGTCGGGGCAGCTGCCGGTGAGCCTGCGGTTTGCCACGGCACTGGTTGGGGCTGAACCCTTGTTCGTGCTGGGATTGCGCCCACCATCTGGGCCGGGTATCGACTTGCTGGTTGCCACGACGGAGGCGGGATTACTGGTTCCTGAACCGCAGACATTGCGGATTGAAGCCTTGGAAGGGGGAGAACCACCGCTGGCGGTCAGTTGGGATGAAGAACGGTTCTCTGAGTTTGTCGAACAAGTTTTGCGCATGCAGGAAGAACTGCCCGAGCATCCAGTCTGGAGTGCGATGGCCGCTGCTTTTGTCTGATTGAGTATGTCAGGGAAACGGGTGCCTTGGTGCAGACGCGCATGGGCCCGGTCTGTCGGCGTTCGGCTGGGAGGCGTGTTGTTCTTTGCCTGGGCTGAGCCCGTTATGGGCGCGCGAAGTCCAAAGTGACCAGTTGCCCGATGGGAAATCCCCGTTCCTCTGTCTCGCCGATGATGTTTCCGTATGCGAACACGCCGTTTAGGCGCCGCGCGATGAACAGCCCGGTGCCGTTGGCCACCCCGTACGTTGCCCCCAGCACGATCGTTGCGGGATCCATCAGATAGGACTCGACGAGGTAGTAGCGTTGTTCCCACACGTGGCACTCGTTCAACAGGCCAGCGGTCAAGGCGGCTTGTCCGGCCTGTTGGCACCGTGTTTTTTCAGCATGCAGTTGGACCGTGGTCATCTCCGACAGAAGTGGCTCAGGCACTCCGGCAACCCTCCCATGCGGAATATCATCTCTTATGGTATCATATGGACAAGTTGGACGTCAGGGGGCGCGTGCGATGCAGATCGATCAGCCGACCTTGCGCGATTGCCAGGCTTTTCACGTGTATCTGGATGAACTCAAGGGGTTTTCCCAGGAGCTTCCTCATAACGTGATGCTGCTTGTGGAGGAAGTCGGCGAAGTGGCAAAAGAGGTTCGACGAATGACGAAGGCGGACGCGGAAGGTGACCGTTTGCGGTTGGAGCAGGCAAGGGAGCATCTGCGGGAAGAATTGGCCGACTGCCTTGCGTACATCGTGAAGCTGTCAAACTATGCGAAGATCGACCTTGAGGAAGCCTACGTGGAAAAGATGCGCTATAACGTCGCCCGTCAGTGGAGTGAGTAGCGCCAAGCGGGACGAAGGGACGGGTGGAACGTGAAGATCCGGAAGGCCGTTATTCCAGCAGCAGGTTTGGGAACCCGTTTTCTGCCGGCGACAAAGGCGCAACCCAAAGAGATGTTGCCGCTCGTGGACAAACCGGCAATTCAGTATATTGTAGAAGAAGCGGTCGCAGCGGGAATCGAAGACATCCTGATCGTCACCGGCAAGTTCAAGCGGGCGATTGAGGATCATTTTGATCGCTCGCTCGAGCTTGAGATGCATCTCGCCATTCACGAGAAGCAGGCGACGCTTGAGATCGTCCAGCAGATCTCGATGCTGGCCAACATCCACTACATACGCCAGTCCGAGTTGAAAGGTTTAGGGCATGCCGTTTCGATGGCGCGCTCCTTTGTCGGCAACGAACCGTTTGCCGTGTTACTCGGCGATGACATCATTCATTCAGAGGATCCCGGATTGGCGCAGTTGATGCGCGTGTTTGACCAGACAGGGACGTCCGTTGTCGGCGTCCAGCCCGTTCCCAGGGAAAACGTGTCGAGCTATGGCATCATCGCCGGCCTGTCTGCAGATGGTGTGACGTACGACGTGTCGGACTTAATTGAAAAGCCATATCCTCATGAGGCACCTTCAAATCTTGCAATCGTGGGACGCTACATCATCACCCCCTCGATATTTTCCATTATCGACCAGACGCCGCCTGGAAAACAGGGCGAGATTCAACTGACGGACGCTCTGCGTGCTCAGATGCTGCTAGAGGGACTTCATGCTTGCCGGATCGAGGGGATGCGCTATGACATTGGCGATAAGTTGGGCTACCTCAAAGCTACGGTCGGACTTGCGCTTACGCGTCCGGATATGCGGGCACCTTTAATTGAGTATTTGCGCACGGTGATGGCCCAACTGTAGCCCGTCTTGGGGGTGTGCCTGTGCAAGGTCTCTCGGCGTTTACCAGGATCCTGAGGTCACTCGACGGCAAATCGTATACTGGCTATCGCGAGCTGCATGGCGAGTGGGACCTTGGTGTCGCACAGCTCTTGGTGGATCATGTGCAGGCTGACCCTTACGCACCGCCGACGCGTATCCGGTTGCGGGTGGAACCGACGTTGCTGGTGTTGCCAAGTGACCTGATCGTGGATAAGGATGCACGGGTAGCGGTCGAGGACTTTCTGACCAGGCGCCTGGGAGTCGCTCTGGAGCTTCTGGGGCGGCAACGACGGGGATCGGGTCGCAGCGGAGTGATTCTGATTGACGTACCGCAACAGGTGGTCGTGCCACGCAGTAGTGTGTTGGTTACGTCCGATTTTCTCGAGGCTCGCCTGGCGATCGGGTTGCCGTCTGATGGTCGTCGCATCCGCGGCAAGGATGCGGAGGCGATGTTCCTTGAGGACCTCCTGTACCTCATGACACAGGCGTGGTCTGGCGCCACCTTCCCATCAGAGGACTTGGCGGCACATGTCGCGCTGTATAAAGATCAGCAATTCGTGCGTCGACGGCTGATGGACTGCGGGTTCATCGCCTTGATCGGCGACGGATCCGTGTTGGCCCGCAAGAGCGGGAACAGTGAGTTGCCAATGGATGCATCGATCGCTGTACCGTTTATGGCGCCGGAGTCCCTGCGCGTGGATTTTGCGTGTCCAAGTGGACGGCGCGTTACAGGCATGGGGATCGCCCGTGGGGTGACTGTGATCGTCGGTGGCGGTTTTCATGGCAAGAGCACAGTGCTTCAGGCGATCACCCGGGGTGTCTACAATCATGTGGCAGGGGACGGTCGCGAGTGGTGTCTGACGGAGCCCACGGCGGTCAAGGTCAGGGCCGAGGACGGTCGCCGTGTGAGTCGCGTGGATATCTCAGGCTTCATCGATCATCTTCCACTCGGGCGATCGACGTCAGCGTTCAGTACACAAGATGCCAGTGGATCGACCTCTCAGGCCGCGACGATTGTCGAGGCGCTTGAACTGGGGTCGCGCGTATTGCTCATCGACGAAGATACGAGTGCGGCCAATTTTATGTGGCGTGACGCGCGCATGCAGCATCTTGTGGAGAAGCAGCATGAGCCGATTACGCCCTTTATCGACCGCGTCAAGGAGTTGCACGAGCGGTTCGACGTGTCGACCGTACTCGTCATCGGTGGCGCCGGTGACTATCTGGATGTGGCCGATCGTGTCATCTTGCTGGACGAGTATCGACCCCAAGACGCGACTGCGCGTGCGCGCGAAGTGGTCAATCAGTTGCCCACCGGGAGGGCCTTTGAGGCGTCTGCCGCACTGCGCTCGTCGCGCCCACGCACGCCGCAGCCGTTGCCAGTCGGCGCACGCCTGGAGCGGCTTGACGCCAAATCGCGGACGGTCCTCCAGTACGGCGATGAGTTCGTCGACCTGAGTGCGCTGGAACAACTGATCGATGAGAGCCAGGCGCGGGCGGTGGCCGCGTTGATCCGCTACGGTCTGCTACATCGGGTGGACGGTCAGACCTCGTTGGCGCAGATTAGCGATGATCTGGTCAGCATTGTGACGGAACAGGGGTTCACTGCAATCAGTCCCTTCGTCGGCTGTTCCGGCTTTTACGCACTGCCGCGTTCGATCGAGATCGGCATGGCCTGGAATCGCGTTCGCGGTCTCATGATTCGCGCTGCGGACGGTTGATCTGAAGGCACATCGATGCAAGGGTCAAGGGGGTGGCATTGCGTCGCACACACTGGTGGAGTGGTTTGAAAAAAACGAGCGCGGTGATGGCAGCATCTTCGACGAAGCGGCGCTGGTGCGGGAGGTTCAAGCGGGAATGCGGCGCAGCACGCCCACGGCTGCGGCGCTATTTGTCATGGTGCGCGGGCGAGTCGTTGCCGAGTGGTATGGCGGCGCAGGTGGGCTGGAAGCCACCGCGCCGAACGCAAGATCGCGGTTCAACGTCTACTCTGTGCGCAAGTCGTTCATCGGTCTGGTGACGGCGTCCCTTGTGCAAAGGGGTGAACTGCCCGGACTCGATGAGCCGGTCAGTCACTACTATGATGGCGTGGATTATAAGACTTTGGCTCAAACGAGCCTGCGGCACCTCGTTACGCACACGCATGGGCTGGAGCAGTCTGGCGTCGGCTTTTCCAGGCGTCACGCGGCGGGCGAGAGGTGGCACTATAACAATGCGGGCGTGACGCTGCTTTGCCTCATCATCGAGAAACTGACAGGCGAAACGGTCGCTGGCCACCTCGACCAACTCGTGTTTGGTCCGTTCGGTTTTGGGGAGACCGGGTTTGAAGCGAAGGCCACGCCGACCCTCGTGGCGGACTCCAACTTTTTTGGGAGATCGTTACCCCTCGTGCTCGGCGGCGCAGACGGGGCGGGACGCAACTTGTACATGAGTGCGCGGGAGCTAGGTGCATGGGGGCACTTGCATCTGTGCGCATTGGACCCGACACTTCCTCAGTTAGGCTGGGCACTTGCAGAGGATTTGCGGGCCGCGTTGGCGATGACCGTCACCGTCCAAAGTCCAGCGGCGCTTGATCGTCGCTTGCCCCGGCAAGGATTCTTCTGGTGGACGCATCAAGAGGGGGGGCGCGGTGGCGAAATCGGGGCATCCGTTCCGCTGAACAGTGTGCAGATTTTGGGGATGTCCGGATGTCTTTGCCTTGTTGTGCCTGCGCTCTCGTTGGTCGCCGTGCGAATGTTGAACGGCGTGTCCAATCGTTTGACCTTTGCGGCGCAGGCGCGTGCCTTCGGCGATGCCGCTGTGCAGGCGGTTCGCCGGCATACTCTCTGAGGGTGCATGGCGCTCTCTGCAGTCAGCGGAGCGATCTAAGGCACGATGTGGTGCACGTACAGTGTGTGGCATCGCCGCCTCGTCGACTTGTTTGCGTCGTGCCGGGTATCCAAAATGATGTCGTTCTTTCGCGGTTGCAAACAGGAAAATAGCAGGGGTTCGCTAACAGTCTCTTAGAGAATGGATGAGAGGCGTGATGTGAACGTGAGGCTTCGAAGAGATTTGAGGATAGTCTGCAGTCCGGGGGGAGGGACCCAACGTTCCGAGCACAGCCGAGCCCTCCCGAAAGTCACGCGGACGGCACTGATGCTCTTGGCGATCGCGAGCACGGCCCTTTTGGCTGGTTGCGACATCTCGTTTACGGGCGGCAGTGTTCCTGTTGATTCGGAGGTGCCCCCTGCTGTTCAGTGGCAGGGTGACACACTGCTCTGGGGGGCGGAGATTAAACCAGAGGCGCTGGCCATGATCAACAAGAGTCGCAGCTTGTGTCATCTCACGATGTACGAATTGGGGGATGCTGACATCCTTGCTGCCCTCGCTCGCGCAGAGGCACGCGGAGTCGATGTCGAAGTGGTGGTGGATGCGACGGAGCCGCACACCCTGTCCACCGGACTGCCATTTCTGCGATCCCACCATATCAAGGTGCGAACGCTTTCCATCTCGGGAGGCATCTCTCACATTAAATCCCTGGTGACGGAGGACGGGTCCGGGTTGCATGCACTGCTCGGAGGCATGAACTTCGGCGAATA
>Ga0080006_1081937_pt1 | contig 17515 bp, 28 predicted proteins | sample RS3BMetagenome_FD_69209 | JGI IMG/M metagenome (GOLD analysis project Ga0080006, IMG submission 69209) | Ferric oxide microbial mat and aquatic microbial communities from Rainbow Spring, Yellowstone National Park, USA - RS3B (SPADES... ... | reverse complement strand
GTGTGTTGGTCAGGGGATCGGCGGGCCCGTTGATCTCGTCGTAGGGCGGGTCGCCGAGGTACAGGATCGTCCCCACCCGCACCTTCGTCGGATCCGGGGCCATGTTCAGGTCCTTCCGGCCGTGGTACCAGACCCAGGGATAGGGCTGGCCATCTAGGACCAGTTGGACCCGCGCCAGATCCTCATACGTCGTGCCATTCACCGGCGGGTGGATGACCACATAGGCCACCGCCCCGACTTGTTTGCCATTCAGCTTGCCTTGGGGCAGATTCGGACTGGTCGTCAGTACGGGCGGCGGCGACCAGACCGTGAGCGCCCCTTGGGGGCCCAACGCACTCGCCGACCGGGTCCACCGGCCAAGTAAGCGCAGTTCCGGGTATGCCATGGCGTGCCCTCCTTAGTACGCCGTCCGCCGGCGCTGGAACCGATAAAGCGTGGTCGGCCCGGTCACTGGCAACGGTTGGACCAAGTCGGCCCGGGCAACCTCCGCCTTGGGCCGGGCCAGACTCGCGCTCGCCAGGCTGCTCCCGGCCGTGCCGGCACTCCCGCCCGGGAGCCACGGCTGAACCGCCCCCGGGCCGTGGTGCCCGAGCGTGGTGGTGGCTTCCCCGACCCACTCCCCGAGGCCAAAGGCGGTCCCGTATTGGAGCCCTTCCGCAATCGCGCTCAGGTACGGGCTTTGGGTCAGCCGCCGGGCCACGGACGCCGCCGCTAGGGTGCCCGCCTCACCCGCCACGGTCCAGGGACTGCCGGGCTTGGCCTTGCCGAGGGTTGCAAACACATAACCGCCGACGAGGCTGCCCACTGTGGCGGCCAGATCCGGCCCCAAGGCGTCCTCGCCCGTGAGATATGCCATCGCGGAATCACCTCTCCTTTGAGGTCCGTGTACCACGGAGGCCCATCATTATCGTCATGGCGCGGATCTGGGGGGGTCCTGCTGTTGGAGCCACGCGGGCGCCGCGGATCCCGGCGCACTCCCGGTGGCGCCCAGAATGTCGAACCAGATCCAGCCGCCCGATAGCGCGACCGCGCCCACGCCCATTTCTTGTGGGATGGTGCCGAGCGGGCTCGCCGCCGCGAGCACCGTGCCCAGTCCGAGCCCCAAGAGGGCCCCGATCCATTTGCTCGCCGGACTGGGCATGACGGTAATGATGGTGGCCGCAATGACGGCCCCCGCCAGACCGCCGAACGTCGCTTCGGCCACCGCCCGGGCGGACGGAATGCCGAGGCCGGCCTGCTGCCGGACGGCGTGGGCCGGCGGGACCAACGTCACCGTGACGGGTTTGGGCTGCGGTTGTCGGGGTGTGGCCATGCCGCCATCCCTCCCAGGCCCACGCTACGGGGACGGGGGCGGATTATCGCTATGGGGGGGGCCGGCGGTCTGGAGGATCGCGAGGATGCGGGCCTTCAACTGATCCATCTGCCGGCAGAACCACCGGAACGCGCGAGGGTCCTGGCCAATCCGCGCGGCCATCTGCCGCAGGGCCTGGGCCATGGCCGGCTGCCACTCGGGCGGGGTCACTTCCCGGGCGACGGCGTCGGCCACGTCGGCCATGGTCTCGACAATCAGGGCGTAGCCATCCACGTCCATGCCGCCAATGGCGGCCATCAGGGGCCGGCGCCCCAGGCGCAGAAGCCACGGATGAGCGGTCACCCCTCGGTAGAGTTCCGCCTCCGGAATCAGGCGGACCAGATCAGCTTCTTGGGCGATCCACTGGTCCAGGACGGCGGGCCCATGGGCGGGATCGGCGAGGACGCGATCCACCTGCACCGCAATCGGGTTGGCGAGTAGCACTTGAAGGGGCGTGGTCGGCACCGCCTAGCCCTCCTGGGCCGCTGCCAGAGCCTCCGGCGACACGAGACTCGGCCCCGTCCGCTGGACCGGGCGGAAGCCCAACTGGGCCGCGAGATTCTGGAGGCCCCCCAGCACATGGTTGGCCAGCGTGGGCCAGTCTTCCCGGCGGGCCCGCTGGCGGTCCTGAATTTCCGCTAACCGTTGGTCGTGCTCCAGCCGAAGTTTCTCGCGGTCGAGGTTGAGCATCTCGCGCCGGAGATCACTGCTGCCGTCGGGGAGGAACCCCAACTGCTTGAACGTCTGCACGTGCTCGGCCATGTCCTTCAACTGGTCCGCCAGGGACTTGGGTTGGAGGTTCTGGGCTACCATCTGGACCGCCAGGCCGTGGATCTGCTGGTCAATCGGGGAGGGCCCGCGGCTGTTTTCCGCCTCGCGGACGGCCTCGTACCGCTTCTCGATTTCGGCCAACAGGTCGCGCCAACTGGGCCGGTCCTCGTCGGCGGTCTTCCCCCGTTTCCCCTCAGGCCCATCCTCCGCCATCAGGGTCTTCAGGGCCATGATGACGACGACGTAGGCTAGGAGATCCTGCGGCCCGCCCGTTTTGCCCCCGGTCCCCTGCATCAGGTTTTGGAGCGTCTGCGTCAGGATCGTCTGCTGGAGGGTCGCCAAGCCCTGCATCCCCTCGGTCAGCCCCTTGAACGCCCCCCCCAGCCCCTCGAACACGCCCGCGGCGGGATCCGACGCGATAGAGCGATAGATCTTCGCCGTCGTCTGGGCCGTCAGTTGCTTCTGGAGCGACTTCGTGAGTTGGTCCAGGCTGTCCGTCAGGTCGGGCAGCCCGGTGTCGGCCGTTTGGGCTTCCGGCACCCGAATCGCCGGCATGGCCATCACTCCTTATCGGGTCGGATTCGTACCCCACGTAGGGCAGGTACGGACAACAGGCAGCATGGCTGGCGGGCACGAGGTGGGCCGCCCGGAGCAACGCATCCACTTGGGCGACGGCCCGCGTGTCCGGGGCCCGGCCGCCAAAGAGCAGGTGGGCGACTTTCTGGCGCGTGGAGAGGGACCACCACCAGGAGGCCCAGGCCAAGACATCATCAACGAAGCGTTCGAGGTGCTTGTTGTCCCGCTGGGGCGGGTACGCCCCGTCGATGTTGGCCCGGGCGTGGAGATAGAGCAGGCCCTGGGCATCGAGGCGGAGGGTTTGGACGGCGAGGCGCCCGGGGATTTTGGGCAAGACCGCGTCCACATCGTCCTCGTCGGTTTCGACCCGCCGGAACTTCGGGTGGCCTGTCTCATGCATGTGCCGGCCGGCCGCGAGACTGGCCTTCTGGACGGTCTCGTAATCCTCGACCCCGAAATACTCGCCGCACTCCGGACAGACGAACCCCTCAAGCGCCACGGGGATCCCCCCTCCCCCCGGACGATAGCGGGGAGGGGAACGAATATCGTCATGATCGGCTTGAGCATCGAAAACAACCGATATCAGGTTTTCGGGCGGGGAAAGCGGGTGAAAACAAAATCGGCGGGGGCTGTGTTAGGGTCGGGGGGAGAGGCAAACGGGAGGGGATCGGACCATGGCGCGTCCCGCGAAAATCGCGCCTCCGCGCGACGGATCCGGGGGCCCGGGCACCACGGCACTGGTGAACATGCGGGTTCCGGCTGAAGAAGTGCAGCAGTGGCGGGCGGTGATGCAGGCGGCCCGGGATATCGGCTTAGAGCGGGCACAACGGCGCCTCGCCGCCGATCCGGGGATCTGGGGCGACCTGCTCGCCCAGGCGACAGCGACTTGGGAGCGCCTACGGGCGATCTGGCCGGAGGGTCGGGGGGCACCGCCCCCGTCGCCGGAGACGTTGATGCAGGCTCTGTTGGACGAAGCCGACGAACTGTTGGCACTGGAAGCCGAAATCCGGCAGAAGCGCGACCGCCTGCGACACCTCGAAGCCGAGGTGGCCGAGCGGGAACGGGTCGCCCTGGGCGATGCCAGCGAACGGCTCCAACAGATTGAGACCGCCATTGCCCGCGAACAGGAGCGGTGGGGACTCACCCGGGAAGGCACGCACATGGTCGCGGCGCTGGCGGAGGCGGGGTGGACCACAGAAGAATTGCTCGCCTGGGGCCGGGCCCTGCAAGCCGCCCAGGCTCAGCCGGGGCAGTTGGTGGCCTTGTGGGAGCAGTTGGGGGGCATTGAGGCGCAGATCGCGGTCCTCCAACCGGCCGTGGTCAAGCTCCAGCAGGCCCGCACCACGCTCGAACAGCAATTGGCGACCCTCCAGCAGACCATCGCGGCGGAGCAGGACCGCTTGGCTGGGATGCGCCGCGAGCGGGACCGCATCCGAGCCGAGGCCCAAGCCTGGGCGGAGCGCGTGGCGGCGATGCAGGACGCAGCGGCCCGGTGGCGGCGGACGGCCGAAGCGTTCGGCCTCTGGCTCCCGCCTCTGGGGGAGGCGTGGCCCCGCCAGCCGGACGATCCGGCTCGGGCGGTCGCCCTCGTCCTCGCGGCCTCCTGCCTGGCGGAGATCGTGCGGACCTGGGGCGATCTCGATCTCGAACTCCCCGCCCGGTTTGAACCCAACAAACCCTTCCGGCTGGCCAACACCGTGGGGCTGGGGGAACTGGCGACGCTGCTGGCCCCGCCCGCCGTCGTGCAAGACCTCGCGCAACGGATGCAATCGGCCCCGGCGGCCGAGCGGCCGAACGGCGCGGCCTTGGGCCCCTCGGCGGCGTCCCCCGAGGAGGTCGCGTCCGCATGACCGTTGATCTGGGATGCGGCCCGCACAAGCGGGCGGAGATCGGGCTGGACTGTGTCCCCGGCCCGGGTGTGGATGTGGTGTGTTGGGCCGGGTTCGAGCCGCTACCATTTGCGGATGCCAGCGTCCATGTCTTTGTCGCCTACGATTTCCTTGAGCATCTGCCCGTCGCCGTGTGGGAGCGGGTAGTGGACCGGACGGCGCCGGACCGGGAGCGGGTGACGGTGCGGGTCCATCGGCCCCGCATCTATCTCCTGCGGGAGATCCACCGGTGCCTCGTGCCGGGTGGGGTATTTGAGAGCGTGACGCCCGTGGATTACCCCGAGTGGGCCCAAGATCCGACCCATGAAGCGCCGCCATGGACAGAGGCCACGTGGGCGTATTTCACGGGCGGCCGCCCGGAAGTCCCCGTAGCGTCCTACGGCATCGACTTCCGGTTTGACCTGTTGCATATGGCCCGGGTCGGGCACCATTTGCGAGTGGCCGTCCAGAAACCACGCGGGTAGCCCCCCGTCCCTCCCCCTCTCTCGGGGTCTTCCCCCGGGCCCTCTTCTGATCTCTCTGTCCCCCTCCCTTCCCCTGACCCTATCTCCCCTCACCCTCTCCGTACCTTCATTCTCCACCCCCCTCTCCGTGGGGGTTCTCCCCCCGCCTCCTGCTCCCGGGTGCTCCCGCTCCCCGCTTCCCCGAGTCCCCGTCTCTCCCCCAGAAGGTCGGCGAAAAACCGCTCGGCGCCGGGGCCGGGCTGGAGATCGATATAGATGCGGGTGGTCCGGATATCGGCATGCCCCAGGAGCTCCTGCACCTCGACCAAATTGGCGCCGGCCGCGAGGAGATGGCTGGCGCAGGAGTGGCGGAGGACATGAGGCGACACGATGCGGCCCCGGAGTCCCACCCGGTCCGCGAGGCGCCGGAGGCGGTTGTAGACCGCCTGCCGGCTGTCGTCGGGAAAGAGCAGGGCATCCGGATCGTGACGACCGGGGGGCCGGCGGAGGCTGTCCGCGACCCAGGGCACCAGGCGCACGGTCCGGCTCTTGCCCCCCTTGCCGCGTGCCACGGTCAAGCCCATCGCCCCGTCCGGGAGCCGACGGAGATCCCGCCACCGCAGTGCGAGGGCTTCAGAGATGCGGAGGCCGGTGTAGTAGAGCAGGGTAAAGAGCACGCGGTCCGTCCCGGTCGCGGCCCGGAGCAGTCGCCGCACCTCCTCCACCGTCAGGACCCGCCGGTGCCGCGTTTCCGCCGGCGCACGGGGCTGAACGCTATCCCACGGATTCGGGCCGGACCACCGACCCTGCGCGGTCTGGTGGGCCCAGAAGAGCCTGACGACGGTAAGTGTGAGGGCGGCAGTCGGCAGGCTGTACCGGTGACACCATCGCTCATAGGCCGCCGCGGCCTCCGCCGGCGTGAGCATTGGCCACCGGTTGACGGGCAGATCCGGGAGGGCCCGCCGCAGGCTCTCGCGGTACGTCGCGACGGTCCGCGGCGAGCGATGCTGCCGGGTGGCCAGCCAGTCGCGGAGCCAAGCTTCTGCTAGGGACACGGGATCCGTCGGATCCGACCGGGCGGGTAGAGATGATCGCAAAAAAATTTTTTTGATCGGCGGCATTTGTATATCGCTCCTATCTATCGTGTCAAAAGACACGTTAGGACATGCCGGATGGAGTCTACCATGTGCCGCAAAAAATTTTTGCCGAACCGCTTGACACGTTCCGAATGCGGAACTATGCTAGGCTCAGAGTTACGGATTCGGAACTGCCAAGGGAGGATGCGACATGAGCACGCAGGCGCCGCGGTACGACATCGGCGACGTGGTCCGGCTCGGCCACGTTCGCACGAAGCTGATGGACTACACGGGCATGGTCGGTCGCGTAACGAGTCGGCGGCCGATGTGGCGGGCACAGTGGGAACAGCTCCCCGACGGACACATCCGTCCCGTAACCGGTCCGCGGATGAGCGACCAGAAGCCTAGTGTGCTGCCGATGTGGCGCGAGGGCGAGACCATCGTAGTGGACTACGGATCCTACCAGGTGCTCTACGTCCCAGACGGCTGGGATTACACCATCAGTATCCCTGGCGTCCCACATCAAGTCGGTGTGCGCGAACGCGATATCCGCCCACTCAGAATCGCCGTCGTCCGCTAGGGAGTGTCCCGTGCAAGCCGGGACCGGGGGAGCCATCCCCCGCTCCGCTCAAGGGCGCGAGCCCCAGATCCGAGAGGAGGACCCATCACATGCACCAAGATCCGAGGAATGCCCACCTGCGGTTGCGACCCTGGCGCAAAGTACGGGGACACGTGGGTATGGCACGTCTCAACGCCGAATCCGTGGACGTCGGCTTCGTTGATGTCTACCTAGGAGCGAGCCGCGAATACCCGCAAACGGTCGGCGTCCTGTATCACAAGCCGACGGAGCGGCTAATTGTGCTCGGGGAGCGGCTGGCATTTACGAGTGACCGGCAAGCCTATGTCCTCGGCGCCACGGACCAGATCCAATGGCGGCAGGCCAAAGCCGTGGCACCCATCGCCGCGAAGTTCGGTGCCCAGGTGTCGATGACCAAACGCTACTGCGCCGACTGGGCTGCGGGGGACATGCAGGGCACGCTCAAGGCACCACGAATCCGGATCCAGATCCGATAACAGCCCGCAATTGGACCTGAAGAGGAGGATGCCCTATGGAGTACTCTCTGACGACCTACAGCGACGGCCACGGCCACCACTACGCGGCTGTCTATCTCTCCTGGGAGGAGGTCCGAGCCATTCTGGGTCGCCCTCATCGGGGTGAGCCGGAGGACGACGCGCAGATCGTCGCATGGCTGCAGGATCAGGGGGCCCCGGCGTGGGTCCAAGACGCGGAGGGCTGGATCGATGAGCACGGGTGGGGGCTGATTGGCCCCCGGCTGGTGGGGTGGGAGGCCATCCGGTGGGCCCAAGAGCACGGGGGACGGCTCAACAAGTACGCGGACCCCGTGGAAATGGCGCGGGGGCACCTGTCCCTGGAAGAGGCCATCGCAGTCGCTCGGGAGGATCCCAGTCTCCTCTTCTGGGAGCCGGAATTGCCCGCCCGCTAAGGAGGGGACCCAATGACCAAGATCGAGATCATCTGGGAAGCCGCCGAACCCTGCCCGCCGGGCTGCGGGGGTCGGCATTGGAACGGCGGCGACTATCACGAGTGGGTTAGGGTCGAGCGGTACAAGCGGGGACGGTATCGCGTCATTGTGAGCGACAGCCGGGAGGCGTTCCCCGGTGACCGGGGCGGCCGCTGCCGACAGTGCGGATTTCAGTGGATGAAGGACTCCACCGACCACTGGTGTGCGTTGTCCCGTCAGGACGCCTTAGCCCTGGCGGAGGATATTGCCGGGCAGTGGAGCGCCTAAGCGTCGCGACCCCCGGCGGCGGCCCTACGCCGGCCGGGGGTGCCCTCAGAGGAGGATGCCCCATGCCAACTACCACAGGGCACTCTCAGTATAGCATCTACCTCCAGACGGATTGGGTCGGCGGGCGCGTCGGGTGGGTAGTCGCCGACCGGGCCGGGCGCGTCGTCGCGGACGGGTGGGCGCCGGACGAACCGGGTGCCGTCGCCCAAGCGCACGCGACGCTGGACCGCCTGACGCGCCCTGCGCGAATCGTGCGGCAGATCCGGTGGTGGTCCACATGAGCGCCGCCGCCCTAGGGCTCCAAACCGACCGCGCCTTGTGGGAGGAGATGGCTACCGCCCTGCGGGCCGATCTCGCGCAGTGGGAGGAGGAGGAGGCGGCGGTCTTGGCCGAGATCACGGCCGAGATCGCGGACCGGATCTGGGCCGCCCAGAAGGCCGAGAAGACGCTGCTGAGTCGGATTCGGGAGGTCACGGGCGGGCGGATGCTCCGGCCCGGCAGTGCCGACACGGCCCAGGATTGGCGCGAAAGCGTCCCGGCGCACTATCGGCGCATGCGGGACGGCGTGCCAGCGGATGAGGTGGCCACCGAGCTTGGCTTCGAGTCCGAAGCGGCCTTGCTCGCCGCATGTCGGGCGGAGGCCGGGCACCTGTACCACTCGCACGCCGAAACCTGGGCCGCCGCTGAGTGGCAGGCCGCCCAGGATCCCCGCTACCTCGCCTGGCTCACGGAGCATCAGCCGGAGCGGGAGGCTTTAGAGGACGATCTGACTACGCTAGAGGCATGGCTGGCGGGGGCCGACCCCTCAGCCCATGGCCCAGCAGGAGGTGCACATGCACACCATGAAGGACTGGATGACGCTCACCGAGGCGGCGGAACGGTGGGGCGTGAGTCCGGATACGATCCGCCGACGGCTCCAGCGGCGCCGATTCCCGCCGGGGGAAGCGCGGAAGAGCGGCGGGACCTGGCTCGTGACCGACGCCGGGATGGCCGCCGTCTGGGGCGACGGCGCCGAGGAGGCGGACGAACCATGAGCCCCTGTCCCCGGTGTGCCGCGGTGGCCCCGCGTAACGCGGTGGTCTGCCCCCGGTGCGGGTACCTTCTGACGGCCCCGCCGCCCCCGGATCCGGCGGCGCCCGCCTTAGCGATGCCCCAGCCGGCCGGCTCCACCCCGACGGTGCCCCCGCGCGTGCTCGCGCAGGCGAGACGATCTGGGGGGGCGAGCCGGAAACCCTGGGGCTGGTGGGGGGCTGGCCTCGCGGCGGCCGTGCTCCTAGGGACGGCCCTCGGCTGGGATGTCTATCTCGGCCAGGTGCAGCAGATCGGGGCGGCGTGGCGGCAACTGAACGCCGATGCCAAGGCCCTCGCGCACCAAGAATCCGCGACGCGGGCGACGACAGCGCCCCCGGCGGACCTGCCCGCCCCCGTTGCGAGTCAACTGGCGGGCTATCACGACATCATCACGGGCACGGTGCCACCGGGAGGGACCGTGATGTTTCCCGTGACGCTCATCGGGCCGGCGGGCCGCGTGCAAACCACGGCCATGGTCGATACCGGGAACGAACTCCCGCCCATCCTCGTGGAGCACCTCGCAGAGCAGATCGGGTTAACGCCGACAGGCGAAACGACCGTAATGGGCGTGGTACCGGGGGCCAGTACCACCGGCCCCACATATGGGGCATTTGACGTGGTGCCCCAAGGGCACTATGTGGAAGGCACCCCGAGTGCCTTGCCCATCGCCCAGGCAGTCGGGGTGACCCAATCGACCAGCGGCGCCGGGATCAATCTGGGGCAAACGGTCCTGGCCCACACGAAATTGGTGGAGCAGGACGGTCGCTGGTGGTTCGGCTGGAACGGCAGCGCGACCCCGAACAGTCCGTCGCCCGCTCCCCCGACTCCGACGCCCTCGGCACCTCCACCAACCGCGTCACCACCCTCCGTGTCAACACCACCCACAGGGTGGTCGACCGTCATGTACCAAGCGGACGGCTATACCGTCACAGCGGCCGTGCCATCTGCCTGGACAGCCGAACCCCTATCTACAAACGGCGGCGGGGTTATGGGAATGTCCTGGAATGCGCGATGGCCAGCTATTGGATCCCTACAGATTGACTGGGTGCCCGCGAATCCACAGACCATGGTTCCTATCCGCACCACGGGACCGTGGGGGCCATCGAGCCAAGAGGGTGAGGTTTTTACCTCAGGCGGTCTCGCGACCCAGATCTTCTATGACCTTCTGCCCGATGGCCACATGTTCCTGATCCAAGTCGATGTCCCGGCGTCGGAAACCAGCTTAATTGGTCGAGTGGTGGAGACGATCCATATCCAGCCCCAGTGAACCCAGGGGCACCTGGCCTGACCCTAAGCTGCCCCCGTTACGTTGGGCAGCTTAGGGCAGGGAAATGCTAGGATACGAACCGCCGCAATTCGAGATCACGGTGCCCTTGGGCCCAGGATCGTTCACCTGGAGGTAGACCTGGGTCAGGTGACCTTGGTAGTCGTAACTGGCCACGCCATAGATGGGGATCTGCCCAAGTGACGCCGACCCGACATACGCGGTCCCCGTAATGGCGGTAATGACCCCAAGCGACAGATAGTAGGTGCATTCCGAGCCGACAAACTGACCTGCAAACTCGCTCGCTGGCAGTTGGTCCGGTACAGCCGGCAGGCAAGCCGTCCATGAGCCGTTATAGACCGCCCCGAACGGTCCGAAAATCTGGTTAAAGGTCTTCTTGAAGTAACCATACGCGCACTCCCCAAAGACCACCGGGCCGGGGCTTGTGCCAGAGGAAGGAGACGAACGGGAGGAAGACGATCCGCCAGATATGGGGGGACTCATAGCGGTCAAATGACTCCATGTCACGGGGCCGACAATGCCATCAACGGTAATCCCCACCCGGCTCTGGAACGCCTTGACGGCGGCTAGGGTCAGAGGGCCGAACACGCCGTCTTGGGCAATGGCTGCATTGTTAGGGAACCCCGCATAGCCGTACTGGCTGCCCCACTGGTCGAGGAGAGCCTGGAGTTGTTCGACACAGGCCCCCGTGCTCCCTCGCTGGAGCAACAATTGCCCCATGAGAATTTGCTGCCCGCACGTCAGGCCGGTCGTCGGCGGGGACGACGGCGGGGTGTAGGACGGCGGGGTGTACGACGGGGGCGTGCTGGGCTGCTGCGAGGGTTGTTGCGACGGCTGTTGCTCCCCCGTGCTGGGTGGCGTCAGCGTCGGCGGCAGGGTCTCCGTCCGAGACCGCTCATACAGATACAGGGCGCCAAACCCCGCCCCGGCCCCGAGGGCGGCGAGCAGTGCACCCAGTGCGCCTCGTGTCATGTGGATCGCCCCCGTCTCGGTCTTGGCTGGAGGCAGGGTAGCACCCGGAGGAGGGATTATCTCATGGAACCCGCCGTCGATGACCGGGCGGCGATCCGTACCTACTACACCCGGACAGCCCCGCACTATCGCTGGGTCTGGAGCCGGGACCACCTGCACTTTGGGTGGTGGTCGGGGACGGTCCGCCACCATGCGGAGGCCCTGGACCTCCTCGCGCAGGTGGTGATCACGCTGGCCAATCTCCGCCCGGGCCACCGCGCCTTGGATGCCGGGTGCGGGGTGGGCGGCACCATGCGGCTGGCCGTGCGGCAGGTGCCCGGGGCCACGGTCGATGGGATCACGCTGGTCCCGGCCCAAGCGGCGGCCGTGCTGGCCGCGTGGGAACCCGGCATTGGGACGGTCTGGGTGGGGGACTATCACACCGTGCCCGTGGCCCCCGCGACGTATGACCGGATCTGGTTTATCGAGTCCTTCTGCCACAGTCCCGACCCCGCCCGGCTGGTGGCGGAGGTGGACCGGATCCTGCGGCCCGGTGGCCGCGTGGTGCTGGCCGACGGGTTCCGGGGTCGGCCGCCCAGCACCCTGGCCGAGCACACCCGCTTCCAGGCCTGGGCCGCGACCTGGGCGGTGCCCGATCTCCAGCCCCTCGACCGGGTGGCCGCCCTGTTCGCGGCACGGGGGTGGGTGGTGTACTGGGCGGACGTCTCCCCCTGGATCGCGCCGAGCGTCGCCCGCTTGGGCCGCCTCGCCCGGGCGTGGCGCTGGTGGGCGGCGGTGCCGCTCGGTGATCCGGTGCGGCGGCGGCATGTCTGGTCGGCGGGCTGGGCGTGGGAGCTCGCGCAGCGGGGCTTGATCCGGTATGGTCTGCTCGTGGCGGATAAGCCGGCCGTCTGAACGGGCCCGTAGCCCGTGTGCCATGCCTTCCATCTCCTTGTGAAGCCCGTCACTACCATGATTCAACAAAAAAATCCGGCGAGGGTTCAACATGACGTTGACTTTGGACTCTTCGATCTGCTACAGTGCGAACAGAAGAACGCAGAGTCCCGGGCTTAGGGAGGGGACACCATGAAGATCCCAACAGCGCCATCCGGGCGGATGCGTCCTAAACTAGACCGGATAGAGCGGGAGTATGGCCGCACTATCGAAGGCGTTCTGTGGGAGCTTTACCACGCCCGTGGAATGACCCAACAGCAAATTGCTGAGGTATTAGGGATTGACCGGACCTATGTGTGGATGCTCATGAAGCACTTTCGCATCCCTACCCGGCGGGGGGTCTGGGTTTTACCCGTTGATAGTGCGCGTACGGCAGGCACAAAGGGTCGTCCAGATCTCTCCACAGACAAACTGAAGGCCCCCGACGCCGGTTCAAGCCTCGATAAACGGGGGTGATGTTGTGCCCATCATGAGCCTGCGGGCCTTTGCCCGGACCAACCACCTCGACCCTGCGACGGTCCACCGTTGGATCGCCCAAGGCATGCCCGCCCTGCGGGACGGGCACCGCTGGCGGATCCCGGCCACGGAGGCGGAAGCGTGGCTCGCCGCGCAGGCGCAGGTCCATCGGGCGACCCAGAAGGAGGTGTCCCTATGACCCCACCATGCCCGCCCTGCGGGACGGGCACCGCTGGCGGATCCCGGCCACGGAGGCGGAAGCGTGGCTCGCCGCGCAGGCGCAGGTCCATCGGGCGACCCAGAAGGAGGTGTCCCTATGACCCCACCCGATCAGACCCATCCTGATCCGCTCGGCCCGCATCACTGGCTCTTCCGGGCGCAAGGGACCCCCGATGAGATCCGGGATCGGTTCCACGCCCACCGGCGCGTGTACTGGCACCGGACGGGCGACCCCGGCGAAGAGGGGGCGATCCACCATCTGCTCGGCCATGCCTTGGCCCGACTCGACCCCCGGCAGGTCTACGTGGTGGACCTCGCCGAGACGGACGACGCGCCGCGCGTCTTTGAGTTTACCCTCCATGTCTACAAGGTACCCTCGTCGTCGCCGGAGGGATCCGAACATGGCCGTACCGAGTAGTGCTGCCGCATTGGCAGCCCGGGCCCCCCACCTGATGGACGACCTCGGGCGGGTGGTCATCCCCGTCGCGATCCGGCGACAACTCGGCTGGTCTGCCGACACGGCCCTAGTCATTCGGCGCGACGGATCCCGCGTGGTGATTGAGCGATGGACAGGGATCTGTGTGTTCTGCGGGGCCGACAGCAATACCGAGCGCAACGTGCTCGGCCAGACGGTCTGTGCGGCCTGCCGGGCGACGCTGCGGCACGTGTTGGCCGCAGATGGGGCGGAGACACAGTAAGGCCGCCGAGGCGGTGGTCTCGGCGGCGGGACCGGACTGCCAGGAAGGGAGATTGCCTGTGAGTCCTACCAGCAGTGTAACACCGTTAATCGACCGGACGCAATATCTAGGGGGATCGGACGCGGCCGCCATTGCGGGCGTGGATCCCTACCGGAGTCCCTATACCGTATGGCTGGAAAAGACGGGGCAAAAGCCGGTGGCCGGGGACCCCCCCAGCGAGGCGGCCTATTGGGGGCAACAACTAGAAGGCCTCGTGGCCCGGGAATTCAGCCGGCGGAGCGGCAAGAAGATCCGCCGCACGACAGCCCGGCTCACGCACCCGCAGTACCCGTACATCGCGGGCCATATCGACCGGTGGGTGCTGGGCGAAGGCCGACCCGTCATCCTAGAATGCAAGACCACGGGCGACCGGCATGCTGGGGAATGGGCCGATGACCGCGTGCCAGATCCGTACCTCGTGCAAGTGCACCATTATCTCGCCATCACCGGCGCATCCCATGCCTATGTCGCGGCGCTCATTGGCGGCCAAAAATTCGTCTGGCGCCGCGTGGAACGGGATCCGCAATTGATTGAGCACCTGATCGCCTTGGAGACCACGTTCTGGGAGCAATTTGTCGTCCCCCAGACGCCGCCGCCGGTGGATGGGCACCCCGCCACGTGGGCGGCGCTCCGGACCTTGTATCCCATGCACACGCCGGGCGCGGTCTATGACCTGCCGGAGGACCTGGGGAGCGCCCTCCTGCGCCGGTACACCACGGCGCGGGCGCGGCGCGACGAAGCCGAGGCCGTGATGCAGCAGTGCGTGGCGGAACTCCAAGCCCTGGCCCAGGATGCCGAGAGCATCGTCTATCGCGGGCAACGGATCGCCACCTGGCGCACCCAAACCCGCCGGACCCTGGACACCGAGGCCCTGCGTCGTGACCACCCGGACTTGGTGGAGCACTACACCCGCCCGCTCACCGTGCGGCCCTGGCTGTGGGTCGGGCCCATGCGGAGCAGCAAGGAGGGACAGTAACCATGGCACGTGGGACCCAAGCTCAAACGGAAGCCCTCGCACGCCAATTGGGGACCCGGGCCGCGGCGACCCAAGCCGGAGGCGGCCGGGGACGGACGGTGGCCGACCTGCTCCTGGCGGAGCGGGACCGCATCGCCGCCGTGCTGCCCAAGACCTTGACGCCTGAGCGGCTGATCATGGTCATGGTGTCCTCACTCCGGTCCACCCCGAAGCTCGCCGAGTGCACGCCGGAGAGCCTGATCGGGGCCTTGCATTACTGCGCCGAGCTCGGCCTGATGCCGGGGCCGTTAGGGCACGTGTATTTGGTGCCCTATTGGAACGGGCAGCGGAAGGTGTACGAAGCCCAAACCATCGTCGGCTACCGGGGCCTCCTCGAACTGATTCGGCGGGGCAGCAGCATCCGCGTCGTCACGGCCTACGCCGTGTGGCCGCAGGACACCTTTGACGTGAACCTCGGTACGCGGCCCGAAGTCGTGCATAAGCCGGCGTGGACTGCCCGGCAAGGGGACCCGTACTTGTTTTACGCCATGGCCTCCTGGGACCCGGAGACCTTTGACCTAGAAGTCATGACCCGGGCGGAGGTCGACGCGATCCGGGCCCGGAGCCGCGCCAAGGACAGCGGGCCGTGGGTGAGCGACTACAACGAAATGGCGCGCAAGACCGTGTTGCGCCGGTTGGCGAAGCGGCTGCCGCTCGCCTGGGAAGCGGCGGTCGCCATCGGCGAAGAGGAAGCGCGGGAGTACGGCGACGAAAGCGCCCAGCGGGCGTGGTCCGCCTTGGCCCCCGAAGCGGGGCCGACCGTCGTGGATGTCCCTGCGCCGGCACCGGCGGCCGAATCGACCGCCGCACCCGCACCGGCAGCGCCCCCGGCGGACTCCCCGGCGGAGACCCGGGTATCGGATCCGGTCGCCGAGGCCAGCGAACCGCCCTGGTGGGGTGAGTATCAGGACTTGAGGACCCACCTAGGCGAGCAGAGTGCCGCGTACATCGTGAAGTCCGCGTTGGGGATCGCGCGAGGCGGGGCCGATCCCCGGACCTGGACCCCGAAGGAGGCCGAGAAAGCCCTGGCGGCCCTTCGCCAAACCTGGGCAGCCCGGCAGCGGGCCGAACAGGCGGAAGGCGATGAGGCCCATGCCTGACGCCTACGCTCACTACGATGTGCCCTTGAGCCCCGGCCACCCGCATTGGCCTGCGCTGCGGGCCGGCATGGCGTCCGCTCACACCGATGTCACGCGACACGGCGGGCGGCCGGTGGCTCTGGTGTTGGCCCCGCGCGATGGCTGGTGGCTGCTGGGCTATGCCTGGGCGTCCCGCACGCCCGTGCATCTCGTGGAGCTCGTGCTGGAGGCGACGGAGCGATGAGGCGCATGCGCGTGCGGCCCTGCTCCCCGCTCTGGTGGGCCGGGCGGATCCTGGCGGGAGCCGCCACAGTTGGGTTCCTCTGGTTCGCGACGGTCGTGTTCTTGGAACTCGGCGCGGTCCTGGGAAGGGGGCAACCGTAATGGCGCACCGGGCCACCGAGGCCGAGGGCGTGCCGGGGCGGACCGTCGGCTGGTGCTGTATCCGGTCGCCGCGGGGGAGGCTGTCGTGATGGAAATGGATTTTGCTGGCGCGATCTCGGTGCTGGAAGATGGCGGAGCCCCACCGGATCATGTGGCCCGCGCCATCGAAACGCTCCGGAAGGCACTGCGTGACGCGGAATGCCAACTCACGCCCGGACCTCATCAGGACGGAGCGGTCATCCTGGGCGACGTGCTCCGGAAAACCCACCAGTGGACGCTGGCGCAGCGCCACGTGGTTGCCGAGGCCGTGCAGGCCTGGGCCTGGGGCCCGTGGGACGAGGCGGATGTAGAGGCGTTGGAAGATCGCCTCTGGGACGCCGGCCTCGACTGGGTATTCGGTGACCACGACCCGTCCGCTGGACCGGTGTCTCTGCGGGCGGCCCCCCGCCGCCGCCGGCGACCGGAGTCCGTCCCCCGCACTTGTGATGTCTGCGAGCGGACCGGGCCCACCGGGGTTCGGGTGGAGTGGTCACGCCTGCGCGTGGTCCTGCGGATCGGGTGCCGGGATCGCACCTACGCCCTATGGCTGTGCCCGAGCTGTCGGGTCCACCTGGGGGTCGGGTTACCGATGGCGGTGGAGATCCGACTGGAGGAGGCGACGGCCGATGTGGCGCCGACGCCGTGACCCCAACCCCGTGACGGTGCTCCGGGCCCAGTACGACGCGGCCCAGGCGGCCTACGAGGCGGCCCTGACGCGATTCGAGGAGGCGGACGGCGCGTGGGTCGATCTGGCGCTGTACGAACTCCTCGCCGCCGATTGGCGGCGGCGGCAATTGTTGCGGGAACTTCGGCAGCGACAGGGAGGAAATCATCATGGATCAGCCTGAGAGGGATCGGGCGGAGACCGTCACCGTTGAGCGGCGCTATCAGATGATGGGTGTGATGAACCTCACGAGGCCGCCCGACTTTCAGGTGCGCTATTGGCGCAGCACGGGGGAGGACCACTGGCAGATCCAGTTCACGGTCTACGTGCCCTGGGATCATCTCGACCTGCCGACGGCCCAGGCGGTATGCCAATGGTTGGCCCACGTTATGCGGGAGGAAATAGAGAACCCCCCGACCTGGCCGGCGGAGGGATCCGCGCCATGACCGAAGTGAACCCGACCATTTGGACCGCGCGGCAACTCCATCATCTGGCCCGCGTCGGCCGCTTGGACCGGCGCCACCCCGGGCGGTTCTGCTGGGCGGAGCTCGCGATCCTCGCCGTCTATGGGCCACGGGACCAGGGTCCCCACGCATTGCACCGGGCGCAAGCGCGCGCGGCCACGTGCCAGGCGGAATCGCGGGAGGACGGGTGGTGCTATTGCGGGGCGTGGCACTGGGGGCGGTACGTCGAGGAGGGCGAGGGATCCGCATGAGCCAGCCCTGTACGTTGTGCGGTCGGGCG